>Ga0265297_10008970_pt1 | contig 13146 bp, 18 predicted proteins | sample Munlanlwell13791_FD_192502 | JGI IMG/M metagenome (GOLD analysis project Ga0265297, IMG submission 192502) | Leachate microbial communities from a municipal landfill in Southern Ontario, Canada - Leachate well 137-91 | ecosystem: Engineered > Solid waste > Landfill > Unclassified | place...
AAGCCAGATCCGGCTTTCTATTGACCCGGAAAAGGCGGCGCGCTATCGCCGTCAGTCCCAGCCGCGCAATAAAGAAGTCTGTACCATGTGCGGAAAATATTGTTCTATCAAGCTGATGGATGAGTGTATCCGTCTCTAAAGCACCGGCGTCGGTAGAATTTGCGAGTGTAGTTCAGTGGTAGAACACTAGCTTCCCAAGCTAGATACGGGGGTTCGATTCCCCTCACTCGCTATTACAAGAAGATGAAAAATATTTTGATCATCAGCTTTCTGTTTTTGGGGATCTCCGGGTGCGCCTCAGCCCCTGCGCACATCAGGCCGGCCGCGCCTGTTGTTCAATCCGCGCCCGGGACATATCACCGCATGGAAAAGGGGCAGACCTTGTGGAGGATATCCAGGATCTACGGCGTTGACCTGGAAGAATTGGCCCGCGCCAATCGCATCACTGACGCTTCGGCAATAGAGATCGGGGAGCGGATCTTTATACCCAACCGCGAAAGCCCGGTTGCGCAGGCAGTTGGATACAGCGATAATGATGATTTTATTTGGCCCCTGCGGGGGAAGATCACCGGTTCTTTCGGCCAAACCCTCAATAATATTCCCAATAAAGGGATCAATATCAAGCCGGGTTCCGGGCTGGATGTGCTGGCTGCGCGTTCCGGTAAAGTGGTTTTTGTCGGCGATAATTTCGCGGGTTTCAGCAAGACCGTGATCATCGAACACAGCGACGGGCTCTATACCGTTTATGGCAGGAACACGGCGGTATTCGTTAAAGCCGGGGATGGCGTGCAGAAAGGCGCCGTGATTGCCAGGGTTGGCAAGGCGGGCAGGGAGAGGAGTACTTATCTGCATTTCGAAGTAAGGCGGGGAGCGTCACCCCAGAACCCCTTATTCTATTTACCATGAAAAAGACATTTTTTGGACGCGCCCCCTATCTGGAGATACTGGAAAAGCGCGTAGGCGGCTTAAAGGAGAATTACCGCCAGAATATCGCCCTGATCGGCGACGAACTGGTAGGTAAGACCTCACTGGTCTTCGGCTTCCTGCAAAAATTTCAGGATAACCGTATCGTACCCGTCTACCTGGATGCGAGGGCCGAATCCGCCTCTTCCTTCGCCAAAAGGTTCATCGGCGTCCTGCTTTATAATTTTCTGGTCAACAGCGGTATCCCGCTCAAAGAGGACCTTGATTTTCTCGTCGACAGGTCGGCGAAATACGCCCCCCGGACAGTCGAGAGGATCAAGGTTATCCTCGCCAACCTGGGCAGAAGGAAGACCCGGAATGTCTTTACCGAATTAAACCTTCTCTGCGAGATCCTGCACCAGGAGACAGGGAAATACTGCGTAGTCATATTCGATGAATTCCAGAATCTGGAGAAGATAGGATTTCCGGCCCTTTACCGCGAGTGGTCGAAATTGCTTATTACCAATAAGAACACCATGTATATCATCGTCAGTTCGATGAAGTTCAAGGCCAGGAATATCCTTTCCAAGAACCTCTCTCTCTTATTCGGCAATTTCGAGGTGATAACGGTCGAGCCGTTTGATATCGGTACGAGCGGGGAATATTTGAAGAGCCGCCTGGCCGGGATCAACCTCGCCGATCCCCTGGTCAATTTTATCGTGCATTTTACCGGCGGTTATCCCATGTACCTGGAGGTAGTTGCCTCTGCCTTGCTGAAAAACAGGAGCGCGGGGCTGGCAGATACGCTGGAGCAGGAGCTTTTTGATTCTACCGGGACCCTTAACCAGAGATTTTCAACTTATATCAAGGGTTTTCTCGATCACCCGCATTCTAACGACCTTATCTCGATACTTTATCTTATCTCAAGCGGAAGGAACAGGATCAAGGACCTGGGGCATATTTTGCGCCTGCAGAAAAATGATCTCATCGCCCGGATCAACCAGTTACTGGAGGCAGACGCGATCAACCGCAGCGCGGATTTTTTAAAGATCAATGACCGTGTATTCAGTTTTTGGATGAGGTTCGTTTACCAGGAACGGCTGCAATCCCTTACCTTCGACGCCAAGAACCAGAAGGCCAAGTTCCGCGGCCGGCTGGAAGAGATGATCCAGGAGTTCCTCTTTCAGGCGCAAAAGCCGCTGATGGAAAGGATGAATGAGCTCCTCGGTTCGTTCGAGGACGAGATGGTGCAGATGGAGAGGAGGAAGATCCGCCTGAACCATTTCCGCGAGATCAAGCCACTGCAATTCCGCGGTTCGATGCTCAGGAGCGGTCTGCTCGGCCGTTCCAGCGAGAGCCTTTGGATCGTAGCCCTTAATGCGGGGCCGCTTACGGAAGAAGACGTAGTGGAATTTTCCCGGGAGTGCAGGAAATACCGGCACAAACAGCAGAGGAAGATCATCGTCACGCTTAAAGAGATTGACACGAATACGCGGCTCAGGGCCCTGGAAGAAAAGATCTGGACCTGGGATATCAATAGCCTTAATCAGATGCTCGATCTGTATTCCAAGCCGAGGGTGATCGCGTAAAGCAGAAAGGGTTTATGAAAATAGTGGTGATTTCAGATACGCATATACCCGACAGGTCATCCTGGCTCCCGGAGCGGTTAACAGAAGAGATCAGGGGAGCGGATATGCTTATCCATGCCGGGGATTTTGTTTCTCTGGAATTCTTCGAAAGGTTAAAGCGCCTTTGTAAGGATATTAAGGCAGTCTGCGGGAATATGGACCCCCAGGAGATCAGGGACCTCCTGCCGCCAAAAGTGGTCTTTAAGGCCGGCCGTTATAAGATCGGTATTTTTCACGGCTGCGGCGCCCCGCACGGGATTTTCGACCTCCTGAACGCGGAGTTCAGGAACGATAAATTGGATATCATTGTCTTCGGCCACACGCATGGCGCCTATAACGAGAAAAGGGGGGAGATATTATATTTTAACCCCGGGAGCCCCACGGATAAGGCCTGCGTAGATTGCAACACCTATGGTATAATCGAGATCAACGATCGGATAGAGGCAAGAATATTAAAAATATGATGGATAAGCTTTGGGCGCCGTGGAGGATAAATTATATAAGGGGGAAGAGGCCGAAGGGCTGCATCTTCTGCCGGCGTAAGGACTATCTCTTGTTTAAGACTCCTCACGCCATTGCCATGTTGAATATCTTTCCTTATAACAACGGGCATATCATGGTCGCCCCTCTGCGGCACGTGGCCAGGCTGGATAAGCTGCGGGATGAGGAGGCGCTGGATCTTTTCCGGGCGGTCAAGAGGGCGCAGGCCTTGCTTGATAAAGTTGTTAAGCCCGAAGGGTATAATTTGGGTATAAATTCGGGCAAGATAGCGGGCGCCGGGTTCCCCGGCCACCTGCACATCCATATTGTCCCGCGCTGGGCAGGGGATACGAATTTTATGCCTACGGTCTTTGCTACCAAGATAATCTCCGAATCGCTGGATTCGCTATACAGGAAATTACAGGATGCTCAATCAAAAACAGCTTAAAGATATCGAAGGCCTGACCCTTGCCCCTTACGCGATGAAGAGCCGGGATAGCAAGGGGAGGGTGTATCCCGAAAAGGAGCATCCCTATCGTTCGGCCTACCAGCGTGACCGGGACCGCATCGTGCATTCAACGGCCTTCCGGCAGCTCGAATACAAGACGCAGGTTTTTGTGAATCACGAAGGTGATTACTACCGGACGCGGCTTACCCATACCATCGAAGTAGCCCAGATCGCCCGCACCATTGCCAACGCCCTGCGCCTGAATATAGACCTGACCGAGGCGATCGCGCTTGCCCACGACCTCGGGCATACTGCCTTCGGCCATTCCGGGGAAGAGGCGTTAAATGAGCTGATGTCCAAACACGGCGGTTTCAACCATAACACGCAAGGCCTGAGGGTGGTGGATTACCTTGAGGAAAAATATCCCGATTTTCCGGGGATTAACCTGACCTGGGAGGTAAGAGAAGGGATCGCCAAACATTCGACCGCTTTTGACGTCAGTTCGAGGTTAAAAGGGCTGGCGCCGGAGGAATCTCCCACCCTGGAGACGCAGGTAGTGGATATCGCGGATGAAATAGCTTATGACAACCATGATCTCGACGACGGGCTTGCCTCGGGGTTGATCAGAGAACGCGACCTGGAAGGACTCTTGATCTGGAAGGGGCTTAATAAAGGGGTTACGGAAAAATATCAGGGCATATCTTCCGAAAAAAGGAGGTACCTGATCATCCGCTCGCTGATCGACCGGCAGGTCACCGACCTGGTCCAGGAAACGGAAAAAAACATCCTCCGGCTCAAGCTCAGGTCTTTTGTCGACGCCAAGAAAATCGATAAAAAAATCATCACTTTTAGCGGGAATATGTTAAAATTAAGGAAGCCGCTGCGGCTCTTCCTGATGGAACGGCTCTACAAGCATTACCGGGTGGTGCGCATGAGCATCAAGGCCAAGCGTTTTATCCAGGAGTTGTTTAACGTCTATCTGGACAATCCGCGACAGCTCCCTGAAAAGATCCAGGAAAGGATCAAGCGGGACGGCGTCCGGCGCGCGGTATGTGATTACATCGCCGGGATGACCGACAGGTACGCCTTAGATGAATACAAAAAATTATTTGACCCCTACGAAAAGGTATAAGAACCTGATCTCCACCATTCATAGTATCTATCGGCTGGTGAACTCGACCTATGAACTGATGGACCTGATCCCGCGCCTGGCGCGCCTGATCAGCCAGATCCTGCTCGCCGATTACTGTCAGATTACTCTTTTGGATGGGACTAAAAAATATTCGATTCTAAAATGCGTCATCAGCGGGAAAAATAAATTTTGCACCGATCAGCGGCTCAAGATCGCCAACCGCGCGGAAAAAAGGATCATTCGCACCAGTTCCGTGATCATCCAGGGTAAGTTCATGGCCGCGCCCCTGATCTCCGACGACCTTATCGGGATCATTATCCTGAGGCGTAAAAAAAGCGCGCATTCATTCGAGGGGATCGATCGCGAGACGCTGATGACCCTGATGGAACAGGCGATACTGGGGATCAGGAACCTGCAGCTCTACGAGGATCAGCAAAAGATCGTCCTGGGGAGCATCAAATCGCTGGTCACCCTGCTGGATACGCGGGTTCCGCAGGAATACACGCATTCGCCGTATTTCAGCCGCCTGGTTACGGCTATCGGGCACCAGATGCATCTGGATGAAAAACAGATCCAGTCCCTGCAGTACGCCAGCCTGTTGCATGATACCGGCAAGGCGGATATCCCGCCGGAGATACTCATGAAGACCTCCAAGCTCACGGCCAGGGAATTCGATATCATCAAAAAACACCCGGTCAAGGGCGCGCAGATATTACGGCCGTTGCAGGTGCTCAGGCCGGTTATACCGATCATCATGCACCATCATGAGAAATACAACGGGACCGGGTATCCCTCGCACCTGAAGAAGGGGCAGATCCCGGAGGGGGCGCGGATCATGGCGGTTGCCGACGCCTTTGAGGCGATGGTCTACGGCCGGCCGTACCGCGAGCGAAAAGACATCAACTCCGCGATAAAAGAGATCAAGAAAAAGAGCGGCAGCCAGTTTGATCCCCGGGTGGTGGACGCGTTCCTGAAGATCATCAAGAAGGTCAATACCAGGATTTACTTCAAGGACGCCGCATAGATGGAAAGACAGGATAATCCCCAGCTGGAATTATTTTCGCAGTCGAATGATACGCGCGGCCTCAACGCGAACGCCGCGAACCCCCTGCTTAACCGTATCTGGAATTACGAAAAAACCATCCTGATCATTATCGCCTTACTGGCCACCGGGATCATCGCTTTTTCACTGGGGGTTGAAAATGGGAAGCGTTCGGCATTGACTTCTTCGCTGGCAGGGACCTATACCATCCAGGTAGCCGGTTTCAGGGACAAGGCCGGCGCCCGGAAAGAAGCGGAAGCCATCAGGAAGATGGGATTGAGCACGATGATCTTCAGTAAAGACGGCTATTTCATTCTTTGCGCGGGAACTTTCCCGGATAAAGATACGGCCCTGGCCAGGGCACCGCAATTGAAAAAACGTTACGTCAATAGTCAGATAAGGAGGTTATAAAAAATGTCGATACATCCGTCATTAGCGATTTCGGAGAAGGATAAGAAACAAAGATCGGTCTTAAAACGCACGGAGCGCATCCGGACCATGCTGGAAAAGGGGGCATGGAAAGAGGGGGATAAGGTCTACGGCCTGCCCAAGATCAAGACCGTGAGGATCAGGATCAAGAAAGAAAAGGTTGAAAAAGCGGCAGATGCCGCCGCCGGAGAAACTGCCGCCGCCCCCGCCGCCGCGGGAACTAAAGAAGCAGCCGGGGCCAAGGCAGCTAAGCAGCAGGAAAAGAAATAGCTTATGGTCAGAAAACTATTTTTCATAGCGGTTCTCCTGGCCGCCTGGTCCGGGCCGGGAGCGTGCATTGCCGCGGAAACGCCTTTTTCCGGCAGGGTCAATACCGATGGTATTAACCTGCGGCTGGACGCTACAACTTCTGCCCCGGTACTGGCTGTTTTGAATAAGGGGGAGCGGATAGAAGCCGTTGCGCAGAGTTACGATTGGTACAAGGTGAGGATCCCCGCTAAACTGGCTGTCTATATCAAAAAGGGGTTGGCCGAGTGCATAAAATATACGGATACCCGGCAGATGTCGCCGGGGCCGCTGGCTGAACAATGCCTGAGCGCGAAGGTTTTAAAGGACCGCGTAAATATCAGGGCCAAGCCGGATGAAGGCGCTCCTATCCTGGGCGTAGCCGATCGGAATGAGATCGTGAATGTGGTCTCCGAAACCGGCGGCTGGTACAGGATAGAGCCCATCCAGAACAGTTTCGGCTGGGTGCATAAGAAATTCATCGATAAGGCGGATGCCGGCGTCGCGCAAGAACCGGCAGCGCAGCAGCCGGCGGATAACGTTACTGTCTTTATAGGGACGGTCGAGCCCTACGGCATGGTATTTATGCGTTCTGCCACGCATAAACTGGTAACCCGGGAGAATAAGACCTTTCTCTTAAAGGGCAATCGCGCCACCCTCAACGCCCTCAATCGCCGGAATGTGCGCGTTACCGGAAAATTGATCGACTGGCCAAAGGCAAAATACCCCGTGATAGAAGTGAAGATCATTGAGGTCGCTAATTGACCGATATAACAGGTATCCTCATATCTTTTATTATATCCTTCGGCCTGTTGATCGTTGCCATGAGCGTGCATGAATTCGCGCATGGCTGGGTCGCTTTTCGGCTGGGAGACCCCACCGCGAAATATTCCGGGAGATTGACCCTTAATCCGCTGGCGCACATAGACCCTTTCTGGACCTTTCTTTTGCCTCTCTTGCTCTTCGTTACTACCGGCGGAAGGTTTGTTTTTGGCGCGGCTAAACCCGTGCCTGTAAATTACCGGGCATTAAAAAATCCCCGGCGCGATATGGTCCTGATCGGCGCTGCCGGGCCGTTTGTCAACCTGGCTTCCGCCTGGGCGCTCTCCATAGTTATCAAGAACCTCCCTATGCCCGCGCTCGCCGCCTCCCTGTTATTGAACCTGATCGTGATCAACGTGATCCTCGGGGTTTTTAATCTTATTCCCATCCCTCCGCTGGACGGTTCACGAATCTTGACCGGGCTTCTTCCCGAACCCCTGGCTTCGGCATATGCGGATATGGAGGCGTATTCTTTTATTATCCTGTTAGCCCTGATCTGGTTAGGGGCCCTGAACTGGCTGGTTTGGCCGGCAGTGGGATCTATCCTGAGGCTTTTAGGTGTTTAGAAAATGCGGATCATCAAAGTAAAATTAGACAGGCGTTCCTATGATATAGTCGTAGGGAAGGGGGCAATCGGCCTCCTGGCCGGGTATGTTAAAAAATTGGGCCTTGGCGGGAGCGCTTTTATCATTACTAACAATTTAGTAAAAGATAAATGCTCGCGGGGCTTGACGGATGAATTAAAAAAAGCGGGGATGGTTTTTAAGATCAGGGTGATCCCCGATACGGAAAAGAGCAAGTCCCTGGCAGTCCTGTCGTCGGTGGTAGCGGACCTGGCCAAATTCGATTTGCAGAGGCGCACCTTTATCATTGCCCTGGGCGGCGGGGTGGTGGGAGACTTAAGCGGGCTGGCCGCCTCTATCTACAAGCGGGGGATACCCTATATCCAGATACCCACTACTTTACTTGCCCAGGTGGATTCTGCCATCGGGGGAAAGACCGCGGTGGACCTGCGAGAGGGGAAGAACCTGATCGGGGCGTTTTATCAGCCGCGGCTGGTAGTCAGCGACGTGGGATTGCTCAGGACCCTGGACCGCCGGCAGTTGCGCAGCGGTTTAGCCGAGGCGATCAAATACGGTATCATCAAGGACCGCGCGCTATTCGCTTATCTGGAAGCGCACGGTAAAGGTATTCTCAGCGCCGGCCCATCCCGGCTGGAGCATATAGTAGTTATTTGCAGCAGGATCAAAGCGGGGATCGTACGGGCCGACGAAAGGGAAGAGAAGGGGCTGCGCACTATCCTGAATTTTGGCCATACTATCGGCCACGCCATTGAAGCGGCCTCGGGCTTTAACCGGTATAACCACGGCGAGGCAGTTGCCCTGGGGATGCTGATCGCCTCGGAGATCAGCCGGCGGCTCGGTTTGATCAATGACCGGCTCAAGTTGAGGATAGCATCCCTGATCAAAAGTTACGGGTTGCCGACTACGATCAGGGGAATTACCCTGGAAAGGATCGTCAAGGCCCTGCACCGGGATAAAAAATTCATCGGCGCCAGGAACCGGCTGGTTTTAATCGCGGGATTAGGCAGGGCGAGGATCGTGGAAAACGTTCCCTGGGAAATTATTACAGCGGCAATTCGCGGCAGGATAAGCTAAGCGGTTAAGAAGGGCTGAGCAGTTTAATTGTTTTCCCCCCGAACTCCAGCGTTACCCCCTCCATAGTGATCTCTTTTACCTTCGCTCCTTCAATTTCATCCCCCATCCTGGCGATCCTGTTATTGATTAAGGCAAAGCCGGCGCCCTGTTCGAAAAATACGCCGTTTAAGACCAGTGCCGGCGGTTCAGCCGCGGGGAGAGCGGATTTCAGCGCTGCCGGCGGGGGTTGCAGCGCGGGGGTTATGACCTTATTCCGTTGGACCGGCGCGGGCGCCTTGGGCCGGCTAAAATACTTGTAGGCGAAATTTCCCGCGACCAGGCCGAGGGAGATGATAAATATATAGATAAGCAGGGGGTTGATCTTCGGCCTTTCTATTTTTTCCGAAAGAGGTTGAGGCGCCGCGTCCGGCAACTGAGCCGGTTTTTCGCCGCTGATCTTATGCTGCACCTTTTTCAAGGCGTCGTAAATTATGCTCATACCCGGACCTGTGTGACGTAACTGTTCAATTCTTCAAGGCATTTATTGATAATGGGCTGTTCGATCCTGCGGGTCTCCGCGACAAATCCCGCCAGAAGCGCCCGGTCGCAGATCATATTGATCAGCCGGGGGGTGCCGCAGGAAAAATCCGAGATTGCCATGATCGCTTCTTCGCTGAATTCGATCTCCTGCCCGGACAAGCCGGCTATGCTCAGCCGGTGCCTGATATAATCTCTGATCTCGGCGCGCTCCAGGGGAAGGATGTGATAGCGGACCATGATGCGCTGCCTTAATTGCCGCAGTTCATAGAGGTTAAGCCGCGTGTTCAATTCCGGCTGGCCGACCAGGACCACCTGGAGCAGTTTTTCCTTTTCGGTCTCCAGGTTTGAAAGCAGGCGGATCTGTTCCAGCAGCGCCGGTTTCAGGTTCTGCGCCTCATCGATGATCAGGACCACATTGTTCCCGGCGCCGGATTCATTGAGCAGGAAGGCATTCAATTCCTTCACCAGCCCCAGGCGGCTCTTATTGCCCGCCCGGATGCCAAAATCCCCGACGATCGCCTCTAATAATTGTATCTCCGAAAAATGCGGGTTAAGTATAAGCGCGGTGCGGACATTCTTTTCCAGCTGGTTGATGAAAAATCTGCAGATCGTGGTTTTGCCGGTGCCTATCTCGCCGGTAAGGACGATTACGCCTTTGCGCTGGGCTACCCCGTAGTGCAGGTGGGCGAGGGCCTCTTTGTGCTTGGCGCTCAGGAAGAAGAAATCCGGGTCGCTGGTGACATTGAACGGCCGTTCCTTCAGCCCGTAAAATTTGCAGTACATGGCATTATTATAGCAAAAATCAAGTCCCTGTCACGATATTTATATTTATTATACTGAATCCCGCTGCCAGGCCTGCCGGCCCAAGCTGTCGATTTCGCGGTCTTGGCTCCGCGCGCTGAAAATTTTCGCCGTGTGCTGCGGTTTACGGCTCGTTCCGGCAGCGCAGGTCACTAACGTCATAGGTAGTGCCTGCACTTGCCGTAAGTCCTTGCACACGCATATTGAATAGCTGTGCCGAAAATTTTCTAATGCGCGCTCCGCCAAGACCGCGCAATCGACTCTTTGCGTATCCAGGTCTATCAGTGTCATCGGGTATACGCTTATAGCGGGTGGCTTGGGCTGTCTCGCCGGGAACGCGTGATTTTTCCCAGCGTGCCTGCCTGCCGGCAGGCCTGGCAGCGGCATGAAGATATATGTAGATACATATAGGCAGGTGGCAAATAGTATGGTTGACAGGGGCGGGAAAATATGTTATAGTTTTGACTAAAGGAAGAGGCCACGGGCTTCCTCTTATTTGCAAAGAAGGGATACCTTGTTTACAAATCAAGAGGTGAGAAGACGTTCTCCGCGCGTCAACCTGCGAGCCGGGATGCGCTACCAGGTAAGGGGCAGCGCGTCGGAATCCTCCCGTACAATCTGCGATAACATCAGCGCCGGAGGCCTGGCCTTCAGCTGCAACACTTATATCGCCCCTCAGACGCCGCTGATGCTGGAGATCGATGTGTTATCCAGGATCCTGCACCCGATCGGAAGGGTGGCCTGGTGCGAGCCGCTGGCGCATTCCGACAGGAACAGAATGGGCGTGGAATTCCTGGAGATAGACCCGCTGGAAAAAAGATATTTAACGGATTTTATCGAAATGCGCAGGGTGCGCTTTTAGGAAAGGAAGAGTAAGAGAAAATGGCAGCCGAAGAAGCTAAAGCAGCTACGCAGACAGAAGCTAAACCCAAGGAAGAAAAGCAAACCAATTGCTTAAGTTGCAATAAGCCGATCAAAAAGATCAGGCGTTATTACCGCGACGGTAAATATTACTGCACCAAGCGGTGCTGGTACAGCTTTATCGAGAAGTCCAAGACGGCAGAGGAGAAATGACAAAGTCCGGCATAGAGAGAAGGCAGCATCCGCGCCTCGATCACAAGCTCCCCTTTAAGGTCGCAGCTAACGGTTACGATTTTTCCACCACTACCCAGAACATAAGCTGCACCGGCGCCTATTGCATGATTAAGAAATACATCCCTCCCTTTACCAGGGTCGCAGTCAAGCTGAAGCTCCCGGTGAAGACCAAGGCGGAATCGAAGCAATATACTATCGACTGCCAGGGCGTTATTGTCAGGACCCAGGACAAGGAAAAAGAGGGATTTAATGTCGCTATCTTCTTTAACCGCATCAATAACTCACAGCGTAAGATCATCACCGAGTACATCAACCAGTTTTTACCGCAAGCTGCCTCCGCAGCGCCCCTTCCAGGCAACAGATGGGGAAAATAGCCCCCGCCAAACCCGTTAAGCTGATCATCGGTTTTATTTTTAAAGACAAGCGTTCATTCGAGAAGGCCAGGGTTATGCTTGCCGGGCGTTTCGGGAAGATAGACTTCGAGAGCCGGGCCGTCCCGTTTGCGCTCACCGATTATTACCAGCCGGAATTCGGTACCGGCCTGCAAAGGGTATTCATCAGTTTCAAGCGGTTAGTCGATCCGGAAGAGCTCCCGCAGATCAAGGCCCTGACCAACAGGATGGAAAGCCGGTTTTCCGCCGGCAATAAGCGCCTGGTAAATATCGACCCGGGCTATCTGAACCTGGCTAAGCTTGTCCTGGCCTCGACCAAGGACTATGTCCACCGGATCTACCTGAAAAAAGGGATCTACGCGGAGACTACTCTTTTTTTCCGGGGGAAGGGTTTCCAGGCATGGCAGTGGACTTATCCTGATTTCAGGACAGAGGAATACAGGGATATTTTCAATCAGATAAGGGAGATCTTTAATCAGCAGGTCAGCAATGAATAGCCCTTCATATTTAGAGGCGTCTCTTAACGGCCGGCTCGACGCGGCCATCGCCGGTCTTTTTAAACTGCTGGAGTCCTGCTCGCTCTGCCCGCGGGCATGCAAGGTAAACCGGCTCAAGGAGAAACAGGGTTTTTGCAAGACCGGCCTCAAGCCCAGGGTTTACAGCTATATGGCCCATCACGGAGAAGAGCCGGCGATATCCGGGACCAAGGGCTCGGGGACGATATTCTTCGCGAATTGCAATATGGGCTGCTGCTATTGCCAGAACTATGAATTCAGCCAGCAGGGCCGGGGCAGGGAAGTCAGCTTCGAGGCTTTAGCCGGGTTCATGCTGGAGCTGCAGGAGATGGGTTGCCATAATATAAATTTAGTTACTCCTACCCATATCCTGCCGCAGATACTGAGCGCGCTGAAGATCGCTATCGCGCAAGGGCTGAGGATACCTCTGGTGTATAATACCGGGGGTTACGAATTAGCCGAGGTGATCGCTGTGCTTGAAGGGATCGTAGATATCTATCTGCCGGATATGCGCTACGCCGACGCGGAAACAGCAGCCAGATTATCGAATGCGCCCGGATACCCGGGATATAACCAGAGCGCGGTAAAGGAGATCTTCCGGCAGGCAGGCGTAGTACGCATGGATGAGCGCGGCATCATCAGGCAGGGGGTGATCATCCGGCATCTTGTCCTGCCCAACGGTATATCAGGGACAGAGCAGATCATGCGTTTCATCTCGCGGGAATTATCTGTCGATACCTATATCAGCCTGATGAGCCAGTATCTGCCCTATCACAGGGCCGGGGAATTCAGCGAGATCAGCCGCCGGCTTACGCTCAAAGAATATGAAGAGGCGAAAGTGATCATGCAAAAGTATGGCCTCTTTAACGGCTGGGTCCAGGAGGCATTTGGTTCGGAAAGGTTTGCGGGGGTCAATATAAAATCGGTCTTAAAAAATGAATAAGGAAAGCAGGCAGGGCCTATTCCTGAAAATTAAGGTTTTTCTGGAAGAGAAGCT
>Ga0265297_10008971_pt1 | contig 13145 bp, 13 predicted proteins | sample Munlanlwell13791_FD_192502 | JGI IMG/M metagenome (GOLD analysis project Ga0265297, IMG submission 192502) | Leachate microbial communities from a municipal landfill in Southern Ontario, Canada - Leachate well 137-91 | ecosystem: Engineered > Solid waste > Landfill > Unclassified | place...
TCCATTTTTGGATGTCCGCGTTTTGAGCTGGAGACAATTTATGCATGTGGCGGAAAATTTTCATAGTTGGGTGACAGGAGACTCCTTTCTAAATGAAAATGTGTTCACACACTACACGAAGCGTCTTGTGAGCCTGAATGCCCGGTTGGAAAAGGATGCCCGTTTGAGCAGGTTTAACGAGGCCCTTCTGGAAAAGAGGCTGAACGAGCTTGAGGAAATCGGGTGCATGTGGGATTCGGGCTACTGGTTGAGCCTTGCACGAATCAACGAGCTGGCCCTGTTGTGTGCCGGCAACTACGCTGACCACGGCGAGGTTCAGGGGGTAGGAGATCTCCTGTTCAACCCCAGGCGCATACTGGTCCATATCAGGGGGATGCCGATTCCAGTGGTCAAGGAAAGGCATATGGCTTTGACAGAGCAGTTTGCTGATGTTGCAGCCAGCAGGGGAGGTGTTGTCGCATGGCTCAGAAATGAAACCGTGCTCGAAATAGAACGACAGCCCTTGTTGCCTCATCTCTACGACAGACTGCGTGAGTCACGGGCCTTGTCCCGGGACTATCTCGATTCGGTCAACGATCGAACGACCAAAATAGCAGATCTCACAGCTATGGTTGCCTCCGGTCATTTTGCCAAGGGTCTCGATATGCATCAATGGCTGCAATACGCAGCGGGTCCCGACAGGAAATTCATTGAATCGAAGCTCTGCCGGTTTGATGCAAAGATATTCTTTGCGCTGGGCAAGGATGTTGAGCAACTGCTCCAACTGAAAAACCTGGAACCAGGTTTCTTAGGCAGGATGGATAAGGCCCCCGCAATTCATTGAACAGGGGGAAGGAAGAAAATTAACCCCATAACGGTAGGAGAAGACAGTGCTATTACCAGAATTTGATTTTCACGAGCCGACAACCGTGTCGAAGGTCTGTGAGATCATGGGCCGGTTGAGAGAAAAGGCCCGCCCCCTGGCAGGGGGGACAGACCTGGTTGTCAATATGAAGAAAAAACTGATTCGGCCAGAGAATGTCGTTTCGCTTGCAAAGATTGATGATCTAAAGGGCATTGTTCTGAAAAACGGCATCCTGACAATCGGCGCCTGTGTGACGGCAGCCGAGCTTGCCGAGTCCGATGCCGTCGTAAAGACCTTTGACGCCCTTGCCGAAGGCGCAAGGGTTCTTGGGTCCCCGCTGGTTCGAAACCTTGCCACCATAGCCGGAAACGTGGTCTCTGCAAGACCGGCCGCGGACCTTCCGCCTCCGCTTATGGCCTGTGGGGCCAGGGCGGTCCTGGTGAAGGCCTCCGGGGAACGATCCGTTGACCTGAACCACTTTTTCAGCGGCCCGGGCAAAACCGTGATGGATTCGAGTGAAATTCTGACAAAGATCTTCATCGAGGTCCCTCAGGGGCGCTATGGCAGCAGTTACATCAAGCTGGGCGTCAGACAGACGCTGGAGATTTCTCTGGTGAATGTGGCTGCTTTTATTTCCCTGGACGGCCCTGGCGGTTCCATTGGGAAGGTCCGCATCGTCTTAGGATCCGTGGGACCCACCCCGATTCGGGCCAAGTCTGCGGAAGAGGTCCTGAGAGGACAATTGCCCTCCGATGCGCTCCTTGCCCGGGCAGCAGAGGCTGCCTCGGCGGATGCCCAACCGATTGATGACTTCAGAGGATCGGCCGAATACCGTCGCGACATGGTGGGCGTGCTCACCAGAAGGGCCTTGACTGCGGCGCTCGACCGGGCAACATCCCGTTAATGAAGGAGATTGGCATGAAAAGACTGATACGTCTGAACGTTAATGACAAAGACTACGAAATAGCCGTGAAACCCAACCAGACCCTGGCGGATGTCATCCGGGATGAGATCGGGCTGACCGGCACCAAGAAGGGATGCGAGGTGGGAGAGTGCGGCACCTGCACCGTGATACTGGATGGAAAACCGGTCAATTCCTGCCTGGTCCTGGCAGTCCAGGCCGATGGGAGAAACATCTTGACCATCGAGGGGTTGGAAACGGATCAGGGGCTTCATCCCATTCAGCAGTCTTTTGTGGAAAAAGGCGCCGTTCAATGCGGCTTTTGCACGTCCGGCATGATTCTATCGGCCAAGAGTCTTCTGGATCGGAATCCCGATGCCGATGAAACCGAGATTCGGTCGGCCATATCGGGGAACCTTTGCCGGTGCACCGGTTACCAGAAGATTGTGGAGGCGATTGCGAGCGTCAAAAAGGAGGCCTCGCCCGCCTGAAACCTTCAGAGGATACTATGGAGAGATACACCATGAGTGGATATGACGTAATCAATACCCGGGCGCCCAGACTGGATGCACCGGACAAGGCCACAGGACGGGCCAAATACATCGATGACCTGCGCATGCCGGGAATGCTGTTCGGGGCGCTACTTCAAAGCCCCCTTGCCCATGCAAAGATTCTGAATATTGACGCCACCGAGGCCAGACGGCTTTCAGGGGTGAAGTGCATCTTGACCGCGGATGATACCGGGATGGTCCAATACGGGGTCAGCCCGGCCAGGTACGATGAAACGATCTTCTGCAAAGAAAAGGTCCGTTACGTGGGGGACGAGATCGCTGCGGTCGCCGCGGTAGACCTGGAGACGGCCCAGAAGGCGGTTTCCCTCATCAAGGTGGATTATGAGGAACTTCCCGCCGTATTCACCCCCGAAGCGGCCATGGCCGAAGGGGCCCCGGTGATCCATGACGACTATCCGGGGAACCTCTGCGCCGAGGTCCACCAGGAATTTGGAGATGTGGAGGCAGCCTTTAAGGAATGCGACCTGATTCGGACCGACACATTCAAAAACAAACGTCAGGATGCGGCATTCCTGGAGCCGAACGGCTGTGTGGCCGATTACGATCATATGGGGTATCTCACCCTCCATACCTCGACGCAGGTCCCCCATTACGTACAGAGGACCGTCGCCATGGTCCTGGGCCTTCCCGTGGGCAAGGTGCGGGTGATCAAGCCCTATGTGGGGGGCGGATTCGGTCCAAAGGCTGCGGCAAACCCGATGGAACTGGCCGCGAGTCTTCTCTCCATCAAGACCGGCAGGCCGATCAAGATGAACTATGACAGGGAGCAGGTATTTCTCTTTTCACGGGCGCGGCACCAGTTCACCCATGTTCTGACCACGGGCGTGAAAAAAGACGGGACCCTCCTGGCGCTCAAGAATGAATGCTACCTGGAGGGGGGCGCCTATGCGAGCTTCGGCATCGCAACGGTCTACTACGCCGGGTCCCTCCTCGGGGGGCCGTACAAACTCCCCAATATGAAGTATGACGGGTACCGTGTATACACCAACAAACCGGCCTGCGGGGCCCAGCGGGGGCACGGAGGCGTGGCGGCCAGGGCCGCCTGGGAACAGCAGCTCGATGTCATTGCCGAGGAACTGGGCATGGATCCGATTGAGCTGCGGCTCAAGAATATGATGTCTGCCGGGGATGTCACCTGCAACGATCTCAATATGAGCAGCCTCGGGATGAAAGAATGCATCGAGGCAGTGCGGGATGGGTCAGGCTGGACAGAAAAACGGGGCAAGACGCCGAAAGGGAAAGGGATCGGCATGGCCTGCGGGTTTTTTGTCTCGGGCGCAGGGTATCCGATCTATCGCTCCGATACCTATCATTCGACGGTCTCCATCAAGCTCAGCGAAGACGGCGGGACCGCGCATGTGTATACCGGCGCCGCAGAGATCGGACAGGGATCCGATACGACCATGGCCATGATCGCGGCCGAGGCGTTAGGGGTGCCCCTGGATCAGGTTTCCATTTCGTCCGGGGACACGGAGTTCGGGGTGGACCTGGGAGCGTATTCCAGTCGGCAGACCCTGATGACCGGTCATGCCACCAAGATGGCGGCAGAGAGCGTCAAGGCCCAGGTCCTGGAGGTCCTCTCGCAGGCACTCGATGTCCCCATAGAGGAAATGGACGTCAAAAAGGGGCGGATTGTGTTCAAAAAGACAAAGCCCGATTTTGAACTGATTCGAACCCGGTATATCAAAGAGCACCGGGGCTGGAAAGATCAGCCGATCGGCGATGAGCTGACCTTCCGGGAGGCCGCACGAGTGGCCTACCTGGCCAGGGGGACCATCGTGGGGACCGGCAAATACAAACCGGGAGAGCTCGGCGGAAAGTTCAAGGGGGCTGCGGTGGGCACCTCGCCGGCCTATGGATGCTCGGCCCAGGTGGTCCAGCTCAGTGTGGACCTTGAGACAGGGAAGGTCAGTGTGGACAGGATGACCGATGCCCATGACTGCGGGTTTGCCATCAACCGGACGTCGGTCGAGGCGCAGATGGAGGGCTCCCTTTCCATGGGTCTGGGTGAGGCCATGTTTGAGGAGGTCAAGTTCGATGAGAAAGGACATGTCTTAAACGCCAACCTGGGCGAGTACAAAATCCCGACGGCCCTCGATATGCCCCCCATAGACGCCATTATTGTGGAAAGCAATGAACCCAACGGGCCCTTCGGCGCTAAAGAGGTGGGAGAAGGGGCCATCATGCCGACCATTCCTGCGATCCTGAATGCGGTCTACGATGCGACGGGTGTGCGTATATGGGAACTCCCCTTGACCCCTGAACGGGTTTATATGGCGCTCAAAAAGAAGAAAGAAAGGTAATTGTTCTTGGTTCTGGGCAGTTCCCTACGACAAGTCCTGAGCCGTCACCTTCGATTGAATAAAATCGGGCTTGAGCGATCCATGCCAAGCCCGTGAACAGCTACAAAAGTGCTTTGGCTTATTGTCCGGCCATGGGCCGCTTTTAGTGAGATTAGCAATCGCAAATCGTAAATCACAAATCGCAACTGCCATGGGCTATCAGGCCCCGGCGGTTCAAAAGGCATTCCGGGTGCTGGAGAGGGTGGCGGCTGCCGAGGATGGCGTCCGCATGACCGAGATATCTCAAGATCTCGGATTCAGCAAAAGTACGACCCACGGATTGATTCAGGCCCTCCTGGCAGTGGGGGCACTGGACCAGACCCCGCTCCGGAAAAGGCTTTTCCTCGGCTCTTCCATTATGGACATGGCCTTCAAGAGCAGAAATTACTTTGCCATGTCGGCGGAGGTCAGGCCGATCCTCGATCGACTCTGCGGCCGCATCACCGAAACGGTCTTCCTGGGCGTGCTGAGCGACTCGAAAGGGATCATCCTGGCGACTGCAAGGGCCTCCAAGACCCTTACGATCTCTTCTTCACCGGGAGACACCATTCCCCTTCTTGCAGGGGCCGTTGGAAAGGCCTATCTCGCATCGCTCAGCGACAGCCAGGCTCAAATGATTATTCATGAAAAGGGACTTCGGCTATACACTGCCTCCTCCATTGTCGATGAGAACCTTTATCTGGAAGAACTTGCCCGTGTACGGCAACTCGGATATGCACTGGATAACGAGGAGTACCTGGCCGGCGTAAAGGCTATGGCCGTTTACCTGGGGTTTCACCGGGGTCTGCCGCTCCTGCTCTGGGTGGTAGGGTTCACGGAATCCATGTCCGATGAGAGGATGCCGCGGATCATTCGGGAGACCCTTGACGCTGCCGGCGAACTGAAATTCATTATCGAGGCGGAAAGATAACTCATAAACGGGACCGAAGACAAAACGCCTCGGCTTTTGATAGGCAGTTTTTGGGGTTCCGGCCACAGGCCTTGACCTGTTGAGGAGCGCTTATCATGGACTACCAGTTTGTCAGAACGACGTGCCCCTTTTGTGGTTGCGGTTGTCAGATGCAATTGGAAGTGCTGGATGGGAGTCTCGTGAGGACGACCCCTGTTCGTGATGCGCCGATGAATCAGGGAAAACTGTGCATCAAGGGGTTGAACGCCCATGAGTTTGTCCACAGCCCGGATCGGTTCACCCAGCCCCTGGTTCGAAAGGATGGCCAATTGCAGGAAGCCTCGTGGGAAGAGGCCCAACTGGAAGATTTTTTTTCGATATCGGCGCCCGTCTGGGGCTCAGCATGAATTATTCTTCTGCCGAAGAGATATTCGACGAAATAGCGGCCCTGACGATCAACTTCAAGGGGATCACCTATGAACGACTCGATGCCATGGAGCTGCACTGGCCCTGCACCTCCCTGGATCACCCTGGGACCCCATTTCTCCACAAAGACCGGTTCAGTCGCGGGCTGGGCCTGTTTCATGCCATCGAGTACCGTCCTTCTGAGGAACTGCCGGATGAGGAATACCCCCGCTGGACGGTGGGCCATCGACGAAGCTAAAGGCAGCGCATTCAGCCATAAGGCCGATTCACAGCAGGGATAGTTACATCCTCGATTTTTTCCTACTTGGAACGTTTGATAGCACACGGGAAATAGAGGGCCTCTCCGTATTTGGCGACCCCAAAATCGGCGATCAGTTTTTGCCCCTTTTCGCTGATGGCAAACTGGAAGAATTTCTGTGCCAGATCGTAATTATAGTTGAGATTGGGGCACTTCTCCGCGCTCACCAAACACATCTCGTATTCATTGAGCGGCCCCTGGACCAGGAGCTTGGAGTCCTTGCATTTGGATTTGTGCATGGCCCAGGTGCTTGAATCCAGCATATGGTACTGCCGGTCCCGGTCTGAATTGAGCATCCCCTCCAGCATAAAGGTATTGCTTACTGCATACCACTCCCTGCCGGCAGGATCGTAACCCAGATCTTTCCATAGTTTCAGCTCCAGAATATGCATGCCGCCGCCATCGCCTCTGGACAGATATTTTGACTTCGTATCGAAGATCCGCTTATGCGCCTCTTTGAGGTCGGTCAACCCGGCGATCTTGGCCGGGTCGTCCGCCGGTCCGATGATAATGGTGTAATTGTACATCAGGTCGATTCGCTTGGCTGCATACCCTTCTTCGACAAATTTGGCCGTCGCCTTCCGGTTATGACCCATAGTGATATGGGCAAGGCCATGACGTCCCAGGTCCAATCCCGGGCCGGTCGGGGTCTTGACGTATCTGACCGTACAGTTGTGTTCTTTTCCAAAAACCTTCCCCATCTCCGTCACCAGGCCCAGTTCAAACGGGCTTCCGGTAGCAATAACAATCTGCCTGTGCTGAGGGCCAGCGATTGCTGTTACATCACAAATTAACGTAAGGGAACAAAACAAGAAAAAGGAAATGAGCGAAAAACCAACGTTAGGTTTATCCACATATCTAATGCATCTTAACCAGATTCTTTTTTCAGATTTCATTTTGAAGCCTCCTCTTTTATGTGACCCGAGCAACGCTCGGGATTGACGGCGCTTGGCATCATTTGACAGCAAAAGCAAACAAGACCTTAGAGCACGCGCGCCAGTCAAAGAACCTTGTTCATTGTTACCCATTTGCAGTGAGATGAATAGTTCACAATTGGAGGACCATTAATGAGTGACCAACATCACTCAATGCGCCAATTTCTTAATTTGTCACTTCTACTAAGCCCTTAAGCTCCTCGGGAAGCCTGGCCTTCATTTCTTTTGTGGGCACCCTGCACGGGACGAGCGGCGGTTGGCCCAGATCCTTGAGCACCTTCAATCCGCCATTCGAATCCAGCATATAGGACAAAAAGGCAATGGCAGCCTCTTTGTTGGGTGCAGTCTTTATGAGGGTGACGCCGTAGGTACAGGACGCCCCCTTGATATCCATGAATATTCCAGGTTCCTTGCCGGTTACCTTCACAACGGCCTGGCCATAGAAATCATCATACTGGTAATTGCCCAAATTGATTTCGTCAGGAAGCTTGACATATTTCAAGCCCTGCTGCACCGCCACCGACAGATACTCCCATGCAAAATCCAGATTTCCTGTCTGAAGGAGAGAAATCAACTCAACCGACTTGGGTCGGATGTTTTCTTTCGGCCGATTGGCAATCACCTTGTCATAGAAACCCGGTTCCTTGTAATGCCTCTCGGCCAACTGCAGGACCATGAGGGACCGGTAACCGCAGGGATCGATGTTAGGATCGGCATGACCCCACGAAACCCCCTTCCTCTGAAGGATCTGACGCCAGTTATCGGCATTGATCTCATTCGCATATTTGCTCTTTTCCGTGTAGCAGAGCACCAACTGGTTGCTCGCAAACCGGATATTCCAGTCGGCATAGTCAGGCATCAGGAGCTTGTCGATCACCTGGTAGTCCGCGGAGGCCATGATGTCGCACGGCTTGTTCAGTTCCGAGATCTTTCGAGAAGCCTTCTGGCTGCCGCTCGGCTCGCGGAGCAGGTCCAGCTTCGGATATTTCGCTTCGACGGCCTTTTCCATAACCTCGAATGGCACGGACAGGCTCCCTGCATGAAACATGATCAGCTTCCCCTGCGGTTCAGCACCCGCAGAACAGGGGAAAAAGGCGAGACCGATAAGGAAAAGAAAACAAATGTCCACAAGAATAGGACGTCTCAACATGATCAGATCCCCCTTCATTGGATAATCATTAGAAGTTTGGATTTTCAGTTGGTTTCCTTGGCGCATCTTAGGTTTTGGTGTCAATTTTTGTCAACCGATTCATGCCAAAAAATGGCTGCGAGCTTGAAAAACCCTTATTGACCTATATACCGTATTCCCACTAACGCTTTCTACGCCCGCGACCCAAAGGTTGGTCTCAGTTTCGGAATTTTGGGCCTCGGGACACGCAAGGCCCAGTAGCGAATGACCACTGAATGATTACTGAATGACAACCGCTGGAAAGGCATCCTGAGAAGGCATAAGAAAATAATCGTATTGAAAGAATCCAACTGATGCGTTATCTCTCAGAAATGTTGTAACGGCGCCCTCAAAGGGAGATGGTCTGCTTTGGAACTGAGGAAAGTATTTCGTTTTCGGACATGTCCGGCGTTTGATTCAAGAGTCCCTTCAATTCAATCGAACGATTTTTACGCGACGTCCTACCCAGACCATCGGCAGATAGACTCGTCCGCTGTTTCCGCTCATTCTGACAGTTTTTTCGACAATCTCTTCTCCGTAAATCTCCAGCCTGACTTTCCTTTTTGCCGGGATCGGAGCAGCTTTGTTTTCAATTTTTGATTTCTTTTGTACGGACATTTTAACAGGATTCATTCTGACTCACCCTCGGGTTGGACGATCATACCAGCTCCAAGTTGCAGTATTGATTTTGAGTCGGCAAGCCTGGAAAGTGGCATTAGTGGTTTTAACAGCTTCAGCTTGATACGTTTTCCACCGATTCCAGCCTGACCGCACAGACCTTGTAGTCCGGCGTTTTGGAAACCGGATCCAGGGAGGTCCCGAGGAGCCAGTTGGGATTGGCCTCCTGAAAATGAAAATCCATAAAAATCGCTCCTTCCGGGACAACCTCGCCGATGCTCACAGGAGTCACGATCTCCCCCCGTCGGGAGATGACCTTCACCTCTTCCCCTTCCCTCAACCCCAGCCTTTCAGCGTCCCGAGTATGGATCTGGGCAATGGTTTGGGGGAATTCCTTCTCCAGAGAAGGGCACCGGCCGGTCATGGTGCGGGTGTGGTAGTGCGCATACCGCCTGCCGGTCGTCAGGATAAAGGGAAATGCCTCGTCGGGAAGTTCCTCGGAGGGTCGATAGTCAATGGCGTGGAACAGTCCCATCCCCCGGGTAAATCTCCCCTTGTGAAGAAATGGCGTTCCGGTGTGATCAGTGGATGGGCAGGGCCACTGGATTCCCTCTTCATGAATACGATCGTAGGTGATGCCGGCATAGCTGGGGGTGAGGGTCCGAATCTCCTGAAATACCGCTTCTGCAGAGGCGTAATTCATCTGTAAACCCAGCAGGTTGCCGATTTCGGAAAGGATAACCCAGTTGGGTCTGGCTTCACCCGGAGACTCAACGGCCTTGCGAATCCGCTGAACCTTCCGCTCCGTATTGGTGTAAGTCCCTTCCACCTCTCCCCAGGCAGCCCCCGGCAGCACCACATGGGCCAATTCGGCCGTACGGGTGAGAAAGATGTCCTGTACCACCAGGAATTCGGCCGATTCCAGAGCGTGCCGTACATGATGAATGTTGGGATCGCTTTCCACAGAATTTTCTCCGAAAATGTACATCCCTTTGACCGTTCCATTGATCAGTCCGTCCATCATATCCGGAATGGTTATGCCGGCATGCTGCGACAATTCAACGCCCCAGGCCTTCTCGAACTTTACCTTGATGTCCCAGTTGGTAACGATCTGATACCCCGGGTACACGTTGGGCAATGCGCCCATGTCGCAGGCCCCCTGCACGTTATTTTGCCCGCGAAGCGGGTTGACGCCGCTGGAAGGCTTTCCGATGTGCCCGGTGAGCATCGCCAGATTGGCCAGGGATTTGACATTGTCCACGCCATGGGAGTGTTCCGTGATTCCCAGCGTATACATAATGGTGGAGGTGCTCGACGTGGCATAGAGCCGGGCAACCTCCCGAATGGTGTCTGCCGGGACCCCGCAGATGGCAGATGCCTTCTCCAGTGGGTAATTCCGAATGGTTTTCTCCAGCTCTTCAAATCCCTCGGTACGATCCTCAATGAATGTGCGGTTGTGCCAGTTGTTTGTCACGATCGCGTTCATGATGCCGTTTATAAAGGCCACATCCGTCCCGAAGTTGATCCTGACGTGGGTGTGCGCAAGCTGGGCCAACTGAATTTTTCGGGGATCCACGACGATCAGTTTGGCCCCTTTTCGCAGTGCCCGAAAAACCCGATAGGCAATCAGGGGATGCGCCTCTGTGGTATTGGAACCGATCAGGAATATGCAATCGGCGTCTTCGATTTCAGGAATGGCGTTTGTCATGGCGCCACTCCCAAATGCTGCGGCAAGACCTGCCACCGTGGGGGCGTGTCAGAGCCTGGCGCAGTGATCGACATTGTTGGTTCCGAACCCCGCCCTGCAGAGTTTCTGGAGGAGATAGTTTTCCTCGTTGCTGCAACGGGCCGAGCTGAGAAATGCAAGGCTCTTTCCCCCGTGAGCATCCCGAATGGCCGACATACGGGAGGCAACTGTGTGAAGCGCCTCTTCCCAAGACGTTTCCTCGAGCCTTCCGTTTTTTCGGACAAGAGGCTGGGTCAAACGATCGGGACTTTGCACGAATTCATGGGCATTCCACCCCTTAATACAGAGCTTTCCCTGATTCATTTGTGCGCCTTTGACGGGAAGGGTCCCGATAAGCCTCCCGTCCAGCACCTCCAGGAACATCTGACAGCCGCAGCCGCAAAAAGGGCACGTCGTCTTTACAAAGTCGTAATCCATAGAATGTCCTCTCTCTTCATCGTCACATGCGATTCCAAAATGGTTGTTGAACATGCCAACTTAGGCATATATAAAAGGGATTTTTTCCTGTGTTCGGGGGGCTTCCCATCAGCTTGAAATCCCCTTTTATGTTTAGATAGGCTTCTGCTGGTCGGTGAATCGGTATTCATGGAATCCATATCACGCCCATTTTAATATGTCAATGCTGACATATTAAAAGACCAAAAAAAATACCTTTCCTCTTGCAGGGCTTTAAATGATATGCTAAAAAAAGCCATGAGACAGCGTGTCCCCTTTCATATTCGATCGAAAATCTGGATTGAGGATGAGACTGGAAATGTGGTTTTTGGTCTGGGCAGGCTGAAGATCCTGGATGCTGTAGACCGCCTGGGCTCTATCCAGGGCGCGGCCAAAGAGCTGAAGATGAGCTACAGGGCGATCTGGGGCAGGATCAAGGCAACGGAAGATCGTCTCAACAGACCCCTGTTAGTCCGAAATACAGCAGGGCACAGAGGCGGAGGATCGCAGTTGACCCCATTTGCGCTGGACCTGCTGATACACTTCCGGCACCTTCATCATCGAATTATGACCCTCTCCGACGCAGAATTCGAAAAAGCCATGGCGCCTCATATTGGAGTGGACTAAAGCGCCAGCCCCGGCAGAACGGCGCCCCGGAGGAACCGACGAACCTGTGAACACCTACCTTTTTTCTACCATGCACGGGAGGTTTGCTATATTGGGCGTGCCGAATTCCTTTCCCAGCCTCTCGACGGAGGTCAGCATATTGAAATTGGACCGCTGCCAATCGAATTGTGTGGCAGGGTCCCCTTCCGGAAACCACCACCCCAGGTCCGCGCTCACCACCCGGGGGTGGATCTTTTCCGTAATTCGGGCGGTCTGCGCAATCTCGCCGTACCGGGTACGGATCAGTACCTCATCCCCGTCGGCAATTCCCCTGGCTGCTGCTGTTTCGGGGTGGATTTCCACCAAGGGTACGGGCCGTTTGTCGCGCAGCCGCTTTACCCACCGGTAAGACGATAGAAGGTAATACCGGCTCTTGGCGCTGATGAGGATCAGTGGATATTCCGGATCGTCCGGCTCGGGCAGGCCGGCAAATTCAGGCAAGGCCTTGAGTTTGAATTTCTCGGCCGTGCTCAGCATCAGCTCCACCTTTCCCGTGGGCGTGCGAAAGCCTTTCTTTTCGTAGGCCCTGAACCGGTCAGGTCCTTTCAGATGCCCTCTCTCCACAAACTCCTGGTAGGAGAGACCCGATGGTTTGAGCACGTCTTCCAGAAAGTTCTCAAAGTCGTCATGCCAGTACTGGGGGTCTGATACGCACTTACCCAACTCGTTCATGATCTTTATGTCGGGCCAGCATTCGGCCGGAGGATCCACGATCTTGGGCCGCGCCAGTATCATGCCGTGCCCGATGCCGTAATGCCCGATATCGTTCATCTCGTACTGGTGGGCCACCGGAAACACGATGTCGGCCATGGCCGCGGTGGGCGTCATAAATAGGTCGGCTATGGCGATGAAGTCGAGGCGCCTCAAGCCCTCATACGTGAGTCGGCTGTCGGCCCATGCCACCAGGGGATTGGTGCACATCCCATAATACCCCCTCATGGGGTAGGGGGTGTCTTTTAGCACCGCTTTTCGAAAAAGCGCGGGGGGAACGGTCATGAATCTCGCGATGGTGTGGTGAAAGGCCCCCAGCATCTCCTTGCGCTTGTCTGGGATCAGGTCGGCCCGCACGAATTCCCCCAGGCCCATAATGTCGGGCTCATGGGCGTTGACGTTGCCCCCGCTGACCTCCAGGTTTCCGCAGACCGCCATCAGGCAGACCAGGGAACGGGCCGCGTCAAAGGCATGCATGTCATGTTCGATGGCGTTCCCCCACTGGAGGGCCGCAGGTTTGGCAGCGGCATATCTTCGGGCCGCTTCGCGGATCAGGTCTGCCGGGACCCAGGTGATATCAGCCACCGCCTCCG
>Ga0265297_10008972_pt1 | contig 13144 bp, 12 predicted proteins | sample Munlanlwell13791_FD_192502 | JGI IMG/M metagenome (GOLD analysis project Ga0265297, IMG submission 192502) | Leachate microbial communities from a municipal landfill in Southern Ontario, Canada - Leachate well 137-91 | ecosystem: Engineered > Solid waste > Landfill > Unclassified | place...
TTCCTCGGAAGGTTTTTTTGATAACAAAAATTCATTTAAAGTCCAAAGATGAAGTTCATATAAATTGATTTCTCCGTTTATAAATTTGTTTATCTGTAAAAGATATTCTTCATAAAACCTGGGAGACGTAGAGATTTTTATAAACGAAGCAAGCTGGGTTGCTTCTTCGGCAAGTTTTATACGCGTTCTTTCATTGTCTTTTCCCGATAAGTCAAACGAAGAAAGCTTTCGGGCTCGTTCAAGTTTTTGTTGTATTAAGTTTAATATTTCGATATCATCCGAATTTTTTGTTTGATATGCAACAGCTGTTTGAACTTCATATTCTTTTGCCTCCATAACAAAGGTTATTATTGGGGTCGAATTATACCTTTTGAACCTGTTTTGTCAAAATTTAATTTGATGTGATACAATCAGTTTTGCCTTTAATCAATACTTAATGGAAAGAAAAACACTGTACTTCGTGAGACACGGGGAATCAGTTTACAATAAGCTGAATATTATTCAGGGCGATGTTGACCCTCCTTTAACAAAACTCGGAGAAGATCAGGCAAAGGAGCTTGGGGTGCTGATGAAGGAGTATGAAATTAAGTGTATGGCTGTTTCGCCTTTAATAAGAGCAAAACAAACAGCGGATTTTATTAATTTATCTTTAAATCTTCCGATTTTATATTATGAGGATCTTCGGGAGATGTATTTCGGCAAATGGCAGGGTGAATTTAAACAAGAACATTGGGAAAAATTTAAACGTAATTTCTATGAATTCGGCGAAGCCCCTCCTGGTGGAGAGTCAAAAAATGAATTAATTAAAAGAGGAGAAAAATGTGTCCTTCAGATATGTAATGATATTGGGGAGCATCCTGTTTTACTTGTTACACACGGGATGTTAGTAAGGTTTTTATTGGGGTATTGGTTTACAAACAATACCGAAAAGGAAATCAGAGCTCTGCATATGCCTAATTTGGGTGTATATAAAGTTGAGGTTGAATATGACAGGGAAAATATAAGACCCAAGAAACATGAATATATTGATTTGATGAAAAATATACCCAAAAAAATATTTACATGAAGTTTTACGCCGATCTACATATACATTCTCATTATTCAAGGGCTACAAGCAAAACTATGGACCTTGAAAACCTTTATAAATGGGCGCAGATAAAAGGCATAAAGGTAATAGGTACGGGGGATTTTACACACCCTAGGTGGTTTGTCGAAATAATGGAAAAACTGGAGCCTGCTGAAGAAGGTTTGTTTAAATTAAAGGAGGAATTTGCAGAGAAAATGGATAACGAAGTGCCTAACTCGTGCAAAGCGGAAGTGAGATTTATTCTTTCCGTTGAAATTAGCAGCATTTATAAGAAAAATGATAAGACAAGAAAGGTTCATAATATTATTTTTGCTCCTTCTCTTGAGGTTGCTTCAAAACTGAATACCCAACTTGGAAATATCGGGAATATTAAGTCCGACGGACGGCCGATTTTGGGACTGGATTCCAAGAAATTGCTGGAAATTTGTTTGTCTGTTTCAGATAAATGCTATTTAGTGCCGGCACATATATGGACTCCTCATTTTGCAGTTCTTGGCTCAAATTCGGGCTTTGATTCAATTGAAGAATGTTACGATGAACTTACTCCGAAGATTTTTGCGGCTGAAACGGGACTATCTTCCGATCCGCCGATGAACTGGAGGCTTTCCATGCTGGATAATATTACTTTGATATCAAATTCGGATGCTCATTCACCGGAAAAACTTGCACGTGAAGCCAATATTTTTGACTGTGAGCTCTCATATGACGGCATATTTGAAGCATTGAAAACTGGTGATAAGAGAAAGTTTTTAGGAACTCTGGAATTTTTTCCTGAGGAAGGCAAGTATCATTTTGACGGGCACAGGCCGTGTTCATACTGCGCTGACCCAAAATTAACCATAGAGAATAATTATTTATGCCCCAGATGCGGAAAGAGAGTTACCGTTGGTGTAATGCACCGGGTGGAGGTACTCGCGGACAGAGAAGAAGGCGGAAAACATGCACGGGCTTTTCCTTATAAACATTTGATTCCTTTAAAAGAGATAATAGGTGATACATTAGGCGTTGGTCCGGCTTCAAAAAAGGTTGCGGCTGCTTATTTTGAAATTATTAATACTCTCGGAAACGAGCTTTCTATTCTGCTGGATATTGATATTGAAGATATTAAGAAAGTTTCAAATGCAAAGATTGCGGAAGCGGTTATCCGTGTGCGTGAAGGCAAAGTAAAACTATTCCCCGGTTACGACGGCGAGTACGGGAGAATTCAAATATTTGCGAGAAAAGATAATGTTGATGTAAAGTCACAGCTGGAAATGTTTTAATTTTTTATGGAGGCTTTAAAATCATTAGATTTAAGTCTGTTAAATGAAAGTCAGCGCGAAGCGGTGATAAATTTTAACGGTCCTTTTTTAATAGCAGCCGGACCCGGCAGCGGAAAAACAAGAGTCATTGCCTTCAGAACAGCAAACATGATTTTAAACGGAGGTATTAATCCCGAAGAAATTTTGCTTTTAACATTTTCAAAGAAAGCTGCAAACGAAATGAAAGAAAGAATTTCAGGTTTGATAGGGGAACGCAGTATGCCTTTTATAGGCACTTTCCATTCACTTTGTCTTAAGATTTTAAAGTCATATTATTTTAAACTTTCAATAAACAAAGATTTCAAAATATATGATCCTGCGGACCAGATTTCGGTTATGCAAAAAATTATTCATGATGCAAAAGATAAATCGTTAAAGGATGTTCTGGACAGGATTTCTTATTGTAAAAGTAATTTAATAACACCAATAGAAGCCCCGGCAGAACTGCAGGAAGCGTACAGACAGTATCAGTCGGCATTAAAGGAAGAAAACGCACTCGATTTTGATGATATTATTTTTAAAACTTATCAGTTATTAAATAAATTTCCAGAAGTTCTGGAAAAACTTACATTTAAATATTTGATGATTGATGAATATCAGGATACGAATAAAGCTCAGTATGAAGTGATTAAGCTGCTGGCAAAGCGCGACAATAATATTTGTGCAATCGGCGATTCCGATCAGTCCATTTATGCTTTCAGAGGCGCAAATATTCAGAATTTTTTGAATTTCGGGGATGATTTTACGGATTTAAAATTAATTAAACTCGAGCAGAATTACCGCTCTACTCCGGAAATAATTAAGAGCGCTGAATCAGTTATTGAAAAAAACTCTGACCATATGCAGAGAAATTTGTGGACTAATAAAGAAAAAGGCAGACAGGTGATTTTGTGTAATGCTTCAAATGAAAAGGCCGAAGCTGATTATATAATAAAAACGATTCAATTATATATGGGCGGGATTTCGAGGTATGAAATTGAGGCTAAAAATATCTCCGACAGTCCTATAGGTTATGGATTTTCCGATTTCGCGGTTCTATACAGAACTCATATGCAGGGAAATATTCTTGAAGAGTCTTTTTTGAAATCCGGCATTCCTTTTCAGCAGATCGGTGCGGAAAACTTTTATAATCATTCGGAAATAAAAGATATTTTATGTTATCTTCGGGCGGTTTTTGATCCGTTTGACGAAGCTGCTCTGGTGCGAATAATAAATAAACCTGTGCGCGGAATAGGAGCTGCAACAATTGAAAAAATCAGGCTTTATGCAAAAGATTTTGGTATGCCTTTTTATCAGGCGTGTCAGGAAATTGATACCCTGCCTTTAAGCGATGAAAACAAAAAATCACTCGGTGATTTTATTCAGCTTTTTGAAGAATTCAGATTAACTGCAACCAAAGAAAAGCTTTCCAATCTTATAAAAATTATCTGTGAAAAAATTCAGATATTTGAATTATATAAGGATAAAAAAAGGCAGGATAATATTTTTGAACTGCTAGGTTTCAGCGTACAGTTTGACTCGCTTCCGCCTTTTAAAGGGCTTGAAACCTTTATACAGGAAACGGCTTTTATGCAGGACAAAGATATTTATGATGAAAACAAAAACGCGGTTACTTTATTAACGCTGCATGCATCAAAAGGGCTTGAATACCCGGTTGTTTTTATAGCGGGTGCGGAAGAAGGTTTAATTCCATATCAACATAATGATGAAAATTCGGTTAACGACGAGGAGGAGAGACGGCTTTTTTATGTAGGTATGACGCGCGCAAAAGATGAACTCCATATTATTCACGCAAAACAGAGAAATTTATTCGGAGAAAATATAGAAGTTCAGCCCTCGAGATTTTTAAACGATATCCCGAAAGAAATCATTGAAAATAGAGAACACGAGCTTAAAGTCCGCAAGAAAAAAGGCAGAAATGAGGATCAGCTTGCCATGTGGTAAATCTGTTTTGGTCGGAGTCCTTCGTATCTTATTATTTCCAGCTCCTTTTGTTCGCCGAGAATCTGTTTTGAAAGCTCATCGTCGTAATCTGAATCGTAATAAACTTTTTTAATGCCTGCATTTATAATCATTTTTGTGCAGATTGTGCACGGATGTGTGTTGCAGTACAAAGTTCCGCCGTCTATGTTGATGCCGAATTTTGCTGCCTGAGTAATTGCGTTTTGTTCCGCATGCGTGCCTCTGCAAATCTCATGTCTCTGCCCCGAAGGTATACCCATTTTTTCCCTCAAGCATCCACCCAGGTCTTTGCAGTGTGCAAGTCCTTTCGGAGCGCCGTTATATCCGGCTGTTAACTGTTGGCTTTCTTTTGCTATTACCGCTCCCACTTTTCTTCGTAGACAAGTTGATCTTTCCGCCCACGAATATGAAATACCCATTAAAACTTCATGAAAGTTTGGACGGTCGGTTCCTTTAAGTAAGTTTACAAAATGATTTATTTTGTCCTCCAGTTCCTGTTTTGATCCTTCGTTAACAATCAGAAAATCAACAATATTTAAACATTTTGCAACCTGTTGGCCGTCTTCCGGCTGGCCAATTCCTTTTTCCGTATTAAGTTTTTCAAGTATTTGTTCTTTTGTAATGCTGTCTCCTTCGCGTTTTCTGGATAAAATTCTTTCCGTAATTATTTCGGGTTTAGCGGATAATCCGAGCAATTTAAAACTTGAAAGTTTGTATAATTCATTTGCTTCTTTTGGATTTCTTATGCCGTCTATCACCCAGTTTTTATCGCTCTGGCCGCTTACTTTTTCAGCAATTTTTTTTGCAAAATAAAAGGCTCCGTGTTCTTGGCGAAGTTCATTCCCGACTTTTATTAAATTTTCACGAGTATGTTCAAGACCTTTAGATGTTGCTTCCTCTCGTACCACATCCGATAAAGAACAATAATTAAAACCCTGTTTTTTCAGAATTTCCGCAGCTTCTCCTTTGCCGCTCGCCATATATCCAGTAAGCCCTATGTACATATAAGTAAGTTATGATGTCATTAGTTTAGACTTAAACCCTTTAAGATTTCAAGTAAACCTTTACAGTTCAGCGGGAAAGTCTAAAATAGGGGAGAAATAACCTTAATTTAAACATAATGCAGTTAAATAAATTTATAGTTTTAACACCGGTAATATCTTTGTTGTTGTCCGCATCCGTATTTGCTCTTGAACCTATTCAGATTAATCCGGATTTGATTAAGATAAATACAATAGACAGGCAATTATTGATTGAACCTATTGAAACCGAGGTGGTTTATACCGACGATCCGGATATTTTTACTAAACTGCGCGGCGGGTTGAATGATGACGGTACGGTTTCTCTTAAATGGGATAAATTCATTGGCCCGAATTTTTTATGGTATAAAATTATTAAATCTACGGAGAAAAAAGAGCTTATTTATCCGAGGGACGGGTACATAGATTTTTACGACACTCCAAATGCTACTGCCTGGGACGATGATGATCCGGCTTTGGGAAGCAACTATTACAGAATCTGTATTATAACCACCGACAACAAAAGGGGATGCTCAAATCAGATCGAGGTGGTCAAAGAAAAGCAGGTTCAAACTGATGCACAAATAGGAACAAATCAGCCTGATAAAGATGCAGAGCCTAATATCCCCAAGGTTGATTCTCAAAACAACAAAGGAACTTTGGTTCAAAGCATTTTAAGATTTTTAAGCGGCAACATAGAGATTATAATTGCACTTATTGCATTGATTTTAGGTATTACAGGTTATTCATTCGCCACACGAAAGAAACAACGTTCGATTTCCAAGTATATGAATCAGATTGATAACACTTATTCCGAGTTTAAGATGAAATCAAAAAGATGCGAAGCGGAGCTTTACAGACTTCGTGATATTGTTGATGAAGAGCTAAAAAGCGGCAAACTGGATGAAGGAGCTTATCAGCTTTTAATGAACAGGATTGAAGGATATATGGTGGACGTTCAGAAACAGATAGTTAATGAAAAGTTCGGAGGTCTTCCTGAGAACCTTAAAAGTGAACTGTTTAACATGATGGAAAGCGGAGATATTTCCGAGAAAGAATTCGAGAAATTTCAGACCCTTATAAATAAATCCGAACTTACCGGAAACGAACAGTCCACTCTTTTAAAAACAGTTAAGGATTTTCAGTCACAGGGAGAAAAGCTAAAGAGAAAAGGCGGAAAAGAAGATTAATTGGAGAAAATTATCATTGCATGAAGGAACAGCGTGTAGCCAATCCATAATAAATATGGAATTAATAAATATGCAGCTGTTTTTGATACTTTAAGATTGCACCAAATCATCAGCATTATTGAGGCCAGAGTAAAAATTGTTTCAATAAATGCCAGATTAATCGCCCTTAGTCCGAAAAATAAAATTGAATATAAAGAAACAAGTACTGCGTTTATTAGATATAAAGGCAGCGCATAGGGGCAGTGTTCTTTTCTGGTTTCTTTTTTACTTAAGATTATTATTGCAGAGATAGCTATTAATAAGAAAAGTATCATCCATGCAAATAAATAAACCCAATAAGGAGGATGAAAAGGCTTATTTAAGGAAACATACCAGTACACATTCACGTTGCTGAAAGTTGCGCTTATAACTAAAACACAGACTACCAGAAGAAAAACTATACCTGTATAAAAGGCTCTTTTAATTTTTGCTTTGTCGATTTGTTTTAGCATGTTTTTTCAGTATTTTTACATACTTTTTCCGCATTTGCGGTCCAGTTGTTTATTCCGCCGTTAAGACTTTTTACATTTGTATAACCGAGTGATGTAAGAGTGTTGTATGCCTGCATACTGCGTTTTCCGGATCTGCAGTAAACAATGATTTCGGAATCTTTTGTGATCTCTGAATGTTTAGATATTTCATTCTCTAAAGTATCAAGAGTTATTAGAATTGAATTGCTAATGTGAGAATCGGCGTATTCTTCGGCTGTTCTTACATCAACTAATATTACACTCGGATCGTTTAATCTTTGCTGTGCATCATTAACAGATATTTCTGGATTATCGGAATTTGATTTTGTCTGACCGCCGCAGCCTGAAAACAGAAACAAGGAAATCATAGATAAAACAGCTAATCTTTTCATATATTCTTATTAATTTAACACCATCACACACTCTACAATTAGAACGGCAGGTCGTCAACGCTGATTTCGCCTTCAGTTGCTCCTTTTGAAGATGTAACAGGAGCTTCCATGTCGGACATTGGTGCAGCTTCTTTGTTAATACCAGCGTGTTCGGATTGCATTCCTGCTCCTGCAAAGTCTCCTTTTTTGCCGTCGAGCATAATCATGCTGTCTGCTATAATTTCTGTTCTGTACTTCTTTGAGCCGTCTTCAGCCTCCCAGTTTCTTGTCTGAATTCTTCCTTCGATAAACACTTTGCTGCCTTTTTTAAGGAACTGTCCGCATATTTCAGCGAGTTTTCTCCATGCTACTATATTGTGGAATTCAACTTTTTCCTGTTTCTGGCCCGCCTGGTCGTTCCATGTAAAGTTTGTGGCAATTGAAAAGGTTGTAACAACCTGTCCTCCGGGAATCTGTTTCATTTCTGGGTCGCGTGTTAAGTTTCCGATCAGCTGGGCTCTATTTAATGACATAGCCATTAGTTTTGGATTAATAATAATGCTGTCCGAAGTTTACTATATGAAAACGGGAAGTAAATAGGTTTTTGGATTATTCGTTTGCGCATCCGCCCGGATTTATTTCCCCTATAATTTTAATCGGGTCGCGCATGAGGTACTGGTGGTGAAGATATCCGAAAAAGTACCCAAAAATAAAGAACGCTATTATACTTAGGGCGATTATAGTAATATTTTGAAGTTGTTTCCTGGTAATTTGTAACGGTTTTATATGCATAGATATGCGTTTATATTGGGTAGAAAGTGGAAGCTTTCGGTGGCGGAATTAATTGCTGTTTTTGGCGATGAAAACATTGAAGTTAATAAGGATGTTTTGATTAAGGGCTTTGATAAGCCTCTTGTTGATGTGCAGAAAATTCAGGATTCTTTGGGAGGTGTGATAAAAATTTGTGAGATTATTGATGAATCAACCTTGTTATCCGGTATACAGGACAGGATTCTGGATTATTTGTCCGGGCTTCCTACCGGAAAACTTATTTTTGCAGTAAATGTTTATAATCTACCACCCGGAAATGAAAATTTTCTAAAAAAATTATTAATTAATATTAAAAAAGGATTAAAAGGACATGAAGGAAAAGTGAGATTTTTAAACAAACCCAACGAGAATATAAAAAGTGTTGTGATTTACGAAGAACGGCTTGATGAAAAGGGAACTGACCTGTCTGTAATATTCAGCAACGGTAAATATCTGATCGCAAAAACCGTTTCTGTTCAGAATTTTATGGATTATTCCATTCGAGATTACGAAAGACCTGCGCGCGACACCAAAAGCGGAATGCTTCCTCCTAAAGTGGCTCAAATGATGATAAATCTGGCATGCGGAAATAATACAAACTGTACTGTTTATGATCCTTTTTGCGGAAGCGGAACGGTTTTAATGGAAGGAGCGCTGATGGGTCATAAGGTAATGGGGTCTGATATAAGCCCTAAAGCAATTTCGGATACAAAAATTAATCTGGAATGGATTAAAAAAGAATTTAAATTAACTGGAGATTTGGTTCTGGATGTTTTTGAAAAAGATGCTACCGGAATTACCAAAAATGATTTAAAAATTACACCCGACTGCATTGTCGCTGAAACATTTCTGGGTCCTCCGATAACCAGAATACCAGATGAATCAACAATAAAAACCACTTTTACTGAAGTAGAGGAAATTATTGTAAAGGCAATAAATAATTTTAAGCAATTCCTTAAAAAGGGTTCAAAAGTAGTACTGGCAGTACCTTTTTACATATCGCAAAGAAATATATTCATGGAAAATCTGCCCGTTCACATAGAAAACAGCGGATACAAAATAGAAAGCCTCTACGAATGCACCCAACGCGGCTCTTTATTGTACGACCGCGAAGACCAGAAAGTAGGCCGCGAAATCTTTGTTTTGAAATTATATTGAAATCGGGCTCCATTTAAATTATATTGTTCCCGTTACCAAAAAATTTACCTTTGATAAACATTCCCGGGTAGCTCAGTGGTAGAGCATCTCGCTGTTAACGAGAGGGTCGTCGGTTCGAGACCGACCCCGGGAGCCAAACTTCTATTTGTGGCTTAAGTAAGCCATTTTTGACTATTAACATCGCGGGTTGACAAAATAGTCATTACATGTAAAATTAGTTTACTAATATTTTAATGTATTTCGATTTTATTTTCTGAAATACATTTATATTATTGATTTTTGACAAGACGTGTTAATCACTAACTCTGGTGAATTGTGCATTCAACATTTAGTGCATAGTTCACCAGGGTTAGATGTTTGGAAAATGACTTCATTTTGAAGTCGCATCAGCCTTGGTAAATTGCAAGTGAGGGTAGAAGTCCTGCGTAGAGCAGGCAGAAATCCCTCGAAGGAGAATTTCATGAGGTATCAGAGTCTGTTCGGAGAGGTTGGCATTGCGGTCATGGTTCACGGAAAGGAGATCGCGGAGTTCCCCCACGGGGACGGCAAGACTTACGTCTGGGCCAAGAACGGGACCGAGTACTCGATCGTCAACTGGAATTACACCGACTTTCGAGTCGAGATGGTGATCACGGTCGACGGACTCGACATCATCAACGGCAAGGTCGGTGACTACCGCACGGTGAGGGGGTACGTCATCGACTCACGCACCAAGCCGAAGCCCATCCCGGGCTTCAAGCTCGACGGCAACAGCGCGGCAAGGTTCAAGTTCGGCAGTCCGGAGGGAAGCTACGCGGCCCTCATGGACAAGCCCATCAACATCGGCGTCATCGGGGCAGCCTTCTTCATCGAGCGACCGCAGATACCTGTCTATCGAGGAAACGGTGGCGGTAATTCTTACTCTTACGGTGACGTCATGCGCGGTGGCGGCGGCACCCTCGGTGCTTCCGTCGGAACCGAGTTCGGCAGAAAGACCGACTTCTTCACTTCGACGACGTCGTTCATCCGCGAGAATCCTGAGCCGATGGCCCTCCTGGCGCTCTACTACCACACTGCCGAGCGTCTCAAGGAGATGGGCATCGACGTTCACAGGCCCCATCTGCAGGTCGCGGACAGCAGCCCCAACCCCTTCCCCGGATCCACGGATGGGTGCAAGCCCCCGCCCAACTGGACCCCGCGCTAGCAGCAATCCCACCCAGCGACTTCCCTCCTTTTCCAACAACCCAAATAACGCGTCTAGTCTCTTAGTTTTGAATAGCGGGTTTCTCTCTTGAGAGCCCGCTTTTTTCTAAAAAGCAAAGCCGGTTCGAACTTCACATGTGGTGCGGGAGCCAAACTTTAATTAAGGCTTGAAGGAGCCTTTTTTGTATATTCGGAATAGTCGTTGACAGGTTGTAGCTTGTGTATTAGCATTCGATCTCGCAATAATTTAATTTTTTATGGGAGGGGAAGGATTAGGAATTAACAAATCTGCTGAAACAGCTGATGCATTGCTTGCACAGCCAGTTGAAAGAAGAACTGTCTTAAAACTTGGAGCAGCTTTTGCATTATTGTTGAATGAAGCTTGCAAAGGGAAACCCGTTAAACCTAAACAAGAACAAAATCCATCACAAGAATTTGATATTTCTCCGGAAGCAATAGAAAGCGCTGACAAAGTGATACAAGCTTATGAAAGTGGGTATATCGGTTTTATAAGATCGAATAAAGAAAAAATTGATAGAATTAAAAGTCCTTATTTTAGAAAGCTAATTTTAGAAACTGCAGATTTAGTTCAAAAAAATAGTAAAAATCCTGATAAAAATTTTTCTCGTTTTCTTCAAAAACATCCTCAGTTAAATACAGATAATCGTTATTTAAATAAAGACATATCTCAGTTTTTTTATTATGCGGAATCTGGTGAATTTGTTTCAGTGCCACAAGCCGTGAGGGCAAATGCAGCTTTTTCACCACCTGTAAGAGTTATGAAAATCCGAAACAAATTTGATAGAAACAATTTACTACATCAAGTTTCTTATATGCATGAATTAATTCATGTATTACAGGATGATGAGTTTAGAAGAAATTCAGATACAAAAGATGAATATTATGATAAAGTGTTACGATATAACTCAGAAAGGATTAAATTAATGGAAGCTTACACAAAAGTTGCTGAAATTGAATTGTTAAATGTTTTTTCAGATGGAATGTTAGAGAAATTACCCCATCCTCGACAGATAGATCTTGATAACTTTGATTTTACAAAACTTTTACGAATTTTAAATTTATCAAATACAGATATCCCTAGACTGCAGAATGTAATTCTTTTTGCCTCCCCATATTTTTTTGAAGGAGGAGCAAAAGGAAATAAACTTCCAGATCTATTTGTAAAATTTCATTCTGAAGTAACAACATACTGAAATTGTATTATAGCATCTGTTAAACTAAATTTATTGTATTTAGCTAAAGCGCAGTATATTCTTTGTTTAATATTAACATTGAATCAATGGCAGCTTTGATTATAAAAAGTCTTATTACCGGATACTCTTTAGTCCTATTGTTCTATTATTTTACTACGAACTTCAGCATGTCTCTTTTGGGTTTTGGCAATAATTATTTTTTAATATTTGCTATTCCTTTTTTTATGTGGCAAGGAACATTGCTAGTTTCTGGAATTGCATTAATTGTTTATTTGTTTTTAAAAGAGCCAAAAAACGAGCAAAAGAAATAGATTAAATATGTTTCTTTAGAAGCCATTTTTTTTGTTTGTTTTAATTCTCATGCATGTTTGTATTAGCAAGAATGGCTTATTTCTGATATAATATAAAGATTAAACTGTTTTTTTATGAAATCTGAACCTGTAAAAATTAGACCTCATCATGCTGAAGGTGCTCAGCGATATATGGCATGGGGTAAAAACGAAAGTCATAAAATTATGCTGGATTTGTTACAGAAGGCATTAGATGACGATTCCGATGCGGAAGTTGTTTTTGTTCGTAGTTATGATGAATTTTGTAAACATAATTGTATGAAAGACGGTGAAGTTCCACCTTGTATAAAAGATTTTGGTTCAGAATCAGTTGCAGCAGGCATGGATGAAGATGTCGCACGTGAACATGGCTGGGAATTTGATAAACCATACAGGATAAAGGATGTTTTGAAAGAACTTAAAGATGAAGCTGAAAGCAGGCAGGTTTTTTATGTTTGTAAATTGACTCATGATCAGTATGAATCATGGATAAAAGATGTTCGTGGCAGTAAAAAGAGAAAATCTTGATTAATATTTCAAAGTATTTACCACGTTGTAGTTTTTTAACTAAAATTTTTGAACTTCGCACGTGGCGTGGAGCCATTCTTCTATTCAGTAAGTTCTAAATTGGAACTAACTGGCCTAAATGAATATGCAATTTTTGCAACAGTTGCTTTGGAGCTGTGCAATATTTGCACAGGTTGAATCGACTAGAACCCGGAGTTAACTGGTTTATTTTCCTTCTTTAATAGCATAAAAAGCACAGGAACACTGAACAGCAGTAGTGCGCTTATCATAATTGCCGTGTTTATATCGTATAATTCCGAAAAGTAACCGATGAAAGGCGCGACTAAGGCGAAACCTAGTTGTGATATAAAGTTGTTTATGGAAAGTATTGTTGCCCTTTGTTTTGATTCGACTTCCGAATTTATCAGATGATCAATTATCGGATTTTTTAATCCCCATGCCAGAGAGGGGATTATAAAAAGGATTACGGCCCATAATCCTGATG
>Ga0265297_10008973_pt1 | contig 13144 bp, 13 predicted proteins | sample Munlanlwell13791_FD_192502 | JGI IMG/M metagenome (GOLD analysis project Ga0265297, IMG submission 192502) | Leachate microbial communities from a municipal landfill in Southern Ontario, Canada - Leachate well 137-91 | ecosystem: Engineered > Solid waste > Landfill > Unclassified | place...
TTAAAATCCATCCAACGCCTGAAGGGGGAATAGTGGCGGTCTGCGATTCCGAGCTTATGGGGGTTGTCCTTTCTGACGGCAAACGCCGCCTTGACTTAAAAAAGCATGCAAGTTTCTACCGCGGGGAGAAAGCCGATGAGCGTGCGGTGCGCTCTGCGCTGAGCGGGGCTGCAAACGCGAATATTGTCGGGAAAAAATCCATTGCGGCTGCGAAAAGCGCGGGCTTGGATGTTTCATGCGCCGTCCTAATCTCGGGCATACCCCATCTCCAGATATATCGCATGCCCTAAAATTCGTCTATTGTCTAATTGGCCGGCAAACCTAATATAATCCTTGCATTCCAATTTGCCATTGGGAGATTTATATGAAACAGCTAACCATCACCATGGATGACAAGGTGGGCGTCCTTGCGGACATATCATATATCCTGGGCAAGGCGAAAATAAACATCGAATCTGTCTCTGCCGAGGCGTATGGGGGCAAGGTGGTCATAAACCTCACGGTCAAGGATGACAAGAGAGCGGCAGAGCTTTTGGCCGCAAGCGGCTACAAGGCGCTTGAGTCTGATGTCCTGGTCGTAAAGGTGAAAGATGCGCCAGGCGAGCTTTCCAAAATCTCAACCCGGCTCAAGGATGCGAACATAGACATCCAGAGCCTTTTCATACTTGCGCGCGGGGACGGGTATTCCCTCGACGTGTTCAAGGTCGACAAGCCAAAGGCCGCAAGAAAAATCCTGGCAGATTGCATCCTGCAAGGATAGGGGTGGTTCCATGAAACAGCTGACCATAATGACCAATGACCGGGTTGGCATCCTTGCGGACATATCCTACATACTCGGCAAGGCAAAGATGAGCATCATCGGCGTTACGGCTGAGGCTTACGAGGGGAATGCAATCATCAACTTGATGGTGAAGGACGACAAAAAAGCGTCCGGCCTTCTTGCCGCCAACGGCTACAAGGTGCTTGAGACCGATTTGATAATGATAAAGGTGAAAGACGAGCCCGGTGCCCTCTCAAGCGTCTCGAAAAGGCTCAAGGACGCGAAAATAAACGTCGAGAGCCTTTTCCTCATAATGCGCTGCAAGGGGCATTCCATCGGAGCGCTCAAGGTCGACAAGCCAAAGGCGGCAAAGAGGATTCTTGCAGACTGCCTCTTCGAGTGCAAAGATTAGGGTGTGGAAATGAGAAGCATAACGCTGGTGCTCGATGACAGGGTGGGGCTTCTTGCGGAAATATCCTCCCTTCTTGGCAAGGCAGGTGTGAACATCGATTCGGTTTCTGTTTCGTCATTCGGCAGCAAGGCTATCCATACCTATCTTGTCGACGACGAGCAAAGCGCAAGGAAGGTGCTGTCAACAAACGGCTATAACGCGCTGACCTCGGACATACTGGTGCTCCAGCTTCCTGACAAGCCAGGGGGGTTTTCCGCAGCCTCATCCAGGCTTGCGGCTGCAAAAATCAACATAAACCGGCTCAGCATAATCGCACGGGAAGGCGGCAGCGTCCGTTTTGCAATAGGGGTGAGCGACCCTGAAAAGGCAAAAAAGGCGCTGGCGGAATTCGTATTGAAGTAGTCAGATTTCCTTCTCGACATTCTGGCCGGACAGTTTTGCCTTGTGCTTTTCAAGCTCCAGGGAAATCTCGCCATCTGCCCTTTTCGCCTTCTTCATCTTCTGCACAAGCTCCAGGATTGCGGACAGCTCCTCGAAATTCGAGTATATCTTATCCCCCGCTTCCTTTGCCGCCAGCCTTTCCTTCTCAAGCCGTGCAACCGCCTCCTCCTGGCTTTTTCTCCTTTCGGCAAGCCTTTTGACGAGCGCGGAAGCCTCCTTTTCGCCCTCGCTTTCCCTCGGAACGTTCGCATAATAAAAATCCAGCGCGTCCCCAAACTCCGAAAATTCCCGCCCGCCAGCAGCCGCGCCATCAGCAGAATAGGCTTTCACCGCCCCGTTTTCCTCATGGACCGCAAAGCGGGGTGTTTTTGGCCGCTTGATTTCAAAGCCTGTGGGCTTCGGGTAGGAATACGGCTCTCCCTTCGCTATCCTCCTGCCGCCCGACTCGTCTTTGTTCAGGCAGGAAATTATCCTTCCGTCTTCGCCCACAAGGGCGAGGTTCCCCTTCCTGAAAAGCTCGAAGACCAGCCTTTCCTTGGAGCGCACGGCTATCTCCACTATCCTTTCATTCTCCCGCTGGGCTATCTTCTCAATGGTTTTTCCCTCGAAGAGCTTTCTCATGAGCGAAGTGAAGCCGTCCGGCGCTTCGGCCGCCTTGAGGCTTTGCCGAGTGAGGTGCAGCCGCACCCCTGGCTCGAAAAGAAGCTCATCAGCGCCTATCTTGAAGAGAAAAACCCCCTCGCCAGTCCGCCTTATCTTCGCTATCCGTTTCCCCAAAAGCGCAGCCATCTGCGCAACTGCAAACGACAGGTCAAGGCCTGACATTTTCTGCATGGCTGCCTTGTGCAAACAGCACTTAATATAATTAATCATATTGACAAGTAGCTGCAAGGTGGGGTTTATGTCAAAAGTGAAGGACGTTTCTCTTTCAAGCGCGGGCGAATCCGAGTTGTCATGGGCGCGGCGCAACATGCCCGTCCTTGCTTCCATAAAAAAGCGCTTTGGGGCCGAAAAGCCCTTTTCAGGGCTTACTATCGGCGTTGCGCTGCACCTTGAGAAGAAGACGGGCATACTCCTTGAAACGCTCGCCGCAGGGGGCGCAAAGGTGTTCGCGTCATCCTGCAACCCCCTCACCACCGATGACCGTGTGGCAGCCGCGCTCTCAAATAAGATGGAAATATTCGCATGGGCGGGGCAAACCGACTCCGAATACTACGAGTGCCTCAACGCCGTCCTTGACGGCAAGCCCGACATCGTGATAGATGACGGCTGCGACCTCATCAATCTCCTCCATGCAAAAAGGCAAGCCGATCTTCCAAGGATAAAAGGCGCCTGCGAGGAGACCACCACCGGGATAAACCGCCTTATGGCCATGGAAAAGGCGGGGAAGCTCCGCTTCCCGGTATTCGCGGTGAACAACGCATATTCCAAGTTCCTGCTGGACAACCAGTTCGGCACAGCCCAGTCCACGCTTGACGCAATCGCGCGGGCCACAAACTGCCTTATAGCTGGAAAGACCGTGGTTGTGGCGGGATTCGGATGGTGCGGCAGGGGGATAGCCTCCCGCATGAAGGGCGCCGGGGCGAACGTGATAGTGGTCGAAACGGCTGGCAGGCTCGGGCCGCACGAATCCGGCATGCACCGCGCTCTCTCGGCTTTATACGACGGTTATCGTGTGATGAGCATGGAAGAGGCCGCGCCCCAGGGGGACATATTCGTCACCGCGACCGGAAACAAGAACGTAATAGACTCTCAGCACTTTTCCCTCATGAAGGACGGCGCAATGCTCTGCAATGCCGGGCACTTCAACGCGGAAATAAACGAGCCTGCGCTCCGGGCGTTAAGCGCGAAGGTGGAGGAAATAAAGGAGAATGTGGCGGCATATTCCCTTCCTGGAGGAAAGACGCTCTATCTCCTTTCTGAGGGGAGGCTGGTGAACCTTTCAAGGCCTTCGGGGCAGGGGCATCCTATCGAGATAATGGACGGTTCCTTTGCAGTGCAGGCGCTCTGCTGCCTAGCGCTGGCGAAATCAGGGGGGCTGCATGCGGGCGTCCACGGCGTGCCTATGGCAATAGACGACGAGGTTGCTGCGCTTCTTCTTGCCTCGCGCGGCATAGTCCTCCGGAAGCCGACGCAGGAGCAGATTGAATACGCCGAGAGCTTTTCGGAGGGCACATAGGGAAGATATTAATACTTTTCCAATTTTAACAATCCTGCTCTTACCAGTGGATGTCCAATAAGAGTCATATTTTGGAGATGATGAAATGAAAATCAGCGAACTTAAGGCGGGCACCGGCAACGTCAACGTGGCTGGCGAGATAACCGAGAAGGAGGAAGCGCGCGACGTCATAACCAAGTTCGGCAAGAAGCTGCGCGTGGCGTCCGCAAAGCTGAAAGACGACTCGGGCGAAGTCATACTGTCCCTTTGGAACGAGGATGCCGACAAGTTCGCCCTGGGCGACAAGGTGAAAATCGAGAATGGCTGGGTTTCAGAGTTCAAGGGCAATGCGCAGCTTTCAGCCGGCAAGTTCGGCAAGATAACAAAGGAATGAGTTTTTTCCGCGCCCGTTTTGCCGCTGTTGGAAAAACGTGGCAAAATTCGGGCAAATTTTTTATATTTTTTGTTAATACGATATTGACACATGCCCTGCGGGCAGATGGTGTTCAAGTCTAATCTTAAAAGAGGTGGGAAAATGGCAAAGAATCTAGACGGGCAGCAGGTTATGGTTCTCCCAGAGGGGAGCAACCGCGTTTTGGGAAGGGACGCTCAGCGGGTAAACATCGCTGTAGCATACGCTGTTGCGAACATAGTGCGCACCACGCTTGGCCCAAAGGGAATGGACAAGATGCTGGTCTCCGAGCTTGGGGACATAGTGATAACAAACGACGGGGCGACCATACTTGAGGAGATGAATGTCGAGCACCCGGCGGCAAAGATAATGGTGGAGATAGCAAAGACCCAGGACAAGGAAGTGGGCGACGGCACCACCACCTCGGTGATGCTTTCGGGCATGCTCCTCAAGAAGGCGGGCGACCTCCTGGACCAGGATATCCACGCATCGACAATCGTGAAGGGCTATGATTTGGCTGCAAAGAAATGCACCGAATTCCTCTCAAAAATAGGCGTTAAGGTGGAAGTCGAGGACAAGGAGACGCTCACCAAGATAGCGTCCATCGCAATGGGCAGCAAGTCAATCGGCGTCGGCACCAACAAGGACACCCTTGCAAAGCTCGTGGTTTCTGCGGTTTCGCAGGTCGCCGAGAAAAAGGACGGGCGGTACGTGGTGGACGGCGAGCTCATCAAAATCGAGAAGAAGGCGGGCGGCGACATCAATGACACCGCGCTCATACAAGGCGTCCTGGTGGACAAGGAAATAGTCCACCCTGGCATGCCCAAGGGAATCAAGAACGCCAAGGTCGCGCTTCTTGACTGCGCTCTCGAGATAGAGAAAACAGAGGTCGATGCCAAGATTGAGATTACCTCCCCTGACCAGATGCAGGCTTTCCTGGCGCAGGAGGAAAAGATGCTCAAGGACATGGTCGACAAAATCGCCGCAACCGGCGCGAACGTGGTGTTCTGCCAGAAAGGTATCGACGATGTCGCGCAGCACTTCCTCAACAAGAAGGGCATCTCGGCAATCCGCCGCGTGAAGAAATCGGACATGGAGAAGCTCCAGAGGGCGACCGGCGCAAAGGTGGCAACCACCCTTGACGATTTGTCCTCAAAGGATCTTGGGCTTGCAGGCGACGTGAATGAAAAGTCCATCGCAGGCGAGAAGATGGTGTTCGTGGAGAACTGCAAGGACGCCAAATCGGTCACAATCTTCGTGCGCGCCAGTACCGAGCACGTGGTCTCGGAAGGCGAGCGGGCGATTACAGACGCAATCGGCGCGGTCTCATCCGCAATCGAGGACGGAAGGTACGTGACAGGAGGCGGCTCGACCGAGCTTGAGCTCTCGGTGCAGCTTTCAAAGTACGCAACCGAGATAGGCGGGCGCGAGCAGCTTGCCATACAGGCATTTGCCGAGGCTTTGGAAACGGTGCCCCGCACGCTTGCGGAAAACGCAGGGATGGATGCGATAGATGTCCTAGTGTCGCTCCGCTCAAAGCACAAGAAGGAAGGCGGCGAGCACTTCGGGGTGGACGTTTACGGCGGGCAGGTCGCTGACATGAGGCATCTTGGCGTGTTCGAGCCCCTCAAGGTGAAGACGCAGGCAATCGCGTCCGCGTACGAAGCGGCAAAGATGCTTCTGCGAATCGACGACATGATTGCCTCCAAGGGCAAGAGCGGAGGGATGCCCCCTGGCGGAATGCCGCCTGGAGGCATGGGCGGCGGAATGGGCGGGGACTACTGATCCCTGCCTCACATCTTTTTTCAGCCCATTTTCCTGTTTTTCGCCCCCCTTTCCGTTTTTTATTCCTTTACCTTGTATTTTTTCCATGAGAAAGTCCATCCTGCTTTTCCTGCTGCTCATTTCCGTCCCGTTCCTGCATTGCACGGATTACCCGTCAGGAGTGCGCGACCTGGGGCGCCACATGGTGCCTTTGGGGCATGCATTCTCCATAGAAGGCTTCCCGATGCGGAATTCAACCGCATACGCGATAGTCTCGAATGATGAGGTTTACGCAATACTGGTCCCAAACCCGCCTTTTGTGGTGCCAAACGCGCTGACCGACAAAAACGGCCTTGAAGATGCGCTTTACGCGCGCGCCCTCTCGCTTGGCTTCGACCCCAACGCCACCTCCCAATTTTCCGCCGTGCATGCAGGAATAGGGGAAATAGCGGATGACAAGGATTTGGGGATTGCAGAATGCCGCCGCCTGCTTGGCACCGACCGCTTCCCCTGCGAAAGCTTCGAGACTTGCAGGCTTGCGTGTTTTGCCACCCCGTTCTGCCCCAACTTCGCATACGGGGGCGACCCGGGCGAATTCATCTATGTCATATGGGCATATGAGAACAACAGCAGAAACCTCGAATCGGCTTATTCGGGCGAACAGGGGGCATACGCCCTGTTTGCGGACAACCCCACGCAGGAAAATGCCGGGAAATACCTCATTTCGCTCGCCAGCCTCAACCGCGCCGCAACCTCTGTCGCAAGCTCGGCGCTTTACGGCTATTCATTCTGCTTCATGCCGGATTATGCCATTCCCGAAATGGCCGAACTGCAGCTGCTGGCGCAGACGCATTACCGGAACGCATCCCATTTCTACGGGTTGCCCCTGCTTGCGCAGCAGGTGCAGAACCGGACGCTTGAAGGGCTTGCAAGAAAAGCCAGGGCCAGCCTTCCAACCCTCCCAGCGTTGCCGTCAATGGACAGCAGCCCGCCTGCCCAGAACTCCACTGCGAACGCCACTGTTCCATCCAATTTCGCAGGCCTTGGGAAACCAAACCCACAGTCAAACAGCTCTTCAGGCCCGGGCAAAGCAGCCCGCTTCGAGCTTTCCGCGGGGATTCTTGCCCCGGTTGCCCTTTTCCTTGTGGTGCTATGCGCGGCGGTGGCGGGCGCCTATTTCGCGCTCAAGCGCAAGGAAGGGGGCAGCGCCCGCAAAAAAGCATAGCCCATCCCCCTCGGCCGCCGCGTTATTATTATATTCATATACTATTATATTTTTTATATAATAATATCGGGGTGGATTAACATGGCAAGGATAAGCATACGTCCCGCGGAAGGGAAGCTTGGCATACTCCTGCCCGGCTTGGGGGCGGTGAGCACGACATTCATTGCGGGCGTGATGCTTGCAAGGAAAACAGGCATGCCGCCGGCAGGGAGCCTCACCCAGATGCAGACTATCAGGTTGGGGAAGCGGGACGGGAAAAAGGCGCCCCCCATCCGCGACTTCGTGCCCCTTGCCTCCCTTTCGGACCTGGAATTCGCAGCCTGGGACATATTCCCGGACAACGCCTACGAGGCGGCGATGAAGGCGGGCGTGCTATCAAAGGAGCATCTTGGCCTGGTAAGGGGCGAGCTTGAGAAAATCCGCCCCATGAGCGCCGTGTTCGACAGGAGCTTCATCAAGAACATCGACGGGCCGAATGTGAAGCAGGGCAAAAGCAAGATGGACCTTGCAAACCAGCTGAGGGAAGATATCCGGCGGTTCAAGGCCGAGAAGAATCTTTCGAGGATGGTGGCAATATGGTGCGCCAGCACCGAATCCTACACCGAGGCGCAAGGCGTCCATTGCACATTGGAAGCATTCGAAAAAGGCCTCATCGAGAGCCATCCGGCAATATCCCCTTCCATGATTTACGCATACGCCGCTATGATGGAAGGCGTCCCGTACGCTAACGGCGCGCCGCACCTCACATTGGACATTCCTGCTCTAAGCGAGCTTGCCCGGAAAAAAGGCATCCCTATCGCAGGCAAGGATTTCAAGACCGGGCAGACCATGGTAAAGACCGCAATCGCCCCGATGCTCAAGGCAAGGATGCTCGGGGTCAAAGGCTGGTTTTCCACAAACATACTGGGCAACCGCGACGGCCTTGTTCTCGATGACGCCGGCTCGTTTAGGAGCAAGGAGATAAGCAAGAAGTCCTCCCTTGAGCATATTTTCCAGCCAGATGCCTATCCTGATCTTTACAAGGGGATGTACCACAAAGTCAGGATCGAGTATTACCCTCCAAAAGGGGATGACAAGGAGGGGTGGGACAACATAGACATATTCGGCTGGATGGAGTACCCCATGCAGATAAAGATAAACTTCCTCTGCAAGGACAGCATACTCGCAGCCCCCATCGTCCTCGATCTGGCTCTCTTTTTGGACCTCTCAAGCCGCGCCGGCATGCGCGGCATGCAGGAATGGCTCTCGTTTTACTTCAAGGCGCCAATGCACGCCCCGTCCTTATACCCGGAGCATGACCTTTTCATCCAGCACATGAAGCTGAAGAACACGCTCCGCTACCTGATGGGGGAGGAGCCAATCACCCACCTTGGGGCGGAATATTATGACTACTGGGGGAAGGATTAGGTAATCGCATGCTGAAGAAAAATGCCGAGCTGCAGGGGTTGCAGGCGAGAGCAGGCAGAGCGTTTGCCGCCCTTCCCATCACGCCGAACCAGATAACCTCGCTCTCCATTTTTTCAGCACTCGCCGCTTTCTGCCTCGCTTATCTCGGGCTTCCCATCCATTCGCTTGCCCTCTTCATCCTCTCAGGCGCTCTTGACGCGCTGGACGGGGCGGTTGCGCGCGCAAAGGGAATGGTGAGCAGAAAAGGCGCCTACATCGACGGCATATCTGACAGGCTGGTGGAATTCCTTTTCATCCTCTCGTTTTTCTCTTTCCCCCTTCCAAATGCCGTGCTGCCTGCCTGGCTTTCGCTCATGCTCATCCTGTTCTTCGGCTCGGCAATGACTTCATTTGCAACTGCCTACGCGGAGCACCGCCACGTTGCCGATTCCAAGAAGATAAGCTGCCAGCCCGGAATCCTTCCGCGCGCAGAGCGCCTCATCCTGCTCTTCACGGCTTTCCTTGCAGCGCCATTTCACCCGTTCGCGGCGTCTATTCTCCTTTTTCTCATAGCGATTCTCTGCACAGCGACATTCGCGCAAAGGTTTGCGTATTATGCGCGCTAATCCGCAACGCTTCAGCTTGCAGCCCTTCGCAAAAGCGCCTGTTTCCCCTTATGGGTAAGCCGGTAATAGACGAATTTCTTTCCAGGCGTCCCAATCCTCTCCACCAGCCCTGCCACCATCAGGGCATCAAGGTGCTCGGCAACCGTTGCCTTGCTCTTGCCAAGCCTTGCTGACAGGTCGGTGGGTATTTTGTCCGCAACCAAAAGCTCCTCCATTATCCCTGCTCGCGTGCCGTTTGAAAGGAGCCTCTCAACCTCGTAGCCGTTCTGCGGCGCAGGCCTTTGCTGGATTATCAAGTAGGACGCCACTATCACCGCAAGGAACGCCGCAAAAAGCTGCAGCAGCTGGTCCATGCCGACTTTTATCTGGCCTGCTGCCTGCTTTTGGGATTCCGCGCCTGCCGCTTCCCCTGCGGAATCCTCCGCTCCATCCTGCCCTGTCTGTCCACCCCCAATATCTGCCGCCTGTTTTGAAGAGGTTTCCAGTTCCGGCAGGGTCTCTTTTCCTGCTCCTTGGGCGTCAGGCGGCAGGGCATCCGCCGAGCCTTTTTCCTCCTGCACAATTTCCCCGCTTGGCATAGGTGGCCCTATTTCCTTTGCAGTCGGGGAAGGCAAGGAATTTTCCCAGGCGGACTTCGTAATGGCATCCCCGCAGTCGGCCGAGCGGCAGGAATGCCAATCCGACTGGTTGTCGCAGAACAGGTGGTTTTCTCCTTCATTTGCGGCTGCAAGCACCTCCTTGCCTTCGCATCCGCTTGCCAAGCCGCTTTCCTTCGCAAGCAAGGCGATTTCGAGGGAAAGAGCCTGTGCGCTCTCCTCCCTGCCGGATATTTTTACGAATGCGCCGTAGGAATCAGGCCCGGTCTCAACAGTATAATTCCCGAAGCTTCCGGCATATTCGCGCGATTCCAAGCCTGTTGAAACCCCGGGGAAATGCGCGACATACTCCGCTGCAGGGAGCGAAAATAGGAGGAACGCCGCGAGGGCGGCAAATGCGCTTTTCATGGCTTTTTCTCTGAGAAACAGGCAATTTAAACCGTTCGGTTTTCGTTCGGGCGCTCACGAACGAAAATCCGATTCATTTTCAGCGGAAAATGCACATTGGTTTTCGTTTGGCCGCCCGCCTAACAAAACCTGGGCAATTTGGCGTCATCGGGAAGCAAAACGCGGGCGGCGGTTTTCCGCCTTTTGCCAAAATCCGCATTTCCCCCCGGGCGTGCGCAGGCTACTGCCTTGCAAGCTTGATGTCCGCCGATGTGACCGTTTTCCTTCCTGCGTGCTTTGCGAACCTTATGGCGCGCGCTGAAACGTCCAGGCCGATTTTCTCAAGGATTTCCGCCAGTTCCTTGGCAGCGCCTGAGCTTACCCTGTCCGCGCCCGCCTCCCGGATGAGCTTTTCAACAGGCGCCTTTGGCAATATCATACAATCCACCGCCCTCCTTGTCGGAAGGCTACCTCAATTAACCAATTAAATACTATTGCCGATTCTTCCCCCATGCCAACTTTCCTAAAAAAAGGCATAATCCCGCGTTCCTACCAGTCGGCAATAGCGTCTTCCGCGCTTTCCCGAGGCAACACGCTTGTTGTCCTCCCTACCGGCATGGGGAAAACGCTGGTCGCCTTCCTGGTGATGGAGCAGAAGCTTGCGGAAGGCAGGGTCTGCTTCCTCGCGCCGACAAAGCCCCTGGTGCAGCAGCACTGCAGGTCATTCCTCTCAATGGCTGATTTTCCGGAAGATGGCGTGGCGCTCATAACCGGGGAGGTTTCCCCTAAAAACCGCGCGCTTCTTTGGGAAAGGCGCGTGTGCTTCTCAACTCCCCAATCTTTCCAGAATGACATAAAGGCTGGGCGCGCCTCGCCCTCCTGCTCCCTTTGCGTGGTGGATGAGGCGCACCGCGCGGTAGGGAATTACGCGTACACCTTCGTCGCGGAAAAATGCGGGGCAGCAGGCGCTCTCCTTCTGGGGCTCACAGCGTCGCCTGGCGGGAACAAAGCCAGGATAGAGGAGATAGTGGCCGCCCTTGGCATAAAAAACATAGAGATACGGACTTCCACCGATTCCGACGTTGCGCCCTACATGAAAAAGCTTGACATTTCCTATGTCCGCGTGCCTTTGGGGAAGGAATTTTCCGAAGTCCGAAAGCTCCTCCAGGCAATGCTCGACGACAGCGTCCTTTACCTTGCCAATTACGGCTTTGCCGCCCCCACGAAGTCGAAAAGGGGGCTAGTCGAGCTCCGCCAGCGGATAATCCAGGCGTCAGACAGAGTGAAGTACCAGGCGATTTCCTACTATTCCACCATATTCAATCTCGTGCACATGCTTGAGCTTCTCGAAACGCAGGGGCTTGCCACCTTCCTCTCTTATGTTGAAAAGATGAAGGCAAAGCCCGGCACCAAGGCGCGGCAGAGGATATTCTCCGACAGGCGTTTCATCGAGGCGCTCAAGCTTTGCTCGGTGGCAAGCGAGCACCCAAAGATGAGCGAGCTTGTGCAGCTTCTCAATGCGAAAAGGGGCGAAAAAGTCCTGGTGTTCGCCCAGTACCGCGACCAGGTGCAGGCAATCGTCTCCACCCTTCGGCAATCGGGCTTCAGCGCCGAGCGCTTCGTTGGCAAGAAGGAGGGCGTCAGCGCGGATGAGCAAAAGCGCACAATCGAGCGCTTTTCGAAGGGGGAATTCAGCGTGATGGTGGCCACCTCTATAGGCGAAGAAGGGCTGGACATCCCTTCGGTTGACACCGTGGTGTTCTTCGAGCCGATTCCTTCCGAAATACGCACCATCCAGCGGCGCGGGCGCGCAGGAAGGCTTTCAGCCGGCAGCGTGGTGGTGCTCATCACCACAGGCACGCGCGACGAGGCGTACTTCTACTCATCGAAGCGGCGCGAGGAGAACATGCGAAAAATAGTGGGCAGGCTGCAGCGGGGGTTTGCGTCTGCGCCGCAAGCGAAGAGGAAGCAGCCAAGGGGGGAAGCAGGCGATGCTTTGCAAAAAGGAACCGCCATTGGCGCAATGCCGCGCGTTCCTTCGGAAAAAGCCCAATCCGCCCCTGCGGCCCCCCGCGCGCCAAAATCGCGCAAAAAGGCAATCCAGCAAAGGCTGATTGATTTCTGACGCTGCAACCCGCCTTTCTCCAAACCGTTTTAAGCCTATTTTCCCTATTCCCGCTCATGGGAGGGGACAGATGGCACTCGATGGCGCTGCCAACGCTTTACCGCGAGCTTCAGACTTCAGAGGAAGGGCTGGATGAAAAGCGCGTCGAGGGCAAACGCGCCCAATTCGGGCCAAACGCCCTTGTTGAGGCTGAAAAGAACCCCTGGCATTCGCTTCTTTTCGCGCAGTTCAAGAGCCTCCCGATAATCATGCTCATCGCAGCCGCGGCAATCTCCTTCGCGCTCGGCTTCACAGCGGATGACAAGAAGCTCATAGACGCTGCCGCCATAGTCGTTGCCATACTCCTTGCGGTGCTCTTCGGCTTCTGGCAGGAATACAAGGCGGAACGCGCGCTTGAGGCTCTAAAAAAGATGATGGTGAACCGGTCGGTCGTAATGCGCGCCGGAAAGGAGACCTCGATAGACTCCCGCGAGATAGTGCCGGGCGACATAGTTATACTGGAGGAAGGCGCGCGCGTTCCTGCGGACATGCGGATTTCGGAATCAGTAAATCTTGCGGTCGACCAGTCCATGCTCACAGGTGAATCCCGCCCGTCATCAAAGGGCCCAGGCACGTTTCCCGCGCAAACCGCGCTTTCCGAGCGGCGCAACATGCTTTTTGCTGGCACGATAATCGTGCGCGGCCACTGCAGGGGCGTGGCGGTTGCAACCGGGATGGGCACAGAATTCGGGAAGATAGTCGGCAGGGTTTCCGAGTCGAAGGACAAGCCCACCCGCCTTAACCAGAACATCTCCGACCTTGCGAAAATGCTAGGCTATGCGGGAATCACCCTTTCCGCGGTCTTTTTCCTCA
>Ga0265297_10008974_pt1 | contig 13139 bp, 4 predicted proteins | sample Munlanlwell13791_FD_192502 | JGI IMG/M metagenome (GOLD analysis project Ga0265297, IMG submission 192502) | Leachate microbial communities from a municipal landfill in Southern Ontario, Canada - Leachate well 137-91 | ecosystem: Engineered > Solid waste > Landfill > Unclassified | place...
AGCGCGATACGGGGTGTCTGGCGCAGGCTGTACTCCTTACCGGTGATGTCCTTGCCAACAACAGCACTCACTGCCATCCCGGCGGCCGGCGCAAGCAGCCCCCTCCCGAAGGTCTGCGCGGCAAACCTGGGGTCATACGTTCGCTTCTCGTTATCCGAACGATGCTTGAAGTCCAGCAGAAGTCGAGTCATGCCACGCACGATGGGCAATTCGCCGGACATCACGTCTATGCGGGTATTGCCAAACTTCACCTTGCCGAAGTCGGAGGAGTCCGGGTCACTCGTCGCGATCCCTCCCGCAGCAATCAGCGCGCCATAGAAAGCCGCGCGCGAGAAGACATAACCAGCCAGGTTCTTCGCCGCGATCTTGCGGACTTCGGGACTCTTAGCAAAGAGTGAGCCATACATCTGTATCCTGGACATCCGCCAACGAGGGGCGAACAGTAAGCCGGAAAGTGTCCCGGCCGAACGCTCGAACCCTCCTAGGGAACCGCGGCCACTCCCCTTATTGAGGAAGTTCGCCAATTCCTTGTAGGCATCGAGCGATAGTTTGTCGCCGTAGAGGTTGTAATACTTGTCGAATATCTCGAAGCGGGCGACGTTCCCGGCCTCGACGTAACTCCGTTCACCAGCGCGGGCCATCTGCCCGATCTGCTTCAGTCCGGGTATCTTCCCCTTCGCCCACCGCTCGATAGGGCCGGCACCAGCAAAGAACTCCTCCTTGCGCCCCACGTCGGCTAGGTTCTCGAAGGGCGATTCCCACAACTTCGCCGCTTTCGCGACCGCGTAGGAGGGGCGCGACCAACGGCGTTCCTGCGACAACCCCATATGCTTCTCGCTCATCAGCATATCGACGGCACTCTTCGCCGCCGAACGCCAGGAGGCATTCTCAGCCACCTCGAAGACGCCTAATTGGCGGTGCAGATGGCCCAGGTCGCCCATTGTCAGCAACGTCCGCGGCATATTCAGGTACTCGTTGAAATGCTGCCACCTCGTTAACTCTTCCGGCGTCTTCGTCATAGCGTCGAGGCGGGACAACTGCGCGCGGTAGCCAGCGCGGGCAACGAGAAGTTCCTCGTCGGGAACAACCGGCTTCAGTCGGTCGGAGACTAAGGGTGTTACTTCGGCAATGTGCTGCTGCACCTCGGCGGTGCGGCCGGCAAGGCGTTCCTTCGATGCTCTGAGGCGACTATCGCGCAGTCCTTCGTGGATTCCCGCGGACGCCACGTTCGCAGGGATACCGGCCTCCTTGGTGAGGATGCGGTAGAGTTCGCGCGCCGGAACAACCGCCTTGCTCTCGACGATACCGGCGACGATACGAGCGACCGCGGCCACATCTTCGCGCGAGGGCGTCGGCGCAACCGCGCCGGCAGTAGCATACTTCTTCCGCAGATACTCTACATCGGCCTTGAAGCGATCCGTTGTAATGTAGGTATTCTTCGAGGTATCGAGGTGGAAGACATCGCCCAGCGTCTTGAGGACTGGTCGTGTCGCCTTGCGCGGCGTCTTCTGCATTCCCGCAGGAATGGCCGGCTCAACGTAACCGGACGCCTTCTTCTTCGCCTCGAAGGCTGCTTCGAGTTTCTGCACTTCGGCCTCGCGCTGCTCCAACTTTAGGTGTTCCTGCCGGATGTCCGCCGTCTCGCTCTCCGTCAGCTTGCGACCCTCTTTGATCGTCTTATTTCGGAGGAAGGCGTCGAGTGAGGTATCTTCCGACTGGAAGAGTTGTCGTGCGCGGAAAGAACCGCCCGCGGCCGAGCCGGACTCCCAAAGCGCGGTGACGTAATCCGCTACCTGCTGCGCGTCGTACTCGATTTGGTCGCGGAGTAGCGGGTTGTCGCCGCCACGTTCGATAGTGTCGGCCAACTCGGCTCGGCTCTTCTTGAGTTTTGCGTCGAGTCGTAACTTATCGAGCCCTACAGCCAGCATTTCCTCGCCATTGAGTATCCGGCCGTGCTTATCGCTCAATACCTCCGAAGTCACCCGCAAAGGATTGATGTGGTCGGCATGGTTGGGATTAAGACGTTCCTTGACGTTCGCGATCAACTCCGCATCGCTGCCATAAGGCGTTTTGGCGCGCACGAATCCCGCCATTGCGTCTTCGTCTTTCGTGACCTGATGCTTGGCGGCGAAGACAGGTGACGTAGTCTCCCCCTGCATCCCCGCAGAAACCGCCTGCTGCGCCTCCACGGGCCCCGCAGTCTTCGGAGTGGCACCTTCACCCCCTGGAACGGGTTGCGTGCGTCCTAGGGGCTGTTCTGCCCTTGTAATAGGGGCTGTGACTGGTCGTGGCGTGGGTTCCGCCGCCTTGACGCCGCGCTCACTCTCCAGCATCTTCCAGACGTGGGCCAGGTAGGGCTTGACATTCTCGCCCGCGCCGCGGCTTAGGTCGGTGAAGTGCGCTACCATCGCGGCCGACCACTCCTCGAAGGAGCGCCCCGCCGTCTTGAGGTAGTCGCGGCCAATCAGCGCCAGGTCATCGAATAGCTGCTTGGCGTCGGGGTCATCGGGGGAGAGAATACGCATCCGGCCGGACTCGCCGTGGAGGGTGGCCTTCGCGTCCTGGAGCGCAGAGGTGACGCGGGAGGCGACGCGGGCGCGGGCGGCACGCAACTTGTAGAAGTCCGCGTAGAGTTTGTCTTGCCCGAACGTCTCGGCGCGATGTACCTGCACCTCTCGGCCGTTGGCGTTCTGCTTCTTGACGGCTTCCTTCATGCGAGTAAGCGCCTCGTCTAGCGCCTGCTTCGGCTCCATCCCCGACGCTACCGCCCTCGCCATGGCCTTGCGTTGCTCTGCGAGAAGAGTCTCATAGGTGCCATTCTGACCTACGTTGACTTCATCGCCATGGCGCTGCATGAGACGCTGACCGGCCTCACCTTGCGCCTCGGCGTCCATGGATATAGCGCGGGCCGCATCCTCTGCCATCGCAGGTGGCGTCTCCGCCCTCGCGGGCGCGTACTTCGCTGCGAGGTCGGGATAGTCGGCCAGGACGCGGTCAGGCACCGTCTGGCCGTCAGCAATAGCATTCCGAACATACTGCCGATGGTTCCCCCATGCTACGCGATCCTTGGGATTCGACAACGTCTGCTTATATTCGTCGAGAGTCATCCGCCACGGCTCGCGCATACCCGGCGTCTCCACCACCGCGGGCGCGGCCGGCGGCGCTACGGGCTCCACAGGGGGAGGAATGGGGGCGGGGGCATACTTGGCTGCAAGGTCGGGGTAGTCGGCCAGGACTTCGGCGGGGACTGGTTCGCCCGCCTTGAGCGCCTTCTTTACCGCGCCTGCTAGAGAGTCCTCGTCGAATACCACCTTGGCAGGGAACGACTTCGCGCCCAATAACCTCAACGCGTCAAACCGGTGGCCGCCCTCCAGGATATACGGCCCGTCCTTATCCCACACGACGATGAGAGGCTTTATCTGGTTTGACTGCCTGATCTCTTCGGCGAGCTTCTCGGTGCGTGCCTTTTCCGTTACCGAACGGAACTTGGGAGGCCCGCTTACCTCAAAATCAGCGAAAGAAACATCCCGAATGCCGTCCGCTTCACTGTAAGTTTCTAGGGATGAGTCGAGCGAGGACGTATTTGGTATGTCCGGCAGAACCTCTCTGCCATCAACGACCTTCCCCGCCTTCGGAAACACCGTTTCGTATTCAGCTTCGGTTATATGCCATCCTGGTTTTGCTTCCACCGCAGGCGTCACCGGTTCCGCTACCGGAGCGGTGGGCGCTACAGGCACGTTCTCTGCGGGTATGACGGGTGCTGGAGGGGATGCTGCCGGCGCGGGCTTCCCTATAACCTTCGTTTCCACGTTGCCCGCCGTACCGCGATGGTCAACGGCAACGACTTGCTTCACGACGATAGGCTTAGGAGGTGGCGGCGGCTTGACCGGAACCGGCGCGGCGGCTGGGGGTTCCACGGGAGGCTCGCCCGGCCCGGCGATAATCGTCTTGCCGCTACGGATGTCCACCATTTGCTGCTGAAGGCGCGCGATCTCCCTATTGAGTCCTCGCCCCTCGGCGTTAATAGCCTTCAATTCGCCGGGATGGATATTCTTGCCGAGCAACGTCTTGCGGTATTTGATCTCCTCGCGCCTCGCCAGCGCCTTGGTAATGACGGACTGCACATTCCGCACCGCCGCTTCTCGTTGTGAGGGGAGCGCCGCGCCCTGCGGGACGCCGGCCTCGGGGTTCGTCGCCAACCATTGGTTGCGGGCCGTCGTATCGGCGCGCGATGGGCCTGCCGGTCGAGCAATAGCCGGCCCTTCGGCCTCCTGCGGCGGCGACTCGAACAACGCCTGCGCGCGGGCCTCCGCGGCTAGACGTTCGTTCCTGGCGGTAATCGCGGGTCGCTGCGAACTCGCATTGACTTTCGTGATGGTGGGTCGTTTACCTGCGTGATCTATGACGGTAGTCTGCACAACTTCTACCGGCTTCGGTTCCGCGGTTGTCTTCGCCACCATCGCCTCACGGCCGGATGCAGAACGAATGCCAGCGACGGCCCCCACACCATGTAGCGCGCCGGTGAGGGCGATTGCTGTAACGCCGCCAAGGCCTGCGTCCTTCGCCACCTGGCCCCAATCTACTATGCGGTTCTGCTGGTATTGCGACGCGATACTCTCTGCTGCCATCAGCGCCGAACCAGGCGTCATCTGCGAGAGGGAACTGCCGATAGCGCGTGCCGCCTTGGGCCCAAGTTTCGCGGCGACCGCATCCAAAGCGCGTCGCATAGCCCCCTGTCCGATTGCCTTACCGAAAACGATCGCTCCGGTACTCTCCAGGCCCTGCCAGATAGGATTGCCGCCTAATGCGGCAAAGCCGACGAGTCCGCCGGCCATACGCGCCACGGCGTTCACGGGTGTTTGCGCCGTTGTCGGGCGCACTTCAATCGGTTCCGCGCCCACCAGGGGTGCCATTGAGGAAAGGATCTCATCGAATCCCTGCTGTAGCGCGGCGGGTATCTCCTGGACGGCCTGCGATGCGCGCCCCAGCGTCTTATGCTTCCGCCAGAAGGGTGACGCGTTGAGCGCGGCCTCATTCGCCGCCGCCTTGTAGTCTACCGGCGGGTTAATGATGCTCTCGGTATGCTCGCGCGACACTCCCGCTTGGCGATACAGGCCGCGCACGAAGTCGGGCGACATACTGCCACGATTCATCTCCCAGAACTTCGCCGGGCCAACCTTAGCCAGCACCGACAGGTAGTGCTGGCGCGGCGAACCCGTAGGATGGGGAGGCGCGTCCGAAATGACGACCGGCCCCAGTCCGGGAAGTTCGCTGGCACTATCGCTGATAGTTACTTTCCCAATTCCAGGAAGTGTATCTACCGTCATTATTGCATCCCCGCTGCACGTTTGGCCTTCGCTACGTCGTGGCTTCGGTTCCACTCCTTGAGGTACTTATCGCGTTGCGCCGCGGTAATGGTCGGAACCTTTCCAGGTTTTGGCTTAGACGAGGCCGCCTCTAGTCGTCTCAGTTCCGCGTCCTTCTTGGCAATCTGCTTACTCTCGGCCTCCCATGCCGCCCGGCCCTTCTTCATCGCATCGCTACGTTGTGACGCATGAACCGACTTGCGTATCTCCAGGGTGATGCGGTCATGGGAACCCACGATCTTCGCTGCTTGCGCGGCAATAGCCGGCCGCGAACCTAGCGGTGCTTCCAGCACGATACGCTGCTGTCCAGGAGTCAACGCCGCAAGGTCAGCCTTGTATTTATCGCTGTCGGTTAGCTTTCCGCCACCCTTCGCTGAGTTTGGATTGACCCAACCTGGCGACAACTTCAGATCCTTGGCGTTTGCAAGCGCCGCCGCCCGGTCGCGCGCCTTCTGGTCGGACTTGCGTTGTTCATCAGCCGCCTTATACCCTCCCGGTGTCACTATCGCCGGCTTCCGTGTCGGCGTGGTATCCGGAGGAGGCACTACTAGGCCGGGAGGTCGCGGTGCTGCACCCATAGTTCCAAGTGTACCAACGCCAGAACCAAGAATGGGCGGAGCGCCAGACGCAGGTATGCCGCCACCTCTGCGCCGAGCGAGTAACTGATTAGAAGGCATGGGGATACTCTGGAAGGTCTTCTGACCACTCTTTAGCCACTGGTCATAAGCTGTTTCGAGTTGCTGGTCGGTCGCCCAGGGATACTTCGGCTTCACCTGAGCTATAAAGTCGTCATGGATTCTTTGCGCTTCGACGTGTTCGGGAGACGATTGCGTTGTCAGTGCCGGGCCAGGCGTCACTGTTGGATTTCCCTGGTCATCGTATAAAATTGTCCCGGACTTAATCCCTTGCTGCTTCAAAAGTTCCCAGGGATTCTGCTCTGTCGCAGTCGGAGCGGCCCCGGAAGTCTTCGGTTCCGGCGTAACCCCGCCGAGCGACCCGCCCTGACCAGACATGAACCCCTGCGCCTCATTCCCCCACTGGAGTGATGTCTGTTCGTCCTGCATCGCCTGCATGTCGAACTGGTCGGCCTGCTGTAAAAGAGATGCTTCGTCATCCAGGGACGACTGATCGCCCCGTTCCATGCCGTACTGATGCGCCTTCTGGGCGAGAGAACGCGCCTGCTGCGCCGCCCTACGTCCTTCGGCGGCACGCGCCTGGTAGGTCTTCGATCCGGCAAGGAGTCCGGCGAAGTTCTTGCTGCTCATAAGTTCCCCGTGATACCGCTTCGCCTCCGCGAGAACGTCCTGCTGCATCTTGAGTTTCTGATTCGCGCTATTCGCCTGGCTCACAGTCCGCAGGTAGTTCGTCACGACATTGGGATTGCCGCTCCCCATCATATGCACGAAGGTATCGGGCTGATTCAGCCAGAGATTGAGCTTCGATGGGCCGTCGGGGTCGTTCGGGTCGATCTTGGGTGCGTTCTGCTGCAACCACTCGCTGTGAGTGCGCTTCTCCTGCTCGGCGTCCAGGAGCCGCTGCTCCTTCTGTATCTGAAGGTCGGCAAGGCGGTTCTGCTTTTCTAACTGGCCCGTCTGGAGACCGAGATGCGCGTCCTGTAGGGCGCGGTTCCGCGCGTCCGTCTTACCGAGTCCAGCGCCCGTCGCCATAGCGCCCAGTGCCGGTGCGAAATCCAAGAGTCCTGGCATGACGGTCTCCTATCCTCTGGAAGTGAGGTACGGCGCGAGTGAGAGCGACGAACCTAGCGCGCTCGGATTCTGATTCCAAGGAACGCCATTGAGAGTGCTGTTAGACTGCCAGCCGCCACTCGGCCCCATCGTGACGCTGCCGCCCAGGTAGGGGGTTTGCGCCGGTGTCGCCGTAGTCTGGCCCGTACCCGTCCCCTGGTTGGAGAAGATCGAACGCATGAGTTCGCCCGCTGCGCCAGCCATCTGCGAACCACGACCGTACATGGTGTTCGACATATTGCCATAGTCGCTACTCAAGCCGCCCATCGTAGACGAACCCTGCTGCCCCAGGTTGGTGAGGTTCCCCAGGACGCCGAGACGTTGATTCTGCTCCTGCACCATGAGGTTAGAGCGATTCGTCGCCAATCCGCCGGCCCGTGCCTTCGCGAGTGCGAGCGCCATATTCTGGGCGCCGGAGGAGGTCGCCAACGTGCCGCCGCCGGCCCGCTGGTAGTTCATCATGGTATCTTGGGCGGCTGTGTTCCAATCCTTATTGCTAGCCGCCTCCATTTGGGCACGCATCGTCTGGTACACGGGATCGTTACCCGCTACGAAAGCGAAAAGTTGATCCGCGGCCTCTTTCCCGTAAGTCATAGTCCACTTCGCATACTGCTCTTGCAATTTCATGAGGCGAAGTTGGGCATCCGACATTTGGCCAGCTTGAGCATTGGCTTGTGCGCTACCAACCATGTTGGCGACTGCCGAAACGCCCTGTATCACCGGGACTATCCATGCCATGATGTACCGTCCTATCTCATCGCACCGCGCCGCGAGTATTTAACGTAATCTGAATCTGTGTCAGTTCCACCGTCGCTCGTGTCGAGAAGGCCACTCGTAGGGCGTGACTCACGGCGTCCGGGATGAGTCCTGGTCGCCACGTCGCAATACCAGACTCGCCCGGCGCAGTCGGTACGGCTAATGTGACCGGCCCGGTCTGTGGCTGGGTGGCCGTAGGTGTCGCCTGGTAGTCGGCCCCATTCGCCATGACGGCTGCCACTACGCTCGCGACCGGCATAGTCAACCCCGCTGTTACGCTGACTCGCACGCAGTCCTGGTAGCGACCGCTCCCGGCGTCGAACTCGCCGCTTGTCCAACTACACGCGATTGCTGCATCGACACTTGCATCGGAGGTAACGTCGGTGTCGCCGTCATTCAGCACGAGCATATCGACGGGGCCGCCTGTCCACCACTGCACCGCGGCGTAGACTCCCTGCTTTTCTGCCTGGTAACTGTAGATCCACGCACCGATATTCAGGTCGTCCCACTTCGTCCACGTGCCCGCTGACTCATAGACCGCCATCTCGCCGCCGATACGCAACATGAGGCATTTCGTGTCGGCATCGTAGAGTGCCATCGCAGCGCGTTGGTCGGCGAGCGTCTTGGTCTTCAGGAAGCCGTCGAGCGCCCGGCCGAAGGCGTTTGGACTCTTCGGATCGTTGAATTGCTGACCATCCCAACCGCCGAGCGCCTTGTCATCCAACCAGGCCAGGAGTTGCCCGGGAACCTGGCAGATGGTGTCGGACGAGGAGCAGTTGATACTCGTCGCCATCTGTACCAAGGAGAAGTCCGTCGAACCCGTGCCCTGCAAGAGCCAATCACTACCGCGCTTCATGGGGATGAGATACGAGCCGAAGACGCCACAACCGATAATCGGCGTACCATCGGTGCCCACCTTGCGCCAGCCTCCCAGGTAGGAGGGACTGTCCTCGATAGCCACCTGCGGCACACGCATGGGATTGTCGTAGTTTGAGATGTAGAGCGTATCGTTGAGGACGTACACCATGCGCTCACGCCAGGCGTAGAGGTTGCTGCACCCCTCCGGCGGGACGTTGATGTACTCCACCAGGAACTCGGCGTCGCTCGGATAACTGCCATCCCAGGTGGCGGTAAAGGCGTGCGCGGCATAGAACCAGACGTAGCCGCCGCCGCCCTGCGCGTTCGCCGCTGTCTGTGCGTAGGTGAAGGACTCGGCGATCCCCGCGGGGAGGCTCGCGACCGCCAGCGTCCCTGTCACATTATCGAAACTTGCCGGTGTGATGCCCTCAACGAGGATGAGATCACCCACCGCGAAGGGATGCGCCGCATTACACGTGATGGTGACGATGTTCGAGGCGCGCGACGCGCCCGGGGCCGCGACCAGCCAGGAGACGGTAGCCGTGCCGCCGGCCGCGAGACTGTCGGTTTCCACCTGCTCATAGGTGAAGCTGGTAGCCTTATCGCTGCCATCCGCCGGTGTCGCCGGTACGGTGTCAATCGTATAGGTGCCATCGATGGTCGCGCCCCCAACGGTGCCGGCAATGACGACCGATTCACCCACCATGAAGCCATGCGCCGTCGTGCAGAGTACCGTTACGACTTCATCGGTACGCGTAACGGTATCTATCGACCGGCTGACCGCGACGGTGCCATGCCCACCGGTAGCGTCAACACCCGCTTGCGCGTAGGTCACTTGGTCGTTGCGGTCTTCCACCTTACTGATAACCGTGAAGGTGCCGTCGAAACTGCCGGAACCGGTGAAGATGCTGCTCCCTGCTACTGTAATGCTGTCGCCAACGGCAATCCCATGTGCGACCGAAGTGGTCAACGTCACCACGTTATCGACCCGCGAGAGGCCCGCAGTCGAGGCGTTGATCGTCGAACAGGCGGGAATCTCCGCGATACGCCGAAAAGACCCAGCCGACAACTCGCTACGAGCGTAGACGTTGATGAAGTAGGGCTGTACGCCCTGGTCTTTATAGACGGTGATCTCGAAGCCAAAGGTCGTCAGGTCGTTTACAACCACAGTGGGATACGGCAACGCGGTGATGTCAGTCGAAGCATCCGGATTCACATAGGCGGGCCCCTCAAGTTCCGAGTCGGCGTTAAGTGGATCGAAACTGTAGGTATAGGTGAACTCATACTTGCCCTTCTGTGTTGTGGAACCGGCAGCATCGGTATAAACGCCATCCAACAGGAGCGCGGTCGCTACCCAATAATGGTCGAGGTGCGCCGCCGAGCCGTCCGGCTTCTGCACGCCGTAGATGTTGGTGCTCAGCGTTCCCCGGCCAGCGTAATTCACCCGCTTGGCGGTGCCGGACTCGCAACCGGAGGAGTCACTGCCGGTGAGGACGTGCGTCGTGAACTGTAAGTAAGAAACCTGGCTGCGATCCTCCATCTCGACCGAAGAAATGTCGATTTCAACGGTTGCCCACACACCGGACGCCAACCCCGTCAGCGCGACATTGAACTTCTGCCAGGTCGTGCCGTCCTGCGAGAAGGCAAACCCCATGCGCTTGAAGTCGTTGGTGTCGTATTCCGGTCGTATCCGCAGGCTCAACGCCTCGACTTGCCGCAAGTCCATCGGTTTGAGGAGCGTCTGCTGCCAGGTGGCGTTGCCCGTCATGGCGTAGCCGTTGGTGTCGTTCCCCTTGCCGATCACCTCGAAGGCGATAGCAGTCGCATGGCCGCCGGTTGTACTGGCATCGCCTCGCACCAAACGCGCACACGCACCCTCGATCTCGTCATTATCCCCATCCCAGGTGGTACACGTCCAGGAGTTAGCACCGCCCACCTTGCGGTAGCGGTCGCCCTTCTTGGAGCAGAGGCCGTAGGTGTCGCCATGCCGACAGTCGCCTATCTCGGCTTGGATACCGTTGACGGTGATGGCCGGCGCTACGGTTGGTGCGTCCAGGTCGTTCAGCACTTCCAGGCCATCGGTCGGGTTCCAGCGTTTGACCGCCGATACCCCGTCCACGATATAGAGCCAGTTGCCATGCTGGAGCATGTGGATGGCGTGCGTCGCGTCCAAGTCGGCATCGGTGATCTCCGTCCAGGACTTCTGGTCGTTCGACGTGGTGTAGTAGAGCTTCGTGCTGGCGGCGAGGACAAAGCGGGAGTGATTCAGGCCGTCATCGAACCCCAGGGTGTCGCCATACCAACTGTACTCGGCAAGCGCGCGGGGCGCATCAGCCAGCGGTGAGGTTCCGATGGCGATACGGTCGTGCCGCGTGCGCCCCGCACGACTACGCCAGGTGCCGTTGGCGAATGACATGTTCAGCACATCCTGGCAGGCACCCTGCGGCAGGAGCGCGGCATCCAGGTCAGTGCGCCAACCGGCGGATGGGTTAGCGAGTGTAATCGGCGTGCCCATTTAGAACAGCCTCGCGTTATAGCTACTTACGGCGTCAGTGAACTGACTGAGGCCGGCCGTCATCTTCGACTGCATCTCGCCGTCGTCGCTGAGGAAGCCCGCACCCAGGAACGCCACCGCGTAGCCGGCGAGTGCGGCATGGTATTGCGTCGGAATGGCCGGTACATCGTCGTCTAGCACCAACGGCGGGTGACCACCTGCGTAGTAGACAACACCGCCCGTACCGCTCGCGTCATCGCCGATCTCGCCGTAGGTGAAACTCGTCAACGTCGGCACACTCGTCACGACAACCGATTCCTGCTCAAAGTCGGCATCCCCGGCCGGCGGCGAGGGCGAGGCCGACGAGGACGAGGAGGGGCTCCAACTCGCCGACGGACTCTGCGAAGCCGAGGAACTCAGGCTCCCGGACGCAGACGGCGATGAGGAGGCCGACCGAGACGGACTATAACTCAGGGAGGGCGACAAGGACGCCGACACCGATGGGCTGACTGAAATTGAACGCGACGGCGACACGGAGGGCGAACTCGACGGGCTCGAACTGCCCGAGGGGCTGGCGCTCCCGGAAGAGGACGAACTGTAACTCGGCGAAGGTGACGCCGAGGGGCTGGCGGACTCCGAGCCGGTTGCCGTTACCCCGTGGATTCCTACCTTATCGCCCACAGCTAGCCCGTGGTTCCCGGTGGTGACGACCGTGGTAACGTCCGACACCCGCTCTATGCTTACGATGCTCTCGCCGCACGTGAAGGGCTGAATATGCAGATTGTATACAATGTCCAGTGTGTGTCCGAAGGTCGGCGTCGGTGTGATGATGAACTGCTTCGCCTTGGGGATGAAAGCGGTCGGGTTCCCGGTCGTCGTGGCGCTGGCCCAGGCGAGGGAGCGCGCCGACTGCATCTCGTCGGTGCTTTCGATGAGTGGCGTTGCCCACGACCCCCAGCCCATGAGGCCGCCCTGTACGGAGATGGCATCCTGCGGGAAGGCATAGGTGGCTTGGCCCGACACGGCCGACTGCACGACCGAGCGCCGCAGGCACTTGGTTAGCTTGGCGAACTCGACTTCCGCCTGGTTCAGCATACCGAGGATGGTTGTGCGCGGCAGGCGGTCGTTATTCGCCGACGGGTGTGCCAGGTCGCGATAGACTTGCGCGATGCTCTCAGCCGTTGTCATTAGTCGTACCACGTCCCTTTCGTATTGCGGGCCGCATCTTCCGGCGTCGTAAGATCGTCGGTGTTATACCTACGGGTTTTCGATAAAGACTCAGCCAGGCCCAATGGATTGAAAAGAACGCCAGGATCGTAGGAAGGCATTAAACGGTTCTCGCCGTTTCTGATAGCCATAGAACGCCTTGTCCAGTCCTCCTCGTCAACTCCTGGGAGGAATGTTTTCATTCCAGTGGTTCTCGAATATTGGTCTTCATGCAAAAGGCGAGCGTATTGATCGGCGGACGATTCATTGACGAACTTCCCCAGGTGTTTTCCCGTTTTCTGATAAAGTTTCAGAGCCTGACGGGAAGTAACTATCTTCCCCTTATCGGTAACTGTCGGTAAAAGCACCGTTTGACCATCAATAACCCACGCCACTGATCTAACGGTACTTATAGAGCCATCAGCGTTCTTCACTTTTGGCCTGGTTGATAAGTCGATATTCCCATACTCAACCAATCCGGACGGCTTACTTCCCGCCGACGGGGTAACTACCAAGGGAACCCACGGAATCGCCTGACCAAGTTTGGGTATCGGATTAGCCATTTCCGGAGAGACGGCAGTAGGTATTACTGTCGATAGGCCGGTTTGATTACCCAAGATAGGAGCGTCAATACGCTGAGTCATTATGGGTCGGCGCTCCTGTCGCGATATGCAACCCGGCGTTATAGCGCGCCTTGCCGGTCTTGTACTCACC
>Ga0265297_10008975_pt1 | contig 13139 bp, 8 predicted proteins | sample Munlanlwell13791_FD_192502 | JGI IMG/M metagenome (GOLD analysis project Ga0265297, IMG submission 192502) | Leachate microbial communities from a municipal landfill in Southern Ontario, Canada - Leachate well 137-91 | ecosystem: Engineered > Solid waste > Landfill > Unclassified | place...
GCTCTTCTATTGTGTCGCTATCCAAAGTTCTTTCAACGGGTTCTGTGGCGAGGAAAGTTTTGCGCGTGCCTTTGCCGTTAATCAGATACAAATGATCCTGCTCGTGAATTTCAAGAATATTTGCCGGACATATTACCGAAGTTCCGTCTCCGCAAAACGCATTGGCTTTATTTTTGCCTGTGTTTTTGTCGAGAGTTGTTTTGTCGATTATGCAGTCGGGAGTTGCTGTGGTGCCGTCATTACATAGCGCTCCGGGAACACCGTCCGATCCAAAATCATAAAACTGTTTTGCGTAATTACCGTAAGAATATGTTGATCCGTCGCCGTTTCCAAAATCCACATCTCCTGTTGCAGCTCTAAAATATTCTTCATAATCTATTGCGTTTGATTCAACCATAACCGTAATTTGTCGCATCAGAGCTCGCATATCTTGGTATAACTGTTCTTCCAATTCTATTCTTCGTGAGTTTCTGTAGAGGTCGACCATGAAAGAAACTATGGTCGTTAAAAAGATCGCGAAAACCGCTGTTGCCACCAATAGCTCAACTATGGTAAATCCTTTTTTTGCGCTTTTTGTCGTCATTTACTTATTTTTGTTGATTGATAGTAGCTTTGGTTATCACTGTTTTGTGTCTCAATTTCCAGAAGCATTATGTCCGGAGAACTTGGATAAGAAACGATTATTTTCTGAAAATATTTTTGGCCTTCAAGCATGAATCCGCCAAGTACTTTACGAATATACTCTTCTTTAAGCGCGAAAATATCTTTGTTGAAAAGGTTTGTTTGTGGTCCTTCAAGCCGGAAACCGTCATCTCCTTCGCTCAAAATATAAGTTCCGGGTTCAATGTTATCAAACGCGATTCCAAGATTTTTATTCATGTTGATAATTTGCACAACTTTTAAAGTGGCATCACTTGTTAAATTCACAAGAGACGGATCCTGATTTACGTTTCCTATAGTGCCGCGAAGCAAGGTTAGAAGCGCGCCAAACGCAATCACCGACATGATTACCATGACCCAGAACGCGAGTTTTATGTTGTGATGAGCCTTATTCTTCAAGCTGATAATTTGTTAGTGTGACGGGAAGATTGATTTGGTGCGGGGTGGAGCCCTCGTACCAAACGACAGTTACAAGGCCTTCAAAATAGCCCGGCGCAACTTCATAAGTTTGAATTTGCCTGTAATATTTTGTTGGTTCAACCTGTTTATATGCTGCGTTTAAAGAGCCGATATATTGTTTGTCATTCTTGTACTCGCCGTCTCCGTCGTAGTCTATTGAAGGATCAAGATCCTGATAATACAAAAGAAATTTCATATTTTCTTCGAGATCCGGACCTTTTTCCGGGATGATTGGGTCTTTTTCCTTCCGAAGTTCAGGTGCTCCGGTTAAATACGTGGACATTGAAAAATTTGCAGGGGTTCCTATTTCTCCCTCGAGAAAGTCTGGACTGTCCTTGATGCATTCTTCCGAGCTTGTACTGTTCCAGCAATTTTCTTTGTCGTATCCGTAGCGAATCCAGTTTGTGTCGCGGAGGCCCCTTAAAGATTCGGCGGTTTCCTGCGCTATCCAGCTTGCCTCAAGGCTGTGTTTGTTAACATTGATGGCGCGATGCCCCATAACTAAAAGCGATATGCTTGTTGCAGCAATCATCAACAAAATTGTGATTGAAATGATGGCTTCCACAAGGAGGAATCCCTGGTTGGTTTTTAGTCCGGTTGGTCGCATTTATCGGTTTGATAGAGGCCACCTGTAATTGTACTTCAAAGAGCGGGAATTAGTAAATGTTTCCGCGGTAATCTATTTTGTCAGTCATTTATAACTTTTGGATTAGGTCGTCAATTGGCATACCTTTTCCATTGTTATCACGATCTGCATTAAAAATGTTTCCCTCTTCGATGAAATTTTTAACAAGCACGATTCTGACCATCGCACTTGAAGTTATTCCGTAGAGCTTAGCCTTTTCTTTGATTGCGGCCTTTAGCTCGTCACTTATTTCTATTTGTAGAAGAGACATAAAAAACCATTAGAAATACATTAGAATTATATGGAAAAGTTATGGAAAAGTAAATAGCAATTATATTTTAACGTGCGAAGATAAAATAATTATTAAATTTAGATTAAATTTGTTTCTCGAGTTATAATCTTCTCATGAGATTTTATTGTATATCAAAAACCGATAATTTTATTTACAAGACTGCCGGAGAGACGGTTGATAAAACTATCGGTGCGCTTAAAAAGGCTTGCGAAAGCCACGAAATAGAGTTCAACCTTGTAGATTCAAATAGGTTTGATTCTGCAAATTTTCCAAAGTTAACGCAGGAAGGTATTGTCTATAGAGTAACGATGGATGCAAGCGCGGTGCGAATCGAAAATGAAATTGTTAATGAAAAATGTAGGACTTTTTATAAGGACCCGGTTAAAAAATTTCCACTTTATGACGGGTTTGAAATTCTGGAAAAGGCCGGACTGCCAGTGATTGAAACCGTTCATGAGATTGTGGCCGATTATGACACTCTTAAGCGTCATTCCGAGGAGCTTGGCGGTTTTCCGGTTGTTATAAAATGTCTTGGGAAAACTCACGGAATCGGTGTGATGAAAATTGATTCTCTGGAGTCCCTTGTTTCCGTTGTTGATTATTTAAAAACTTTGGAAGCCGAAGGGAAAAAGTTTGTGTTAAAAAAATATTTTGAACACTCAAGGCAGGGGAGGATTATAGTGCTTGGAGACAGGGTTATCGCCAGTCATGAGAATGTAAGAATTCCCCGTGACTTTAGAACAAATGCAGTTCCGGAAGAGCTTCGTGAAAGGAGAGCGGTTAAGTATGAAAATGCTTTGGAAGAGGCTGCGGTGAAGGCGGTAAATTCACTAAATGTTAATTTTGGCGCCGTTGATATTCTTATAAATGAAGATGGAGATTTCCGCATAGCCGAGGTGAATTTCCCTTGTTACTTTAACAGAACACAGGAAATAACCGGCGTGGATATCACCGGGATGATGGTGGAGTTTCTAGCACATTAGGGACCGAGTACTTAAAAAGCCCCTCCGTCATTTAAGACGAAAGGGCTTTTTGTTTGTTGTGAGTGTTTAATTATTCATCAATGTTTCCACGAAAATCTTTGTGAATTCGGCTCTTGTGATGTTTTTTCCAGGGCCGAAAGTTCCGTCTTCATATCCTTGAACGATTGATAATTTGTATCCAACCATTACGTAATTATAGAACCAGTTGTTCATGCTTACATCCGAGAATGGATTTACAACATCGGCAATACTGCTGTTTTGGATTGCTTTTGCAAACAGCATCATTTTAAGTGCTTCCGCTCTGTTAATGTAGTTGCCCGGACCAAAAGTTCCATCTCCATATCCTTCGATTATGTCGGCGTTGTGTAAGTATGTTACGTATTTTGCGTACCATAATGAGCAATCAACGTCAGAGAAAAGCCCGGCTTCGCATTCGTCATCTCCAATGGTTGAATCCATCCACATAGCGATTAACTTGGCAGCTTCCGATCTTGTAATGTTTTGATCAGGCCTAAACGTTTCATCCTCATATCCGATTATATATCCGCCGTCTTTTGCTTCGTATATGTAATCTTCGGCCCAGTGTCCTGCGACATCAGAGAATACAAGAGGTGCTTCGTAAGACTCTGTAGGAGTTGTCTCTGTTGTTGGGGTAGTCGTAGTAATTGCTCTTCCTCCTGCGCTACCCCCACCGCCTCCTCCTGAAGAGGCTGCAACCGTCGTGAATGTTGATGCGCTACCGGCTGTTGAGTTTCCAACCATATCATCTCCTCCGGTAACGGTTAGGGTGTAACTTGTGCTGTTTGCAAATGCGGTATGAGAGATTGTCGCAACGGTATCTCCCGCGCTCCATACAACAGCAGTTCCACCCGGATTAGGTAGAAGTGTATATGCAAATGTACTTGTGTCCATTTCTTCGCTGAAGGTAACAACGATAGGCGTTGTTGTAGCTACTCCGGTTGATGCGTTTGCAGGAGTTATGGTTTCCGTTGGCACAGTTTGATCGCCTCCGAAAGAAGAAAATCCATCGGTTGTGAAGGTTAATTCACTCACGCCGTCCCATGTAATTCCTGTTAAGTTGTCTCCTCCAACAAGTTCGTCGGTATCGCCACTTTGAACGTATCCTACAATCGCGTCCGCATCGTCACGAACAACTATTCCAGGTTGAATGGCACTTGGTACGCGAATCATGATTGTTGCTCCTGTATCAAAAATTGATAAATTTGCGCTGTCTATCTTTGCATCAATGGCTCCTGTTCCTTGATCACCTGTGACAGTCATGTTTGCGGCAAGGGTCTGAAGCTCGTTTATAGCTGTAGTCGTAGTTAAATTTAAAGGTCCTGTAATTGTGATTCTTCCGACATCGTTTACTCCGTCGTTCGCGTTAAAGACAATGTTTGTTGCGGCGGTAAAGTCGGTAATTGTTGACCAGTCTGTTGTGGTAAGGTTGTCGATATCGGGAGTTCCGGTATAGATATCTTGAGGCACCACGTTAAAGGCTGCAAAGAAATATTCTGCGGCATTTGCGCTCTGCCAAATGTTTCCTGCGTCATCTTCAAGTTCAAAGTTCATTTGGTATCCGTCGACATAAGTTGGATATCCTGCAAGTAGGCCGGCAAGAGCAAAATCCAAAGTTGCACTATTAAATCCGGCATTAATTGTTAAGTTTGTGTACTTTGCAGCAGCAGGACCGGCAAAGTCTGCAGGACTACAAACCTGGCTTGGTACGTCTTCCTCCATTGAACGTATACATGCCTTTACGAAGAGAAGATCGTTCCCGTCTGTTTCAGCCGCATTGTTAAGTTGTAACTCCAAATCCTGTCCCGGATAATAGTACCAAATATTTGTTGATGAAGATGGTGCACCTCCGCCCTGCATTAATGCCTCTACAGTTTGAACCGCTGTAAAGCCTGGAAGCTCAGTGTCTATGTCGTAGTTATTTGTTCCGCTTACTGTCGTTGTGTTTCCGGCATCATCAGTGACTATAACGTCCGTATTATTATTAGTGTCGTCTTGATCGTCCATAAGGCCGGCTATTGTCCCGACCCATATTCCCGCTGAATCTACACCTGCAACGGCAGTATCCAGTGCGCGAAAATCACTGGCATCAAAAACAACATTTGCAATTGTGTCAGTGTTGTTGTCGCATCCGATGTCCGCCCATGTTGGGGCAGGAGTGTCCAGATATTTAAATGTTCCGGCTGTTCCTGTCGCACCTGTAACTGAAATACAGCCTGCAGTAACGATTGGCACTTCGTTATCAATACTTCCCCCAGGAGGAGGGGATGTTACAGGGCCGGTAACGTTTCCAACCAAATCTGTTACGGTTAGAAGATAGGAATAACTTCCATCTCTGGTTCCGGCAGGAACAGTGTAGGCATATGTGTAGAGGTCGTCTCCTCCCAAAAAGTCGCCGTTTGTTCCATCGTCGTACAACTGTTGTGCTGCTAATCCATCAAAATTTGTTAGATCGGCGATTACTAAAGTTGGGTCTTCGTCGGTGTTAGCGTCGCCTCCGGCAGTGTTGTCCCATGAAAAATAAATTGTATCTCCAATTATACATGTTCCGGCTGTTCCCGTGCAGAAGCTTGGATCAACAAATAACATTGGGGCGGTTACAGTTGGGTTCTGAGTATCTATACTAAATGCATCTACGGATGGCATTCCGATGGCATCAATGGCTAGATTTCCGGCTAAGTCTGTTACTCCTGCCAAAGTTATATTTATATCTATATTTGGCATGTCTTCGTTTGAATCAGACAAATCGTAGATTTCCGTGTATCTGTCATCTGTGACAAGATTAAAGCCCCAAGCTGTTCCGCTTGATGATAAACCTGAAGGGTTTGGAGGGGCAGGCATTTCAAAACTTATAACCGGATCAACGGACGTATCCATTGTCTCGTTAAAGTAAACTCTAATTGTGACAGCGCTTGCGCCAATATTCGCGTCTGTTAATTGTAGGCTCACTGGTATTATTCCAAGCCCGTCAAATTGTGGAGCTGTCGTGTCTATTACTATGTCGCTTGTATCGGCGATATTGCTTCCTACAGGAATTGCAGGATTTACAGTTGATTGAATGCCGTCATCAATTGACCCAACTACACTTGCTATTGATAAGTCCGACGAATCTTCTCCGCTTCCGGTTACTCCTACTGTATAAATATTTCCAGAAAAAGAGCTTTGGTTTACTAAGGCTCCAGTAACTACGGTTACTCCGTTATCAAGTGTTATTGAAAGTCCCACGCTGTTTACAGACTCAGTAAACGAAAGTGAAACATCTATTGCAGTTCCAGGTCCGTATATGTCGTCAGGTGTACTGGAAGTTGCGTCTATAATTTGAGGTGCGGCACTATCAGCAAGTCCGGTTAATGTGAAATTATATGCATTATTTGGTGCCGCAGCTTGATCCTGTATGTTATTTCCCGCTGCGTATGCGAGGTCAGGTTCTGCTCCTCCACTTACACCTGTAAGGTCGGATTGTGCGGTAGCAGTTAATAAAAGATTCTGGACGTTGGTACAACTATCGCATCCGGAAACGTCGAAACTTGTAAGACCATTTACCGTTGGTGTCCAATCGGAATCTTGGTAAGTATATGTAACATTTTCAGAAAAGATTACCTCAACCTGGTCGATCTGGCCATCATTATCGTTGTCCAAATAAGCCCCTCCCAGTCCAATTGGGGTTGCTTCGTCATCACTGGCAACCGTACCTGCGTCTGTTGCAATAAGACTTACGTTGTTATCGCCGAGTGTTGTGTTTGTTGTTATTTGAGTATTAGGCGCTGAAGCCGTGTCACACCCGCTTTGGTCAGCAAAATTACATGTTCCGGCTATTTCATTAATTCCAACTTCAAAGATATTGTCGCCTCCTGTTGTCCCGGTGTTTACAGCGTTTACTGTGTATCCGGTAATTGTAATGTCCGCTGTTGTGAATCCTGTAAAATTGTCATTTAAATTTTCGCTGCAGATAAATTCAATCGTATCAATTTTTCCATTTGTGTTTCCGTCCTCAGCTTCTCTGCTTAATATAATTGGTGCCGAAAGGTCGATTTCAGTATCGGTGATTCCGGTATCTCCTGTTGCAATTGCGGTTAATTCTTCATCAGCGCTGTCCTGGATGTTTGGAGTTGATCCATATCCGGCAGGGGAGTATATAAGTTCGACAGGATTAGTTCCCACGCCGTCAGTATCAAGAACCACAGTCCCCTCTACGAGAACTACCTGTATTACAACCGGATTTGCATTTGGAGCGCTGGAAATAACTACGTTGGATATTGTTACCGGAGCGCCGTTTTGGGTAACACTTAATCCATAAGGCATAGCTCCGTTAAGTGACCAGGTTTCTGCATTTGGATTTGCTATGTCAAAATTAATTTGGTCTATCAGTCCATTCGTATTTGTATCTAACAGCTGGATGTTGCCTGATGCTCCATCTCCGATTATGGCGAATACCGTAGTGGTCGGAATAAAGCTTGCTGCCATAACGGCAACAACCGTACATACAAGAAAAAATCTTGATACGTACTTGATGAGGGATTTTCTCATTTTGAAAAAGTTAAGTATATATATTAAGGTATGTAAAAACATCCATAATATTATTCAACAAAATGCCACGGTATGTAAATCCAAAGTCTTGAAGTACAAGCCAAAGAAGACATTTGTCGACAGGAGTTTACACAATGTTAACAGCTACTAATTGCCAGTTAATACTGGCAGGTCCAAGAGGATTTGAACCCCTACTTTCAGTTTTGGAGACTGACGTGCTACCATTGACACTATGAACCTACGGCAAGATTACTCGGTAATTGGCTTTTCCATTTTAACAAACATTGTACCTTCCGCAACATTTTCCACTTTTTTGTCTCCGGCCACAAGGTATTTTATAGGAGCCAAATAACTTTTTACTTTATCAAAACCCGTTTTAAATTCGTCTCCCATTGGACCTTCAACAAGCTCCATGAAGCCAACAAATGTGTCCACATAGTTCATTGTCTCTTCTATGGATATGTAACTTATTCCATATTCGTAACCTTTTAAGTAGTCTTGAGATTCTTTGATTTTCTCGTTTTCAGCGACTGTAACTGTTGTTCCATAATCTTTATCAAGGCCTGTGTAGGTTGATAAAAGGAAGTAGTTTTCGTCAGTCATTCCGTAATAAATTTCAACGGGTTCTACAAATATTCCTGATGGAAGTCCGGCAGCTAAAAGTTCCTCCTCTGATAAACCGCTTACATCGAATACTACGCGATCGACTTCACTGTCGCCAAGCATCACTGTGTCCTTTCTGATAATTTTTGCTGCGTCCAGTTCTTCAGGTGCGTTTGCGAGCATAGACGCTACGGCCTGCTCCATTCCGGCATCAATAAGGTCAAGAACTTTCTGTGCAGATTCTGGATTTGTTTCCGCATCAACGTAGAAAGAAATGGCCGGAATTATGCCTTTGTTTTGTTGAATAGCCATGACGAAGCCTTTGTCCATCCAGCTTAAAATATCGTCATCCAAATCAAGATTTAAAGTAGCCTTTAGTATTGATTTAAATTGTTCGATTTGATCTTTTGATTCTTCATCGTCGCCCAAAGCTGCAAGTTGTATGTCAAAAGCTTCTTTCATTCCGTATGCTTCAGTGTACATTATTAGCTTATCTCCGGGAATATTTTCGTACATGTAAGGCTTGGCGTATGGGTAGTCTTTTAAATTTAAAACATCCGATTCTTCGTTAAACGCAACCTGAACGGTCATACGAATTCCATCTTCTTCTGCTACAAACGCAAACGCTTCGCCATAAAGCGCGTCGAGCAATTCGCTGTTTGGCATATCTTCCGATTCGGTTTCACTAAGCTTTGTGAAAAGCTCTTTTAGATTGATAAACGCGATTCCAAGATTTGGGGTTGGAAGCTCGTCATAAGACTTTTTAAACAACTCGCTTGATAAAAGTGATGCATCATTTTTTGCCACTCTCTTAAGTGCCGCTTCCCGATTTTCCAAAACGTTCGTTATTAAAATAGTGTCCTTATAAAGCGCTAAATACATGTCTTCATCTTCATTGTCGATTGTCATGGCGCCAAAAATATTACCTTTTTTAAGATTTTTATCGTCATCTTCTTCGAGCATTTTTTCAATTAACGCCTCAGCTTTTTTCTTATCAGTAAGGGTAAGGGCGATGTACATGTCAGGGTCTTCCTTTGACATGTCGCCGGAAAGTCCAAATGTAAATCTGTAGCTGTCGCCAAAAATTGGGGCGATGTCTTCTTCGTATGTCATGCCTTTTTCCTTAAGTTCAAGGTTTAAATCCGTCATCATGCTTTCCCAAAGAGTTTTCATGTCTTCCTGTGGAAAATAGCTCATGAGGTTCTGGAAAGACGCTCTTTGTTTTTCATCCTGAGTACTCAAACTTATCATCATAATTGTGTCTTCCGGAAGATAGTTCTCGAGCGCAACTCCATCATTTGATTTTTCAGTTTTCGAAAGTTCGGCTTTTGCAGGCCCAAAACATCCGGTTAATACAAAAGCGAAAACAACAAACATGCTCGCTATAAAAAGCGATTTGGTGAAATTGAACATTCTCATAGACAGATATGTTTAAAGAATTTTAGCTGCTTTTCTTGGCGTCCTTGCGCTTTGTAACAACGTGTTCGCGACATTTCTTGCAGAATTTCTTAACTTCTTTCGTGATAACGTCGTTATGTGTCTTATTGTAGGCAGTCGTTTGAAGTGCGGTGTTACATTTACTACATCTCCATACCGCAAATTGACTTTTTCCGTGAGCCATTATTAATTATTAATTACGAATTATTAACCGCTTTTTGCTCAGCGATTATATTATAAGGAGGGGGTGAAAATCAATTGGATATTTTTTCTTTCTTTGTCGAATGTGCTGAATACCGTGTTTGAGAATGTGAAATTGGCTTCCTGTAGGGAAGATTGCTTGTTTTTGAAAAACAGTTTAAGTAACGTCCCTTCCTTTTTTGTTATTAAATTGCCACGTTTTAGGCTTAGTCCGGCGATAATGGTGGCATCTTTTTGTGCTACTTGTACGAGTGGATTGTCGGAAGACGTGAAATATGAGCCGAGAGTAAAGTGGTCGTATTCGTATTTTGATGGGTCGAAATGTATGTGGAAACTTGTGCCGAAAAATGGATAGGCGAGATTTTTTGCGTTTACCTCGACAACGTGAAAATCTGCGTTTTGATCGGTGGTTTGTTCGTGAGCCTGCACATGCGTGAGGTAAATTTCTCCTCCCGGGAGGAGGTATGTGTAAAGCGAGATTGCGCCTATGGCAAGCCCTAAACAGGAGAAAGTGATGATGCGGGTTTTGGTGGTTTTCATGGGGGGTGGTTGGTAGGGTTGAAGGAAGTGAAGGGGCCGCGGAGTAGCGCGCGCTTGGCGAACTGACCGCCACGGCCCTACAGGTTAAGAATTAATAAGTAAGCGCCCAGTTTGCACCTATGTCTATAAGGTCGCTGCCATCTATTATTCCGTCATATGTCGTGTCGACTAAAGGGTCAAAGTTGGCATCTGTAATTGCTAAAGTGTAGTGGCGAGCCAGGTTGTCCAAGTCTCTGCCGTCCACTCTGTCCGAACGTGTGTTGTCACCTTTTACGCCGCGGGGATCTTGCCCCTGCCCAGGCGCCGGCGCGGATTCAACCGCGCCTTTAACCGTGATTACCCTGTATTCGTAAATGTTTTTTGGGATTATGTTTAGGTTGTCCGCGAAACTCGTTTGTGCTGCGCTGGATGAACCTATCTGCACGAACTCTCCCAATGCGTTTTTGCGCATAATTTTGTAGGTGTCCGCGCCGGTAGCCGGAATATCCCAATCAAGAACTAGCTCGTATCTGTTTGGTCCTTCCGTAATTGTTAAATTCTGAATCGGATCCACATTTATATTTTGCGCGTCAATCGTAACTATTCTGGAATTTAGCGTCATTGATATATCTCCGCTTACTCCTTTTACGTAACTTGGTGCATCAAAAACAAGAGTTGTGGATCCCGTTTTTAGAGCCGTAAAAGTTAAAGTGCAAAGTGTTCCCGAGCCATCCTCTCCTGTTAGTGGCACATTTAAACGTGTTCCACCTATCACTATTTTTCCCGGATTGTCATTTTCAAGGCCCTCGTTAAAAGATGTTGCTATGGTTCCGTTTTGGCTTAAGAAAGCTCCTTCCGATGACGATGAGTACCCAATCATTGTCGCGTCATAAAGTATGTCAAAGCCATAGCCCGTTAGGTCTGTAACATTTGAAGCGTTAATTTTTATCGTGAAAGTTGAGCCTTCAATCGGATTTACGGATAAGGTTTCAAAGGCAACTTCAGCCTGCACCGCTCCTCCGGAATAAACGGAATTTTGAGAACCCGGAGTTCCAAGTATGGCTGATCCAAGCCTTCCAATAGCTCCGTTGCCGCTTGTCGCATGTGCCCAGTTTGCTGGATTTTCCGAGCTTCCAAGCGGATCAATTCTTTCCATTGTTGCTTTTGTGGTGTTGTCCCCCGCATACCACATTCCGCTTGATGCGTTTACGGTGTCTATAACCTGCGCACCGCTATCAATCAAAGAAAGGGAGTCGCCGGTATTTCCAAGTGAAATTCCTATTACCGCATTTGCAGTTACGTTCGTGGAATCTTCTGTATCTTCAATTAAAAAATATCCACCAGCCGAAATTGTTCCGGTTGTAATGCTGTAGGCCGTAGATCCATCGTCCAAAATCGTCCATCCGGCTAAATCTATTGAACTTGAAGTTGAATTATAAAGCTCAATCCATTCGTCAGAAGTCCCGTCCAAAGTTCCGGCCCATGCAATTTCGTTAATTACAACTGATCCTGGAGAAGCCGCTACCGCAACAGGCATATTGGCAACCGGAACGCTGTAAAAAACTAGAGAAAACAAACACAGTGAAACAAAAAATCGTTTCATAAAAAAGAGAGGTTAAAATTTTCGTGCTTTCGCGCAAAAGCATTTACAGGTTAACCCATCAATCTAAAATGAAATTAAAAAAATTGTTAAAAAAAACCTACTTTGATACAATGAGCGGCGTAAAATACATATTGTGCCGTTGTAGCTCAGTGGTAGAGCACTTCCATGGTAAGGAAGGGGTCACGGGTTCAACTCCCGTCAACGGCTCCAGTTTGATTAATTTATTATTTATGAACACAAGGTTACCCGACTTTACGAAGGGGCCTATATTAAAATCACTTATTGCGTTGGCACTACCAATCGTTTTTGCGAATGTTTTACAAACGGCTTATCAATTGGTTGATACGTTTTGGGTTGGAAGGCTTGGAGCCGAGGCCGTTGCTGCGGTTTCACTTAGCTTCCCGGTTATTTTTCTTTTGATTTCACTTGGAGGCGGGCTTGCCATTGCGGGAACAATTTTGGTTTCACAATACAAAGGGAGTGGCAATTTGAAACAGATTGATCACGTTTCAGTGCAAACGCTTATTATGATGATTATTATTTCCGTTATTTTTTCCGTGATTGGATATTTTATTTCTGAACCGGTTATGCGGCTTATGGGTGCGGGTCCGGACGTTCTTCCTCAGTCGGTTTCTTACCTTCAAATATCATTTATCGGGCTTACTTTTATGTTCGCCTATTTTGTTTTTCAATCGTTAATGAGGGGAATTGGAGATGTAAAAACGGCTTTGTACATAGTGTTTGGTACCGTTATACTTAACCTTATTTTGGATCCTTTATTTATTTTTGGATGGGGACCTATTCCCGGTTATGGTGTTAGCGGAGCGGCAATCGCGACCGTTGGGACTCAGGGTCTTGCGGCTATAATCGGACTTGTAATGCTTTTTAGCGGTAAATATGGAATTCATTTAAAATGGAAAAATTTTACGCTTGATTTTCCTTTGATTAAAAAAATGTTTTTTCTTGGATTTCCTTCTTCAATTGCGCAGTCCACCAGAGCTTTGGGCATGGCGGTTATGGCCTTTTTGGTTGCCAGCTTTGGGACGCTGACTGTTGCGGCTTACGGCATAGGATCAAGAATGTTTAGTTTTGTAATTATCCCCGCGCTTGGCTTGGCGATGGCAACTTCCACTCTTGTCGGACAAAATATCGGCGCAGGAAAAATTGATAGAGCCGAGGAAGTTACGCGCCTTAGCTCAATTATTTCTTTTG
>Ga0265297_10008976_pt1 | contig 13138 bp, 17 predicted proteins | sample Munlanlwell13791_FD_192502 | JGI IMG/M metagenome (GOLD analysis project Ga0265297, IMG submission 192502) | Leachate microbial communities from a municipal landfill in Southern Ontario, Canada - Leachate well 137-91 | ecosystem: Engineered > Solid waste > Landfill > Unclassified | place...
GCCAGGATCAAACTCTCAAAAAGAGTATTTGTTGTTCAAGATGAAACTAATAAATACTTTATAAGGCCTCTACCATTTGGTAGAGGTGTTCTAGTTTGAGAACTAGAACAAATTGGCGTACTTCTGTTACTTTAAGTTGTCAAAGAAATGGATACTAAATGTCGCTATTTCTAGCGACAATAGTATATTAAAACGTTCTCTTTAAGTTGTCAATCTTCAAAATGTATGTTTGGCGATTTTTTGTTTAATTATTAAGCAAAAAACGCAGCAACTTCCAAGAACAAATATATTTTAACTTCTTTGTTTTTTTGTGTCAAGAGGCTTTTCCCCAGTTTTTCCACAATCACCTTAACTCTTGATTTGCACCTTTCGCCACTCTTCAATTTTTTTATGATCCCCGGACAATAAAACCCTTGGCACGGGGTATTTTTTATTACGAAATTTAAAAATTTCCGGACGAGTGTAGGTTGGGACGCCGACACCTAAACGCTTTTCTTCAAGCGATTCTATTTTTCCGAGCACGCCGGGAATTTTCCGGGCGACCGCATCGGCCAAAACCATGGCCGGTAATTCGCCACCAGTCAAAACATACGGCCCAATGGAAATTTCAGAAAATTCAAAACCTAAATCTTTAATTATTTTTTTCACCCGCTCATCGACGCCTTCGTAGTGTCCACAAATCAAAATTATTCGGTCAAATTTTTCCGCCAATTCTGCCGCCATTTTATTATCGAATTGTTTTCCACCGGCGGAAAACAAAATTACTTTTGTTTTTTTATTTTTCTTCATTGCGCGGAGCGCTTTCGCAAGCGGTTCAACTTTTAAGACCATTCCCGGTCCGCCGCCGTAAGGTTTGTCGTCAACGGTTTTCCGTTTGTCTTTTGTCCACTTCCGCAAATCATGGACATTTATTTTTATCAATTTACTTTTTTGCCCGCGCAAAATCATGCTCTCGGAAAAATAAGAGTCAAAAATTTCTGGGAAAATTGTGATGATATCAAATTGAATCATATTTAAATTGTATTATCTCTTGGCCTGTCTGTCGAGCTCCCTAATAAAATAACACACCAACTTGTGGTGTGTTATTTTTATATTTTGATGTTTTAGATTTTCAAGTCTTCAACATCTGCATCAACGTCGGAAGGAGCCGGGCCTCTTCGATTCATCCTTGAACCTTCCGGTTCGTAGATCTTCAAATTGACTCTGGCTTTTTCTTTCGCGCCGACGATCTTCAAAAGGGTTCTGATTGAGCGAGCGGTTTGACCCTGCTTGCCGATCACATAGCCCATATCTTCCGGATTGATTTTGAGAGTGATTAAAACTCCCATTTCGTCGACCGTTCTTTCGGTCTTAACGTCTTCCGGATGATTGACGATCTGTTTCACGATGTATTCGACGAACTCTTGATCTCGTTCTGCCATACGTTTCTTTACTTGTTAAATGTTCTTAAAATAGCTGCTTTGCTGTTCGACCATGCACAGAAGAGCTATTTATATTAATACAATACCATGTTTTTTAAAAAAAGTCAAGATCTACGACTTCGACTCTTCTGCTTTTGCCTCTGCTGCCGGCGATGCGGTTTTCGGCTCTTCGACCGGAATCTCAACTTTTGCTTCTTCTGGTTTTGTTTCCTCGACCAGAGCTTCTGTTTTTTCCTCAACCTTGGCCGCTTCTTCTATTTTGGTTTCTTCCGCTAGCGCTTCAGCTTTTGCCTCTTCAACCGGTGTCTCAATTTTCGGTTCTTCTTTTTTCTCTTCAACTTTCTCTTTGGCTACGGCTTCAGTTTTCGGCGCTTCAGCCGGCGAAGCGACCTCTTCTTTTTTATTTTTTTCAGCCACCTTGGCCGCCCGTCTCTTGCTGATCTTAACCATTCTTACTTTTTGAGTATTCACTACGCCCTGATTAATCAAAATATTATTTACGGTTTCGGAAAGTTTGGCGCCCTTGCTTATCCAATATTTTAACCTCTCTTCTTTAAGATCAACTAGCTTGGCTTCTTTTTTAGGATAATAATGTCCGAGCATTTCCAAATATTTTCCCCAAGGATCTTTGCTTTTTTCCGAAACAATCACGCGATAGCTCGGCTGCGCGCTTTTCCCAGTGCGCGATAAACGAATTACTAACATAATAAATAAATTTCTAATTCCTAATTTCTAATTCCTAATAAAAATTCAAAATCCAAAGATTAAAAATTGGAAATTGGGAATTGAAAATTGGAAATTTTAGCTTTTTTTGAAATTATAACTTAGCTGACCGTATAAATATCTTGCCACAACCTTTAAATGACGTCAAGACCTGCGCCGGCCGATTAGAACTTTCTGTCATTTTAAGTACTCGCTGCGAAGGAAACCCCCAAACGGCTTGCTCCGCGTAAAACAATCAATGACACACAGCTCTAACCGGTCACTGCCTTTTCTGCCTGCTCAAAATTCAAGCTCAAAAGTCGAGAGACGCCATCTGCTTCCATGGTCACTCCATATAAAATATTCGCCTTTTGCATTGTGGCGCGGTTGTGAGTGATTAAAATAAATTGGGTTTTGTCCGTCAGCTCGTCAAAAACATTGGCAAACCGGATAGAATTTGATTCATCAAGCGCCGCGTCAACTTCATCCAAAACAACAAACGGCGCGGGATTGTTGGAAATAATTGCTGAAATAAGGGCGATTGAAGTAAGCGCTCTCTCGCCGCCGCTAAGCATGCTAATACCTTTTAGTCTTTTACCCGGCGGAGTCGCCTCGACTTCAATACCGGCGATAAATTCCTCGCCCTTCGACTTCCCCGCCGGCGAGGCTGGTTTCTTTTCTTCCATGGACATTTCTTCTCCTTCGGCTGCTATTTCTTCATCAACTTTAATTTCTTTTTTCAAAGTCAGTTGAGCCTTTCCGCCGCCAAATAAAATTTTAAAATATTTTTCGAACTCATCATTAATTTTTCCAAAAGCCGTATCAAATTGTTTTTTAATAATTCCGTCCAATTCGCCGATTATTTTCATTAAAGAATCAATCGCCCCGCGTAAATCACCAATCTGGGTTTTCAAAAATTCGTAACGCTCACTCGATTCCTTATATTCTTTTTCTGTTTCTGGATCAATACCTCCGATCAATTCCAGCTGGTGTTTTAATTTAAAAATTTTATCATGCCAATCAGCTTCAAAACCTTCCGACTCGATAAGTTCGGCGGGGTCGCCAATTTCTTGCCTGATCTCCCGCTCCAAATCTTCCCGCCGCGCCGCAGCTCCGGCGGTCTCCACCTGAATCGCGTTGATTTCTGAAGATAAAAGATAAAGTTCGTGCTGTTTTAGCTGGAGATTTCTCTGCAGTTCAAAAAAACTTCGCCGCTCGGCTTCCTGCTCGCGATTAAAATTTTCAATTTTTACTTGAACTTCGGTCAATGCCCTATTTATATTTTCAATTTCCCCGGAAATTTTCTCCAATTCTTTTGGCAACGCCGGATCAATCTTCGCTGATTCACGTTTAGCCGGCTCCCGTTTAAGTTTGGCAAAAAACGCCGAGAATTCTCGCCGTAAGTCTTCAGCTTCTTTTTTCAAATCCACGAGAGCCCCCGCGTCTTTCGCGCCAATTAATTTTTTAACAAGATTTTCATAACTCTGAAAAAGTTCTTCCACCGTTAGCTCAATTTCGCTCGCCGGCATCGCCATCGGCCGAATAAGCTCCGCGTGTTCGGCAAGCGCCATTTTATTTTTTATAGCCATGTCCCTCTCACGCAAACGATTTTTTTCTTCAAATAATTTTTCATATTCCGCCTGAAGTTTCCGGAAAACATCTGAAGTCGGCTGCTCCTTTTCCATAGTCTTTAATTTTCCCTCGGCGTCGGCGACGTCTTCTTCCAACTTTTTCTTTTTCAAAAAAAGCGGCGCGACACGCGTTTCCTCGGTTTTCATTTTTCCGGTCAACTCTTTCCAAAGATGACTATAATATTTTTTTTGCAAATCTTTTAATTCGGCTTCAACTTGGCTCCGTTCGGCAAGACGTTTCATCTGCCGCGTCAAAGATTTTACTCGCGGCTCAATTTCGGCAAAAAGCGTTTCTGCCTGGCGTAAATTTTCTTCGCTGGCTTTTAATTTATTTAATGCCTGATCGCGTTTCATTTGATATTGTTCCACGCCGGTTGCTTCATCAAAAAATTCTTTGCGCTCGGCCGGCGTCGCCAAAAGCATCGCGTCCACCATTCCTTGCCCGATGATGGCATAAGTTTTTTGTCCAAAATTAGATTGCGCCAAAAGCAAAAGCACATCGGAAAGGCGAACTTTACTTTTATTTATCAAATACTCGCTCTCGCCGCTCCGATAAACCCGACGGGTCAAAACCACTTCACGAAAATCAATCGGCGCCGAGCCGTCTTCATTATTCAAATACAAAGAAACCTCGGCAAAACCCATGCGCGGTTTTTTCGGCGAACCGGAAAAAATAACATCTTCCGATTTTTTGCCGCGAAGTAATTTCAAACTCTGCTCGCCCAAAACCCAACGAATGGCGTCGGCGACATTCGATTTGCCTGAACCGTTCGGCCCCACAATCGCGGCAATACTCTTTCCGCCCTTGTCTTTCGGGGAAAATTCCAAAACTGTCTTATTGGCAAAAGACTTAAATCCTTGAATTTCCAGTTTCTGTAGATACATATTGATATATTCTACAATTTAAGTATATCTTTGACAAGATTTCGTGATAGTATTAAGATAGGTTATTCATAAATTTATATTATGTCACAGCGCACCGAACAATTTGAAGAATTAATTATTCGGGAATTAGGCGAGTTTTTCGCGCGGGAAGTTGAGTTTCCCCTTGAATGCTTGGTTACTATTACCCGAGCTGATGTCTCTGACGACCTAAAATACGCCACGGTCTGGCTTTCGGTTTTGCCGGATAAATTCACGGGAACATGCCTCGCAATCGCCGGCCGCGCTGTCCGCGAATTCCAAAAAAAGCTCTTCAGAAAAATGCGCACCAAATTCACGCCGAAAATAAATTTTAAAATTGACATCACCGAGAAAAAAGCCGAAGTAGTGGAAAGATTAATTGAAGAAGTCAAAAAAAATGAATCAGATATTGATTAACAAATTGGAACAGCTGATTTTAGCTGCCAAAAAAATCCTGGTCATGGTCCACCAAAAACCGGACGGAGACGCTCTTGGCTCCGGCTTGGCTTTTTCCGAATTTTTAGATGCGCTTGGGAAGGCCAATGACTTTTTCTCCCTCGGCCCGATTTCTTCTACAGCGGATTTTTTACCTGGCCGAAAAAAAATCAAAAGTGACCTCGAAAAAATCACTCTTTCCGAGTATGATTTAATCGTGATTCTAGACTGCGGCGATTTGAAACAAACTGGGATTGAAACAGCTATCCGCGCTCTGCCCGCCGAATTTCCCATTGTGAACATTGACCATCATCAAACCAACGAAAATTTTGGCGTATTAAATATTGTTGATCCGGAATCTTCTTCCACGGCGGAAATTGTTTTTGCTCTTTTCGAACACTTAAATTTTCCATTTAGCAAAAATTCCGCCACGTTGCTTTTAACTGGTTTGATTACCGACACGGCGAATTTTAGCAATCCAGCCACAACTTTTTCTTCGCTCGAAGCCGCCGGAAAACTTCTCTCACGTGGGGCTAAACTCGGCGAAATTTCTTCCAATGTTTTACAAAATAAATCTTTAGATGTTTTAAAATTTTGGGGCACAATTTTGTCACGACTGACAGAAAATAAAGAACTTGGCGTAGTCACAACCGTGATTACCAAAGAAGACTTGGAGCTGGCAAATTTGGACGAGGAAGCGCTTGAAGGCGTAACGAATTTTTTAAATAATTTAAAGGGCGCAAAGATAGTCTTGGTTTTAAAAGCCCTTGAAGATGGAAAAATTAAGGGCAGTTTTCGGACAACCACTCCGGGAATTGATGTTTCTCGACTTGCCAAAACTTTCGGCGGAGGAGGACATGCAAAAGCGGCTGGATTTACCATTCCAGGAAAATTGGTTAAAATAGAGGGAGGCTGGAGAATTGAGTAACAATTAACTATTAATCAAATAAATATGCCCCGAGAATTTTTTGGATCAAAATTTTCTGAAGAAGGAGAGGAAGAAGCTTTAAAAAATTTATACGAAGAAGCAGTATCTAAATATGAAGAGACTCTCGGCGTCCCACCGCCAAAAGACTGGACAGCCGAGCAAATTACTGAGGCCATGGAGAAAAAAGCCGCGCATCAAGATAAGATTCTCGCCAAAATACATAAACCAAGTGGCCTAAAAAGCAGGCGACTTGGTCGCCCGGACAGACGCGGCCATCGCCGAGGGCTCAAACCAGTAAAACATCACGAAGCAGCTTAAATTTTAAAATTAAAATAAAAATATGACGACAAAAAATAGCGAAATAAAATCGCAACATTTAATCCCGACTGTCATTGAAAAATCAACTTACGGCGAACGGGCTTATGATATTTATTCAAGATTATTAAAAGACCGGATTATCTTTTTGGGCGATCAAATTGACGACGCGGTTGCTAACAATGTTATTGCCCAGCTTTTATTTTTGGATAGCCAAGACAAAGAAAAAGATATTAAATTATACATCAATAGCCCTGGCGGATCAGTGACGGCAGGACTTGCGATTTATGACACCATGCAATACATCAAAGCTGACGTTTCCACAATCTGCGTTGGCATGGCTGCCAGCATGGCCGCGACTCTTCTTGCCTCCGGAGCCAAGGGAAAAAGATTCTTGCTACCAAATTCGGAAGTAATGATTCATCAAGTTATGGGTGGGGCCGAAGGCCAGGCCGTTGATATTAAAATCCGCGCGGAGCATATTTTACGAATCAAAGATCGCTTGAATGAAATTTTGGCCAAACACACAGGTCAGTCTCTGGAAAAAATTGAGAAAGACACTGACAGAGATTATTTTATGACTGCTGACGAAGCGTTGAAATACGGAATTGTTGACAAAATAATTAAAAAATAAGCCAAAAATAAAACAAAAGACAGTCTTCTATGACTGTTTTTTGTTATTGCAAAAAAACATCAATTTTTATTTAAAACAAGCTATTTTTAACTATTTTGTCAATAACCCTTGACAAAACTGCTACCTTATTATATAATAAAAAGCTGCATAATCGAAGGATTGTGCAGCAAGACAAACAACCCCAACCCTAACAAGGAGGAGGAAGATGAATTCTCGTTCGAGGCTTGCCGCTTGGCTGAAGGGTATTCCCCCCGAGGTCCAGAGCGACCCGTTCGAGCTCGCCATCGTCCAGGGCATGGCCGCCCAGGGAACGATCCTTTCGGCGCTGAGGAACTTCCTCTCCGCCGAGTCCGAGGAGGTCCCCGGCTGGCTCGCGCAGTGGGCGACGAAGCTCACCGACGAAGAGGTCAAGAAGATCGAAGCCCGACGGGACGAGGAGCAGAAGGTGCTCCGGTCCTACGCCGAGCTGGTCCTCGACGACGATCCCAGCAAGTGGACCGTCGTCGAGAGGGAGCGGGCGGAAATCCTGGGACAGCGTCTTTCCGCCGTCTCCCTGGTTCTCAGGGCGCGGGACGAGGCGGTGGGGGACCAGACCGTGGCCACCTTTCTGCCGACCATGAGCAAGAAGGCTGCCTCGACGGCGGCCTGACACCTCTGGCGGGTGACGTAAAGTTTCTTCGGAAACCAAACGTTGCCCGCCTCTTTTTTTAAATATTGACAAAGGTCGATAATTTCGATATCTTTGACTATATGCCATGAAAGGAGGAGAATATGGCCGTAAGGACACTCGGCGTCCCTTGCCCCGGCGGCATTGACGCAGCGATCGCCTGGATTCTTGGAAAAACCCGAATCAACACAGGCGAGACGGGCGAGCGTGAGAACCTCGAACCAACAAGCAAGCTCCTGCGCTTTATGAAACCGGACCGAGCAACTTGCAGCTGCGGCTGCCACGACTTCACTGGCGAAGCAAGCCGTTGCCCAAACTGCGAAGAACCGCTTTTCCGCTGAACATAACCACCACGCCTTGCGACTGCGTATCGCGGGCGTTTTTATTTAAAAAATTGCCCCCTGTGGATATTTTGTGGATTTCTCACTTTCCTGTTGACAATAAAAGTAATTTTGTTTAAACTTACGAAAGAAAACTAGATTAATTTTTTATAACCTACCATGCAACTCAATTCAAAAACTCTGCAAAAAAACACCATGGAGCTGGAAATAGAAGTTCCCATAGCAGAATTAAAAACTTTCTTGGATAAAGCCGCGGCAGCCCTTGCTCTTGAAGTAAAAATAGACGGCTTCCGCCCGGAAAAAGTCCCTTTTGATGTTTTAGCCAAGCATGTCGGCGAAATGACAATCTATGAAAAAGCTGCGGAACTGGCCGTGGAAAAGACTTATGCTAAAATTGTAAAAGACGAAAATTTGGAAACACTCGGCTCACCGGAAATTTCCGTCGTAAAACTCGCGCCGGGAAATCCCCTGATTTACAAAGCTAAAGTTTCCCTTCTTCCGCACATTCAACTTGGCAATTATCATAAAATAAAAATTTCTCGAAAGAAAAATGAGGTTTCTGAAGAAAAAATTGACTCGGCGCTCCACGATTTGCAAAAAATGCAAACAAAAGAAGTCTTGATCAATCGCCCGGTCGGAAAAACCGACAAGCTGGTCGTGGACATGGAAATGTTTTTGGATAAAGTTGCCTTGGAAGGAGGACAAACTAAAAATCATGCTATTTACATGGCCGAGTCATATTACGTTCCTGGTTTGACTGATCAATTAATTGGACTTTCTGTCGGCGATTGCAAGGAGTTTGCCCTTCCCTTTCCCAAAGAACACTATCAAAAAAATCTTGCCGGAAAAAATATTGATTTTAAGGTGAAAGTAACTTCGGTTTTTGAGCTTCAGCCGCCGGCACTTGATGATGCCTTTGCCAAAACCTTGGGCCAGGAATCTTTGGACGCGCTAAAAAATCTGCTCCGCCAAAACTTACTTAAAGAAATGGAAAATCAGGAAGAGGCGCGGGTTGAAGAAGAAATTTTAAAACAAATTGTGGCCGAAGCGCGGGTTGAAGATATCCCGGATATGCTCATTAACTCCGAAGCGCATAAAATGGTCCATGAATTAGAAGATTCTTTGGCTGAGCGGGGAATAACTTTTGAAGATTATTTAAAAAATATCAAAAAAACCGAGCCCCAGCTGATGCTGGAGTTTTCCCCGCGGGCCGTAGAACGGATAAAGACAGCGCTGGCGATTAAAGAAATCGCGGCGGCGGAAAAAATAGAGGCCACGGCAGCGGAAATTGAGGAAGAAGTGGAAAAACTTGCTGAAGCCTACAAAGATGAACCCGATCTTTTGGAACGTGTTCGCTCGGAAGAATCAAAACAATACCTTGGAAATATTATTAAAAACCGCAAGGCCGTAAAATTGCTCAAAGATTTGGCAACAAAATAAATATCATTAAATTATAAACTTATGCCAAAAAATTTTGAGGGGATTACTTCGCAAGAAGAGCCTAATGAAGTGATTGCAATAACCTCTGGTGTTTGGCGGCAAGGAGAAAGACCAAGGGGATATGAGGAGACTAGCACAATTATAAAGCAAGCTCATACCCTCGGCTTGCGCATGCACGATTATTTCGATCAAAATTTTTTATCTAGGCGAAGCTTTCTTATTCTTAAAGCTGAAACCGCGGGGCTTACCCAAGCAGAAGCTGACGAAATGGTATCAATATCAAAAACCATTAACCAAAAACTCGCCGAGGCCATTGAAGCCGCCCCCCACGAATAAAAATAATGAAAATCGCAATTTTTTCCGACAGCCACGACAATGTCCCAAACACGGAAAAGGCGCTGGATTTGATTAACCGAGAAAATATTAATCTTATCATTCATTGCGGTGATTTGGCTGCGCCAGCAATGTTGTCTAAAGTTATCGCGCCAAAATTTTCCGGTGAATTTCATTTTGTCCACGGAAATGTCGGCGATCCAGAACTTTTGGAAAAAGTCGCCCAAGCTTTTTCTAATATCAAGATTCACGGCGAAATCGGAAAAATCGAAGTGGGCGGCAAAAAAATCGCTTTTACTCATCTCCCGGAAAAAGCTCTAGAATTAGCCAAAAAAGACGAATTCGATCTGGTTTTTTATGGCCATACGCATAAACCCTGGGAAGAAAAAGTTGGCCACACGCGGCTCGTGAATCCCGGAACCCTGGCAGGAATGTTTTACAAAGCGACTTTTGCAATCTACGATACAGAAACTAATAAATTAGAACTAAAAATTTTAGAACAAATAAATTAATTTAAATTTTTAACTAATAAAATTATGTCCACCAAAAGAACTTATCAGCCAAAAAAACGCCACCGAAAAAAAGTACATGGATTTTTAAAAAGAATGGCCTCTCCCGGCGGCCGAAAAGTCTTGAAAAGAAGAAAGGCCAAAGGAAGAAAGAGATTAACGGTCTAAATTTTCCCAAAACCATGTTATCTAGACCCCACCGCTTATTATCCGACAAAGATTTCCAAAAAATCTGGAAAAGGGGACGGTCTTTTTATACTGAAATACTTGGTTTTAAAATTTTAGAAAACGGTCGGGCCATTTCCCGCTTTGGCATTGTGGTCGGAACGAAAATTTCCAAACTCGCCACGGTCCGAAACCGAATTAAAAGGCAGATTCGGGAAATAATCCAAGAAAAAATTAAAAAAATTGCTCCAGGATACGATATTGTTATCTCTGTTTTGCCCGCTGCTCTAGGAAAAAACTATGATGAGCTAAAAAAAAACATAGTTTCGGGGCTTGGCCACTTTAACCTCATAAACAAATAAGAAGCTTTCCCGTCTTTTATAAATCCGCCACAAATCATGACCATACTTACACTTACGGCCAGAAACACCGTTTTAAAAATCATCAAAATTTACCAAAAAACTTTTTCTTTTGACCACGGTTTCTTTTCTTTTCTGTTCCCAAGCGGTTTTTGCCGTTTTCATCCAACTTGTTCTGAATATGGTTACGCGGCAATAGAAAAATATGGCATTTTTCGTGGGGGAGCAAAGGCTATTTGGCGAGTATTACGGTGTAACCCGTTTTCTAAAGGGGGCTTTGACCCCTTAAAATAACAAATTATCATTTTAATTTTTTCGTAAGAAATTTTTAAAACAGTTTTCCCCAATTCATTAACACCTTATTCACTTTTCCTGCTTTACACCCTATTTTAGTGCTTTTGTATCTATGATATATTAGAAAAGGTGATCGCTAGATCATAATTCTTCTCCATATGACTAACCAACAACTTTGGCAGGCGGTTCTGGGCGAGCTGGAACTAAACCTCACAAAAGCCAACTTTACCACCTGGTTCAAAAACACCGCGATTTCTTTTATTGATGGAGAAAAAATTACGGTCGGCGTGCCCAACACTTTTACCAAAGCATGGCTGGAAAATAAATATCACCAATCAATTTTAAAAACTTTACAGAAAATTGTCGGCGGCCACATCAAAGAAGTGATCTATCGCGTGGAGGCCGTGAAACCTCAAACGCAAAAAATGGATGTACCCATGACCGCGGCGCAGACTGCAACGGAAAAACCAACGATCATGGCCGAGATTCCAAGCAATCGTTTTGGTTTAAATCCAAAATATACCTTTCCCAGCTTCGTTGTTGGAAAAAACAATGAGCTCGCTCATGCCGCTGCCCAAGCCGTGGCAAAAAATCCGGGTAAAAGCACTTACAACCCGCTCTTTATTTATGGCGGAGTGGGCCTAGGAAAAACTCATCTTCTCCAAGTGAAAAATTCACTAATGATTATATCCAGGCCATAAGATCGCGAACCACGGAAAAATTTAAACAAACCTACCGCTCGCCAGACCTACTCTTGATTGACGACGTACAGTTTATGGCTGCCAAAGATGGAACCCAGCAAGAATTTTTTCATACTTTCAACGACTTGCACCAGGCTGACAAACAAATTGTTATGACTTCCGATCGGCCGCCGAAAGCCATCCCCGCGTTGGAACAACGACTGATTTCCCGCTTTGAATGGGGAATGATTGCGGATATCTCCCAGCCGGATTATGAAACAAGGATCGCTATTTTAAAAGCAAAATGCGCGGAAAAAAACCTTGACTTAGACCAAAATATCATTGAGTACATCGCCCTTATTATCCAAAACAACATTAGAGAACTGGAGGGCGCCTTAAACAAGATTATTGCCTACGAACAATTTCAACACACTCCTTTAACGCTTGATCTAGTAAAAAGAATTCTCGTCTCCCATGTAATTTCCGGAAAAAAATCGGCCACGCCAAAACAGCTGATAAACACTGTGGCGGAATTTTATGACTTGAAACTTGATGAACTTTTGGGGCAAAGTCGCGAAAAACGCTTAGCTTTCCCTCGCCAGATTGTCATGTATTTGATGCGAAAAGAACTTGAAAGTTCATACCCCGCGATCGGTCAGGAACTCGGCGGCCGCGATCACACTACTGCAATGCACGCTTTTGAAAAAATTACCCGCGAGGTAGAAATAAGCGACCGGCTGAAACAGGACATCGAACAAATAAAACAAAGACTGTACAACTAAAAAATCAAAAAAGTTTTCCACAAACTCTGTGGAAAAACCTGTGCCAAAAAATTGATAAGCTGGGCACAAAAAAACCAAAAACAATCTCCATTAAAAATTCATCACCAAAAGTCCACAAAAATAAAAAATCTTTCCACAACAAAAAAAGCGAAAATTTCCTTTCAACAAAAAAGTTTTTAAAAAATCATCCACAGAAATCAAAACGCTTATTATTACTGTATTTAAAAAATATAAAATAAAACATTGATTGTGCAAATCCCACAATCACTCACGAAAAAAATAAAAGGGATTTAATCTTCTATGAAACTCTCCTGCACCCAAGAAAATTTAAACCGGGGACTTTTAATTTCCAGCCACATCGCAAGTAAAAATGTTAATTTGCCTATTTTAAACAATGTTTTATTTCGTGCGGAAGGTGGAGTAATTACTCTTATCGCGACAAATCTAGAAATAGGAATTAAGTGCGAGGTGAGAGGCAAGATTGAAAACGAAGGAGCGGTAACCTTGCCGGCAAAACTTTTTGCCGACTATATCGGCTCTTTGCCTAATGACAAAATTGATCTTGATCTTGCTGATCAGACACTGGAAATTAAATGTAA
>Ga0265297_10008977_pt1 | contig 13138 bp, 8 predicted proteins | sample Munlanlwell13791_FD_192502 | JGI IMG/M metagenome (GOLD analysis project Ga0265297, IMG submission 192502) | Leachate microbial communities from a municipal landfill in Southern Ontario, Canada - Leachate well 137-91 | ecosystem: Engineered > Solid waste > Landfill > Unclassified | place...
ATTCTCCCGTACGATCTCCGTATTTATCGTTTCATAACTGGACGAGGGAAACCCCGTATAGATCCACAGGAACGAACAAGTCTGAGTAATGCCGGAACCTTTGCTCTTTGACTGCATACCCGACTCATTTAAAAGCACGATCTCGCCGGGCGCAAGATATTTCTCGACCGCATATCCCAGATTATGGAAAGCCGCGGTTTCAGTCGTCACCGCAATTGCGCCCTCTTTGCCGCCTATCATCAGCGGGAAATAACCGTAGCGGTCCCGGGCAGCGTACACGCCGTCTTTGTTCAGGATCAAAAGAGAACAAGACCCTGATATCTCGTTGAACATCTGATCGATGCCTGAGACAATATCCTTACCGCGGATGATCAGTTTTGCAACGAGTTCGGTCAGATTGACCCGGCCGTTCACAACCTCGCTGAACGACTGGCCCTGGGCATATAAACGACTGACCAATTCGTCCGAATTATCGATATAGCCGTTGGTCACGATAGCGAAAGGCCCGAACCTCGAATTCACATACAGCGGCTGCTCTTCGTTGGCGCTGATCACGCCGATCCCTTTATTCCCTTCGAAAATCTTATAGTCTTCAAAAAATTTAGATTTGAACTGGCTGGCAGCTATGCCATGGATCTTGCGGTTCAATTCCTTTCCGAATACCGCAAGGCCTGCGAACTGCGTTCCCAGATGAGAATGATAATCTGTACCGTAAAAAAGATCTTCCCTGCAATCGCCCTCTTTAGCAACCACGCCGAATATACCGCTCACGCGCTGTCTCCTTTAGCTGTGTTTTGCCGCGTATGCCACGCCGTTCTTGAAAAGAGCGTATCCGTCGCCGAATGCGCTGCCGGGTCCATTGCGCCAGCGCGGATCCTGGACCGCCTTGAAATGGCGTTCGGGATGAGGCATCATCCCCAGGATATGACCCGTTTCATCGCAGATCCCGGCTATATTTTCCCGCGACCCGTTCGGGTTACAGGGAAATCCGGCCAACGCGCCCTGACCATCGGCATACTGAAAAACGATCTGGCCGTTCTTCTTGAGCCGCTTCAAAACGCCGTCATCCGCCACAACGAACTTGCCCTCCCCGTGCGCTATCGGAAGATATATGACAGACGGCATATCCCGGGTCCATATGCATTTGCCCGGAAGTTTCTCCGACAAAGGGCCGGTCAATTTCAAATGCACCCATTCATCACGGAACTGGCCGCTGTCGTTTATGATCAGGCTCGCCTCCTGTTCCATGGCTTCGTTCCCGGGCAACAGCCCTGCCTTAACGAGTATCTGGAAACCATTGCATATGCCGATCACCAATTTCCCGTCAGAAATAAACTTTCGGATCTGCCCGGCGAGTTTACATTTCAATTCATTGGCCAACACCTTGCCCGCGGATATATCGTCGCCGTAACTGAAACCGCCGGGTAAAGCAAGGATCTGATATTCATCCAGGGCTTTGACGCGCTGGATAAACCGGTTAATATGGACCAACTCGGCCTCGGCGCCGGCCTGCTCAAAAGCGAACGCCGTCTCCCGGTCGCAATTGGTCCCTGCAGTCCTCAACACGCAAACTTTTGGGCTTTTCATGTTTTATGTTTCTTGTAAAAATCCTTGATGATGCGAACGACTTCTTTCGGGCTGTCTGTAACACTGAATATATCCAGGTCCTCAGGGCTGACACACCCCTCGCGGACGGCGGAATCTTTCATCCAGTCGATCAGGCCCTTCCAGTATTTGGTCCCTACCGCAATAACAGGAAAACGCGAAATACGCATGGTCTGAATAAGGTTTAACGCTTCGCTGAATTCATCCAGTGTCCCGTAACCGCCGGGCATGATCACAAAAGCCTTTGCGTATTTGACGAACATCACCTTTCTTATAAAAAAATAACGGAAATCGATGAGCGTATCGACATACGGATTCGATTTCTGTTCCATCGGAATATGGATATTCAGCCCGATAGAATGGCCTTTTGCGCGCCGGGCACCGGCATTTCCCGCCTCCATCAACCCGGGGCCGCCGCCGGTAACAATAGCGTATCCTTCTTTGGCCAAAAGATAAGCAACCTCTTCGGTAAGTTTGTAATATCGATGGTTACGGGAAAGGCGCGCCGATCCGAATATGGATACCGCCTTGCCCATGGTCGAAAGCGTCTCAAACCCTTCGACGAACTCGGAAAGAATGCGAAACATCCTCCACGGATCTTCCCTGGTAAAATCCTGCCGGCCATTAAAAGTTTTCTTAAGCTTACGCATTGATATTTATCTCCTTTACCATCGTAATGGTCTCTGCCATGCTTCTTTGAGATCTTCTAAGGAAGCCTGAACGCAAAGTTTCCCGTTCAAACCGAATACCCGCAGCGCCCTGGATCCAGTCAAGCATCCTGCCAACCCCACAGGCAAGCCCTTGAGTATGCGCTCGAACGCCTTCTGATGCCCTGCGCTGACTTCAACGATGAACCTGGAATTAGATTCCGAGAACAATACGGTATCGTTACGGTCAAGCTGCGCCGGAACCTCTTTGAGGAACAGGTCCATGCCAAGCCCGCCTGAAAAAGCCATTTCCGCGGCAGCAACGCCGATGCCTCCTTCGGAACAATCGTGCATTGCGGCTATCAGGCCCTGAGACGACGCCTTTGCCAGCGCATCGAAGATAGCTTTTGCCCGGCGCGCGTTTACCACCGGAACGGAATTGCCTATAACGCCGAAAGAATCATAATACGCCGATCCGCCCAATTCGTCATCGGTCTCCCCAACGACATAAATGAGGTCCCCCGGTTGTTTAGCGTACATGGATACCGCCTTATTGACATCGTCCATTACCGCGATCGCGGAAATAAGAAGCGTGCCGGGGATAGCAAGAGACTTCCCTTTCACGGCATATTCATTATATAAACTATCCTTGCCCGAAATAAACGGAACACCGAAAACTTTCGCGATATCGTAGCAACCGAACGCCGACCGGACAAGAGAGCCCAGACGGTCGGGCTTATCTGGGTTCCCCCAGCAAAAATTGTCGAGGATAGCGACCTCTTTGAGCGAACCGCCAACGGCGACGACCTGACGCAGCGCCTCGTCGATACAGCCGGCCGCCATCCAGTACGGATCGATAAAACCGTACCGAAAATTGATCCCGTTGGAAACAATGATGCCTTTGTCAGAACCAAGCAGCGGTTTGACTATGGCGGCATCCGACGGACCGTCGTTGCAGATCCCAACCAAAGGTTTGACGACCGATCCGCCCTGGACTTCATGGTCATACTGCCGCACGATCCATTCTTTAGAGCAGGTGTCGTAGCGGGATAAAAGCTTCATCAGTTGTTTGCTCAAATCCGGAGGACAGGAAACCGACGGTTCTTTATGCTTTGGCCGGATAAAAACAGCTTTTTTCTCCGTCTTGGGAAGGCCGTCATGCAAAAAATCCATATCGAGGGTACACACGCGGTTCCCTTTATAATACAGTTCGAGCTTTTTAGTATCCGTGAATTCGCCGATAACGGTCGCCTCGACATTCTCGCCGCGGCATACTTCCAGAAGCGCGGTAATATTTTCTCTGGCCACCGACACCACCATGCGCTCCTGCGATTCCGATATCCAGATCTCGGTATACGCTAACCCTTTATATTTAAGCGGCACTTTATCCAGATGAACGCGCGCACCCAAATGCTGCGCCATTTCGCCTACCGCGCTCGACAAACCTCCGGCGCCGCAATCGGTGATCGCGCTGTAGAGATTGCGGTCGCGCGCCTGCAGGATAGCATCGACCATTTTCTTTTCCTGGATGGGATTGCCTATCTGCACCGCGCCGCTTGATATGACCTCCGATTCATGCGTCAGCTCGCCTGAGGAAAATGTCGCGCCGTGAATGCCGTCGCGGCCTGTCCTGCCGCCGATAACGACAATCAGCTCGCCGGTATGCGTTTCCTTAAAACACTTATCCTTCGGAAGTATCCCGACGGTTCCGCAATAGACCAGAGGATTACCTACAAACGCATCATGAAAAAGCACAGCGCCGTTAACCGTAGGGATCCCCATTTTATTGCCATAATCGCGCACGCCCGAGACTACGCCCTTCATCACGCGCTTGGGATGCAGCGTGCCGGCCGGAAGCCGGCTGAAGGGGAAATCCGGCGGGGCAAAACAGAATACATCGGTATTTAGAATGGGTTTCGCGCCCAGGCCTGTCCCAAGCGGGTCTCTTATAACCCCTCCCACTCCCGTATTGGCGCCGCCAAAAGGCTCCAGCGCCGACGGATGGTTATGCGTCTCAACTTTAAAACATATGTTATTTTTTTCATCGAATTTTATGATCCCTGAATTATCGTGAAACACCGACACGCACCATGACTTATTAAGCTCCTTGGTAACCTTCATGATGGTGGATTTAAGCAGATTATCGATCTTGAACTTTCGCGTCCTGGCAGCCGGAACACGTCCGATCCCGTGTTCCCGGACGGTCTCCTTATAATCGATCCTGCCCCTGAATGTCTTATGGCCGCAGTGCTCGGACCAGGTCTGCGCTATCGTCTCCAACTCGCAATCGGTGGGATTGCGTTTCAGGCGCTTAAAATATGCTTTGATCGTGCGCATCTCATCGATATTCAAGAACAACTGTCCCTGCCGGCTGATCTCAAGAAGTTTCTTATCCGTCGCCTTCAACAGATCCACGGTCGTCAGATGGAATGAATACTGTCCTCCGGCCGGAGCGGCGCCGGAGGCGCCGGCAACCACTAAATGTTGGATCAATTTGTTATACAGCAATTTGTCGCTGATCGTCTTTAACTGCGCTTCCGAAATCTTACCTTTTATCAAATATTTTCGCGCTGTCTTGACAGACTGCACCGTATTGATACCCAGATCACGGATCGCCTTTAACGTCGATTCCTCGACCGGATCCATGACGCCCGGATTATAGGCGACCTCTACCAGGAACTCGCCCGCATCAGCCCTAAAACGGCTCGATGAAAAAACGATCGCGTAATCCTGCGTAATACGGTCTATCAACAGCTCTTCGCATATGCGGCGTATGCCATCCTCGAAAACGCTTCCCTCGATCATGTATACCTGGATGAACCTGACATCCTTGACCGCATCGATACCCAGATCCCCGATATCTTTCCGGATGCCTTCGCCGACCGCATCAAATATACCCGGTTTATCCCGGACTTCGATCTTCCAGAACATTAAAACCTCATCGCTTTATAATCCAAGACGTTTATAGATCACATCGACATTACGCAGATAATAATCCAGTTCGAAGATCTTATCAAGCTGCCTGTTCGACAGATATTTCGAAACCTCGGGATCTTCCCTGAGGTTAGTTTTAAAATCCATGCCGCCGCCCCAGGTCTTCATAGCAGCGCGCTGCACAAGGTCATACGCCTTCATGCGCTCAAGCCCCTTATCCATAAGCGACAGAAGCACCCGCTGAGAAAAGATAAGCCCTTTGGTCTTGACGAGATTTTCCAGCATATGATCGGGATGCACCTGGAATCCGTTCACCACATCGACAAATTTATTGATCATATAATCGAGGATTATCGTGGAATCCGGAATAATGATACGCTCCACCGACGAATGGCTGATATCGCGTTCATGCCACAACGCGACATTCTCAAGAGACGCCATCGCGTTGGACCGTATAAGCCGTGCCATACCGCAGATCCGCTCGCAGATCACCGGATTTCTTTTATGCGGCATCGCCGAAGACCCTTTCTGCCCTTTACCGAACGGTTCCTCCGCCTCTAAAACTTCCGTGCGCTGCAGATGCCTCATTTCGAGCGCGAATTTATCGAACGACGACGCAATAACCGCAAGCGTGCAAAGATACTGCGCATATACGTCGCGCTGAATGATCTGGGTGGCGATATTGACCGGTTTAAGCCCAAGCTTTTTGCATACATACACTTCGACGGACGGGTCGATATTGGAATAGGTCCCTACTGCTCCGGAAAGCTTCCCGCACGATATATCTTTCTTCGCTGCCTGCAGACGTTTGATATTGCGATTCGTTTCATCAAGCCAAAGCGCCAGTTTCAAACCGAAAGTTGTCGGCTCGGCATGAACCCCGTGGGTCCTGCCTATGCATACGGTATTCTTGTATTTTTTTGCGCGCGCCGCAAGAAGCAAACTTAAGCGCTTTAGATCGTACAGCATAAGATCCGACGCCTGTACCAACTGAACATCAAGGGTCGTATCAAGCAGGTCCGAAGATGTAAGCCCTATATGAAGATACTTTGCATCGCTGCCGATATACTCGGATACATTCGCCACAAAAGCCACTATGTCATGCTGCGTGCGCTCTTCTATCTCCCTGATGCGCTCAACGCGAAAATCCGCGTTTTTCTTAATGCGCTGCACCGCGGCAGCAGGAATAAGCTTCAGCTTCGCCTGCGCTTCGCAAACCAACAGCTCGATATCAAGCATGATCCTGAATTTATTCTGGTCGTTCCAAATGGCCGACATTTTGGGAAGGCTATAGCGATCTATCATGGCAATCTCCTTTTGAAGTCCATATTATAACAAAAATCGGATAGGGGCGCAAATAAAAAGCAGGCCCGCAAATAAAAATAGTTGACAAAAACGGGATTCGTGGTACAATTCTTTCAAAAGAAATATAAGGAGCACGAAACAGAGTGTGTGTACCAACCCGTAAAGCCTAGATCAACCGATGCATAAAGCTTTACGGATTTTTTTTATCATCGAAGGGAGGTGAACAGAAACACATGGCTAAAGGAAAAGTGAAGTGGTTCAGCAATCAGAAGGGTTATGGCTTCATCACCAGCGAGGACGGCAAGGATGTATTTGTCCATTACAGCGCGGTAACCGGTGACGGCTATAAAACACTCGAAGAAGGACAGGAAGTTGAGTTTGAAGTAACTCAAGGGCCTAAAGGAGACCAGGCGACCAACGTACGCAAGGCTGCTTAGTTTCTTTATATAAAATACAGAAACCCACTGTAACATTATATGGTGCAGTGGGTTTTCTGTTCTGTTATAGGTACGATCTTATATAAGCGAGACGATCTTTACCAGCTCGGGGGTTGATGCGACAGCCGCCGCTTCCTCTGTTTTCAGGATCGCAATGATATACGCACTGGCTTCCCGGAGTTGTTTTGCCGCATCCTTTCTTGCATGGCAGACTGCAATGAACTTTCCAAGTTCGCCATAAGGCATCGGCCCGGAACATATCTTTTTCTGTATATCAAGCCAGCGTTGATTCAGCTCGCCAAGCGTAATTGCCATCATCGCCGGATCCGCAACCGCTGGTCGGGATTGTCCTGACTGAAATTCAGTTACAGGCAATGTTCTCAGGTCTATACCGCCTACCTTATTTGCCTCATTGCCGCCGTCTTTTCCTTGTACGTTCGCGTCATCGGGGAATAAACGCTTTGAAACAGTCCATTTTTTCCACGTCCCGTCGTTCTGAGGCGCCCATGCGAACTTTGTAATTTCCATGATTACTTCTTCTCCCTTGAGAGTCGAGATAACGAGGTCGCGGCCATCCGCAATATTATCGATGGAAAACCATATACCTGTCAGTCTCTCTTTTTCATCAAAGAATAACGATATGTTCGGATTTGAGGTATTAGAAACCCTTTCTCCATACCGCAGGCTGTCATGCGCCTTTTCCGGCAGAAGATACCCGGACTGGCTTGAAACGATCGTTTTGTCGATTGTTTCGCCGCGCAGATAATGTTCCAGAGCATCGAAAAGCGGTTCAATGACCGCGCCATAATAGGGAAATTGATTGACGACAGTTGCGCGGGTAGAAGTGATAAATGCCTCTGTCCTGGCATCCAGAGTACCGCCATCTTTATACATCTGATCAAAGAATGTATACGCGACCGCCTCCTTAAGACATTTTTCGAGGCCATAATAAATCTTGTCTCCGATAATGTAGCCGGTTACAACGCAGATAACTCCCATTACGATTATTCCGACGGGCCCGGACAGCGGAAGCATCAATCCTGTCGCTTTTGACACCAACCCCAGCGTAACGCTCAAAATACCGGCCATGCCCGCCATACTGCCGACCCGGATCCCGTTCTTCACGGTTATGCCGCCGTCCAGTTCCTGCAGACGGATAAGGTTTTTCTTTCCGAGCAAAGCGGCCTTAGCGTCTTCAATACCTACGTCTGGGTCGAAAAGGCCGTGGTACCGGCGGCTGGCAGTCCATCCCAGATGCGACAACGACTTATCGTGTTTGACCCGCTTACTGCGCGTGCCGCCGTCCTTGCCTATCGTACTGCCGGATACGGCAGGACCCCCGAATATATGCGGCGACACCGCTTTAAGATCGTCTCCGACCGGAGATATCTCTACGTCAAACCCTGATCCGAGCAGAAATAATAATGATAACACCGGCAGCCCCATTATAATATCAAACGACACCGCTGACGAAAAAGGCAGATAAGCGAACGGCAAAGTGGCCGCTAAAACCATAAGAGACAATTTAACAACCCTACGGCTCTTTATCTCACGATCGACGAAATTCCTGAAATCGTCGAATTGCTCCCGGTTTGCCAAATGTTTATGAAGTATTGTGTCCAGCCGCGTGTCATAGTCCTCAGAATCCACTGTAAAACCGTCATGAGTAGACCTGGTGACCCATCTCCCGAATTCGACCAGTTCCGCCAATAATTCATCCTTATCCTCTTGGGGAAGTAAGTCCTTGGAATCGTCCAACGGATCCATGTTACCTTTCTTGAGATCCCATTCGAGATTGATCTCCCAGCCATCGCTCATGACCGGTCTCGCGGTTACACGCAGCAGATCAGGATCGGCTATTGTCACAGGGCCGTCCAAAGACTTCAGAACACCCTCTTGTATGATCGGTTTGATGCCGCCAGAAAAATACCTGCGGATGACCACTCCTTGTGCCACAGCCCGGGTCTCTTCCACATCATATTCGCCTTCCTTAAAGGACCTTTGATATTCCTTATAATAGCGCGCCTTTGACCAGGCCCTGGCAGAGATTAAACCTGATAAATCCTTTGAATCTATATTTGACGCATATTGGTTGCTTTCCCCGGCATAGCGCCGCTTAAACCACTGGGCAAGGACCAGGGAATAGTAAACCTGGCGCAAGGCAGCATAGCGTCTGGCCGAGTTGACTTCCCTCGTAAGCTGAGGAAGTATGGTTGAGCGAATAAGCTGCGACGAATATTCATTTAGTTCTTTCAATCTTGGATCGTCATAACCGTAGAACGGAGAATCCTTGATATAATCCTGCTCGAGCATAACCTTAAGCGTCGCCTTATATACATATGCGCTGCCCTGGGACTGCTTGATCAAGATTTCCCCCGGCACGATCCACGGACGTGTGAGCGTCGGGATCTCAATATCCTGATTGCCGAATATGGATTCGGCCTTGGCGTATAACTTATCCCAATACACCCTGCCCTCTTTGGTCCTGGGCGAGGTGAGCCTTGCCAGGTCTTTTTTAAGCTGCAGGTCAGCTTCAAGCAGGACCCTGCCAAGGTCGGTTCTCTCTAAGTAAGGATCGATTATGTCCTTATCGGAATCGGGCCTAAGATTGACCCAAAACACGCTGTCGGGCAAACGCAGGCCTGTCTGGAAATAATCCAAAAGCTGTTTAGCAGCCTCTTTTACATCGGCTTCCTTTACGCTCTTTGCATCGCCTTTGTCCAGCAAAAGCTGGATATTCTGCGATGTCTCATCAAGAGACATAGAACGCAAATGCATTGGGCGGAACGCCTGCGCAAGAACCAGGCCTGTCAGGTACGCCGGCATGTTCATCTGAGGCGCAATCTGCGCAAATCCCGACTGCTCGGATACCAGGCAGAATATCACCGCTATCGCTATGAACCTCTGAATACGTTTAAGCATCTCCGTCTCCTTGAAATTATGATCAATATAAAAAGAAACCACGATCATCGATAAGTCTGCCTGATGACGCAAACCTATCAAGAACCGTGGCATATTATAAAACACACATTTATTACACTTTTAACTAATAAAGTATAACATATTAAAAAAGTTTTTCAAGGCAGGTTGATGGGGATTTTATACGCTTTCGTATTTTAAAAGCGTATTTCTATATAGACCCTATAAAAAACGCGCAACTCCCTCAATATAAGAGTATTACACCTTAACAAAAAAGAGTGGCTATAAAAACCACTCTTTATTAATAAATGCCGAAGGAGGGATACGCCCTCCTATTTTCGTTAAGTTCAAATATATTATACATTTACCATATGCTTCGTCAAGTAATTATGCCTTTAAGCAACCTTTAATCCAATTAAAAAACACTTATTTCTTTAGACTTCGCAATTTTTTATGAATATCGGCGCTGGGAACAAAATAAAAAGTCCTCCCGGTTTGTTTTTTATCTAACAGCCCTCTCGCCTCAAGATCTATAAGGTCCGCTCTGGCTGTCTGATAAACCACCCCATGTTCATTCTTATGATACTCTATTGTATATATTGCGTCGGGGTGGGCAAGAGCATGATGCATAATATGATTCTGCCTATGATTCAACCCGGAATAGCCCTTAAGAAACTTCATAGTTTCTTTCAATTCTTCTTGCTGTTTTGTTAAGTACAGCCGTAATTCCTCTATCGCTAAACAAATGGCGCGGGTGTTAAAAGAAAGAAAGTATGTTACATCCCGATCATCCATTTCAGAGTATAAATAAGCTCTGGCATATAAACTAGGAGCTTTAACAATTATTCTTGAAACCGATAGATATTCAAACATCCAATATTTGTTTTTCAACATATACCAATAAAATAATGCCCTTGCGGTTCTTCCGTTGCCATCAACGTAGGGATGAATATAAGCCAACCAAAAATGCAGTAAAACGGCCTTTATAACCGGATGAATAAAAACATCTTCCTTCTCATCGTTGGCAAACTTACACAATTCAGATACTCTCGCTTCGATTTCATCAGCCGACGGAGGATTAAACAATATATGTCCTTCGTTATCCACGACTTGAATCGGCTCGCTGGCATTCCTAAACCTGCCGGATGCGCCGGGATCATCTAATGTATTTTTTGTCATCGATGCCTGAAGCTTATTCAACAAGCCAGACGTCAGTGGTTCATTAATGAAATCTTTTATATTTCTAATCGTATTATAGTTATTGAGAATCATGCGTTCAGCATGTGTTTTTGGTTTTCTCCCTGATCTCAACATCTCCTTGGCTATTTTTCTTGTTGCGGCGGCTCCCTCAAGCTGACTTGAAGCAATAGCTTCTTCCATAAGGGAATTTATTAAGTAGCGCTCTTTTTGCTCGTTGTGGATATTAGGATAATCAACCAACACCTGCCCACCGCCATGCTGGTCTATATAATGAAGATCCTTTAGAATCCCATCTGGTAACCAGTAACCGAAAGGCTGCTTTTGAGTATCTAAAAGATCTACCCTGCGCATGTGCGGAATACGGCTTATCTTTAACCATGACCAAGCTTCTTCTATAGAAACGCCCCCTGGAAAATTAAGATATTTAAACTTATCCCAATACAGATATTCTTTATTGGCCTTTCTCAATAAATCACCCATTTCAACAGAAGTCATCTTCGCAAAATCTATTTTGCCGGCCTTTAATATTCCTTCCCAATCAGGTGCTTTTTCGGGTATTTTCATGAGTTTTTCCTTTATTTAACGAAATAAACGCGATACTGTTTTACTACTAATTAAATATACATTAGTATTGGCTCCTTGTCAAGTAAATACTAATTTAGTATTTATTAGTACATATTAGTATTAGCTTTATCTCTATGCTTATCTTATTAAACATATTCACCTATTTATTAACGTGTATGTATTTTCTATAAACTAATTTAGTATTTGTTAGTATATATTAGTATTTACGATTGCCTTCATTAGGTTATTGTGCATTTAAGCAACTTTTAAGAATGATATTTTCTTAAACTGATCAGTAATATAGTCGGAGTGCAAATGGCTGTATCTTTCAATCATTTTATAATCTTTCCAGCCCCCTATAGCCTTAATTACCTCTCTCGGAACACCATTCATGACAGAATGAGCCGTCCACGTATGTCTCCAGCTATGGAGTTTCCCGTCTTTTAATTTAAGGTCGCGAAGGATCTGTTTTAGTTTCTGCGTCATCTCATCCTTAGCTATGATATTGCCTCTTGAGTTAATGAATACATAGTGAGAGTTATTGCGTTTTAATGATTCTAAAATAGGCAATAATTCCGGATGTATTGGTATTTGTCGTGCTCTGTCAGTTTTGGGCTTAAATCCGTCCTTGTGCCTTACCATGATCCTTCCATTGTCAAAATCAACATCCTCCCACTCAAGAAATCTTAATTCATTCCTACGCATACCGGTATAATAGAAGGTAGCAAATATCACATGCCAGGGTATTCTTCTGCGCTCACCCTTACAATAATTGAAAATTTTCTCAACCTCTTCAACAGTAAACCATCGTTCTTCTTTATGCAGTTCCTGCAACCTCTTTACATCTTCAACCGGATTGCTGCTTGCATATTTTTTTATTTTCAAACATCTGAACAAATTACCCAACATATCTAACTCGCAATTTATTGTTACCGGGCTCTTCTTTTTTACATTCCTTCTGTATTCTTTATACTCCTCAAAATGCTCCTGGCCTAATTTATCCAAGTAAGTAACGGCCGGATATCTCTCCCTCAAAAATTCCTTAAAGTTATTCATTATTCCTGCATAGCGCTTTAGTGTGTTCTTATTTGAAAGTTCCGCCCTCTTCTGTTCAAGCCACGCATCAATGCCTTGATCAACCGTTATCCTATAAGTAATAACAGAAGGACTCTTGAGGCTGCTGTATATCTGATTAAACTCCGGGAGCTTCCGCTTGGCTTCTTCAAGACTTTCCCCCATAGGATAAAACTTCCTTTGATCATCCCGAGGGTCAGTAAAGCGAATGCCCCAACTCTTTCCTCCAGGCTGTTTAAATATATTCTTTGGGGTGAAATATCTTATACGCAGCTTTTTCATATAAGTTTCAACGCAGGCCCCTTTGATTCCCACTTGTTCAAATCATCTTCTTTAAATTTCAATCCCCCTCTTTTAAAAAACGGGATTGACTCTTTGGAAGTCCAACGATAAAGCGTATTCATTGTAATGTGGTATCTATCGCAAACTTCTTCAGGTGTTATAAATTTGTCC
>Ga0265297_10008978_pt1 | contig 13137 bp, 7 predicted proteins | sample Munlanlwell13791_FD_192502 | JGI IMG/M metagenome (GOLD analysis project Ga0265297, IMG submission 192502) | Leachate microbial communities from a municipal landfill in Southern Ontario, Canada - Leachate well 137-91 | ecosystem: Engineered > Solid waste > Landfill > Unclassified | place...
TGTCGGTCAGCACCGTCGTCAATTGTGTGCGGTCAGCCACCGCGTCGAGCACACCCAACAACTCGTGGCGAACCACCTCGACGGACAGTTCATACGGCTCGCCGGATGGGTAACGATAGGCCAGCAGCACCGGCCGCGAGATGAGCGCGCGGTCGTTCTCGGCCAACTCGGCCTCGTCCACCCGGCGCAACGGCCCGCTGGCGGTTTTTTCGTGCAGTTGCAGGCTCGCCGCGCTGGTGATGGCAACGGTGCCAGTCTCACGTTCCACATCGAGGGCGTGCATGCCGCCGACGGCGAGCGTGGCTTTGTGCGGATCGAACGCCTCGTCGTAGGTGATGACCAACGTGTAGCCGCCCCACGCCTTCTCCTGCAACGAGAGCGTCCAGACCTCGCCTTGATCGTCCTTGCTCTGGTCCTTGCGGCGGATGCCGGAGCCGGTGAACTCGACGTTCTTCCAGTGCGACGGCAACCGGAGCCGGAACTCCTGCACGCCTTGATTGAAAATGGCGTAGCGGACCGTGGCGCTGCCGCCAACGAGACCGTCGCCAACGGTGACGAGGTTGAAGATGTCCACCAGCAACCGCGGCGCAAGCCGCTCGACGCCAAGCGTGAGCTGCCAGTCCGGCTGGTCGGCAGTGTAGGCGAGCACGAGATTCGTCTGAAAGTGACGGGTGACCTTTTCCCCCCGCAAGGTGTTCAGGATGCCTTCGATGGTATCCAGATTGGACTGATCATTGGATACGAAAAGCCGGCCGGTCTCCGCCTGATAAGTAACCGAAGCGCCCATGTCAAACTTCACCCCCGCATCCGTGAAGAATTTCTTGATGTCTTCGCTCGACACGCTCTTGCCACCGCCCGGGGCCGTTCCTGGCGGGCCGTCTGCGAAAATCTTGGTGAAGACGCCGGTCGGCACTTGGAACTCGCGCATTAGCATGGCCCCGGGCGGCTGATAAGAGAGAGGCTCAATGAGGACGGCATGTTTATCCAAGACGAATTTCAAACCGGCGATATCGGTCACATAACGCAGCGCATCGCGTAACGGCACATCCATCAGGTTCAAGGTAATTGCAGGCGTGCCCGCTCCCGAATCAGCCTTCGAACCAGTGGCTCCCAAACTACCGCCAAAGACGATATTCACGCCGTTGCCGCCGCTTTGTTGTTCGTCAATCACACGACTTTGCTCGTTCAGAAACTTGATGACATCGACGATGTTGGATTCCCTAAACTCAATTTTCGGAAGACGAATCGTGTCGAGTTTTCTATCAAGCTCTTCTTTCTCCCTGGAAATGACGGCGGCGGCTGCAGTTCCAGTTTTGAAATCCGACTCCCGCAGCGAGGCCACGGGCACCTCGCGCAAGCCGGTAAGTTTTGCGGTCTTGAGCCGGAAACCGGGGGCGACGGCGGCGGCGAGCTGCGCAGTCTCCTTCGTCGCGCCGGCGGCGCGCAACGGCACAAGCGCGATCTGCTCCGGCACGGTCTTTTGCGCCAGTTCGAGCTGCACATCGAGCGCGCGCGTGCCAAGGACGCGGCCCGAAAAACTGATGGTGAGTTTGCCTCCCGCGGCCTTCCAGTCCTCGATACTCTCGCCGTGCACGTCCGCGACAAGAAAGCTGCCGAGTGGCGCGAGTTCGAGCGAGTAAATGCCGGTCTTCTCGACGGTCAGCGTAATCACGTGGGTAACGAGCAGCCGTGTTTCCTCCAACCGCGCAGTGACGTGCGTGGCGGTGGTGATCACCGGCTCGATGCGGCGCAGTTTGAGCGCGAGCGTCGCGGGCCGGCCATAGAACTGGTAGGCCGCGAGCGCGCCGCCGGGAGCGTTCACCTGCCGCAGGCCCGTGGCGGTGTCGGTTTCCACCAGCATGTCCTCCGCCGAAAGCGTCAGCGAGCCGGTCTCGCGCGCAACCTCCTGCGGCTGCGGCGGCGCGAGTTGCGCGGCGGCAGAAGCGGCCTCGATCGGCTGCTCGCTGTAAAGCGTAAGCGTGTAGCTCTTTTCCAGCGGCTTGAGCGGCTCGACCGTAAGCAGTTGACGGCCTCCCTCGGTCTTGATCTGCCAGTCGCGAACCTGTTCGCCCTGGAGCCGCGTGAGTGCCTGCGCGGCCGGCAACGTCACAGTGAGCTTCGGGACGTTGCCTTGGACAATCTCGTAGTTGAGCCGCGTGGTGAACTTCACAACTGCCGGTGTGATGTGGGCGGCGGCGGTCGTCTCACAGGTCACGAGCGCCTTGCGCGCAGCCTCGGCGGCCTTGCTCTGCCAGCGCAACGACACCGCACGGTCAGCGCCGAGCAGTCCGCACACTTTTGCCGCGCCGCCTTTCGGCTGCGGCTCGGTAACGGTGCCGCTGAGCAGTTGCAGTTCGATGCCGTCGCCGGCGGCTTGCGCGGTAATGGGCGCGATGGCCGCAACCGGGCCGGTGAATGAAACCTGGTTCCACGGCTCGGCTCGCGTGATCTTTGCGACGAGGTCGAGCTTGATTTTGAACCGGCCCGCCTTGGCCGCCACGAGATGGTACTGATTGCCTGCGCGGGCCAGGCGCAGGTTTTCAGGAAGTTTTGACGGCAGCACGGCCACATCACCCTCGAATAGCGTGGCGCACGCCGCGCCGCGACCGCTCGCCTCGGCGTCGAGTTCCACAGCAAAGCGCGCTTCTTTCTCGGCAAGCGTGGCCGTGTAGCGAACCTCGCGCACAACCAGCTCAGCACTGGAGGGTCGAGGAGCTTCCTTGGCAAATGCAGCGGTGGGGAGAAGAACGGCGACAAGCAGGCGGGTAATTGAGCGCATGGTGAACCTCCGGTTTCTCACGGGTAGTTAGACAGGTTTCATGGGAAAAAGCCCCAAAAAAAAGTCGCGTCTGGGACAAAGGACGAAGAGATACAGAGGATGTAGTGAGACACCGGGTATCTTGTGTTTCTTCGCGTCCTCTGCGTCGCTGCGTCCTCAGATCCACACCGTTCGCTTGCAGCCGCCGCTGCGGCCTGATAACTAGAACCAACATGAACCTGCGAGCCATTCTGCGAGACCTTGTTCTTGCTGCCATCTGTGTTGGCACCGCGCTCGCCCAAACCCCTCCGCCACCATCACCGACCGCGTCTACCGCCACACCAGCGCCAGCCAAGAAACCGGCAGCCGGACAACCGTCGTTCGTCAACGCCGCCAAGATTCGCATGGTGCTGATTCCCGCGGGCGAGTTCGACATGGGCAGTCCGAAAAGCGAAAGCTGGCGTTACTCGGAAGAGACACTCCATCATGTCACCATCTCCCAATCGTTCTACATGGGCGCCACCGAAGTGACGCAGACGCAATTTGCCGCCGTAATGAGAAGGAATCCGAGCTACTACAAGGGCGCGAACCTGCCGGTGGAGCACGTGACGTGGAATGACGCGGTGGAGTTTTGCCGGCGGCTGAGCTTCATGGATAGCCGCGCCTACCGGCTGCCGACAGAGGCCGAATGGGAATACGCCTGCCGCGCCGGCAGCGACGGCAAGTTCTACAGCGGCGAGAATGATGCGAACCTGTTCAAAGCGGCATGGGTTGGCAGCGTCAGCAACAGCCGCACGCATCCAGTGGCAACGCTGGCGCCGAATAGGTTTGGTCTCTTCGATATGCTCGGCAATGTGTACGAATGGTGCGCCGATTACTACGACGCCAACTACTACGTCAGGTCGCCGAAAACAGACCCGCCCGGTCCGTCGAAAGGCGCCGAGCGTGTGATCCGCGGCGGTGCCTACAACGAATCCCTTCAGAATGCCCGATGTGCCTATCGCACCAGCAAAGGCCCCATGAAGACACAAGCCAATCTCGGATTCCGCATCGCCTGCGACGTGCCGCCACCGGGACCAGCCACGCTGCCCGCCAAGACTCGATAACGGACGGAAAGCTGAAACTTCCGCGCAACTGACAACGACATAGCCGACCGTCGCCGGCCTTCGATTACTTGCCTTCGCCGACTTTTGCCAACACCTGATGGATGGCTTTGATGACGGTTTCCTCGACGTTCTCGGCGAAGGGACCAGGCTGGCCGTAGTAAATCATGCTGAAATCCGCTTCGTAGCCGCCTTCTTTCAGGATGCGCAGGGAGGGGATGTAGCACATCACGTCGTTGGCGTAACCGATGGTCATCAGGTTCGCATTGGGAAACTCGCGCTTGCAGCGCAACTGATAATCCACCACCACTTCGCCGCCCAGCGCGATCATGGTCAGGTCATTGCCAAGCCGGATCGCCTGCACTGGGTAGGGCGTCTGGCGGATGGGATGGTTCTGGTCGTAGGCGGCCAACATCATTTCGGCCCGCCGACGGAGGAACTTGTTGGGCTTTTTCGGATCCCCTGCTTTCTTGAGTTCCTCTTCGAACGTTTGCCGCGTGTGGGCGGCAAAGTCCAACTGGATCGACTGGAAGGCTGTGCGTATCGGCGGGTGTACGGGACGCAGGTCGGCGCCGAGCACGCGCTCAACTTCAGCAGCCAGCGCCTTGCCGTGTTCGACGGCCAGATCGAGCGAGCCACGCGGATTTGGATTCTGGTCGGCGCCACAAAGAATGGTGAACATGGCCGTCGCGCCCGGATGCAATTTTTCCAGTTCGGCTTCAGCCTGGCCGGCGTAGTCGCCGTGAATCTTGTAGAAGTCCGGAAGCCTGTCTCCCTTGCCACCGATGGTTGTGTTATGGCAGGCGTAGCCAAACAGGATGGTGCGCAGCTTGCCATCGGGCGAGGTTACCTTCAGCACCGGGACATCATGGTCCACCGGGCCGGTGGGATTGACACCGAGAGCGACCTTGTCGCCCGCGCGCTGGCGGCGATTGATGGCGAAAGCGGCCGAGCCGTGGCCGGTGGCGAGTCTCGCGGGTGCAAGGTCCTTCAACGCGTCGCCGATGACGTTGACCAGATTGTCCGTCAAACGGGCGCTGTATTCCAACACGCGTTGCTTGTCCTCGGCGGAGAAATCGAACATCACGTTCAGGTTCAGGCCGACGACGGGACCGCTGTGCGCGTGCGAACAGCACAATAGCACGTCAGAGCGGTTGAGTTTGAACTGCTTCTTCGCGCGCGCGAAGACGTCATCCGAAACGCAATGGTGCAGCCCGATCAGGTCGCACGTAACAATGACAACGCGGTGACCTTGCGGATCGCGCAGAGCCAGCGCCCGCGCCCAGAGGTCCTGGAAGACGCCCATCGACTGGTTGGTGCGCGAGGAATAGCCGGACATCCAGAACGGTGTCGGCGGCGTGATCTTGACCTTGGCGACGCCGGCTTGAAAATCGGCAGCGAACGCAGTGCAACAGCACAGCAGGAGAATCGGCAGGCAATGTTTCATAAAGTCGTCCGTCCTTTTCGATTGTCGAGCAGCAGACAGTAAACGGCAGGCCGCCACGCCGTGGCGACAATCCCGCAACGAAATCGCTGGCTGCAGACCGTGTCCAATCTTACGGCTTGAACGGTCCCTTTACGCAGAACAGGTCGGCGCGAACGCGGCTCTTGTCTGGAACACGCGCGAGCGAATAAACGCTGCCGTCAAGGCCGACGGCGATCGAGTTGACGTAGAGCGGACGCTCGCCGTTGGGATAATAGATCGCGCCCTGGTCTTTGCAGCGGCCGGTCGGGATATGATAGGTGACGAGGTGAAGGTCTTCGAGCCCCTTCGCCGCGCCCATGGCAATACGGTCCTTGCCCTTGAGTCGCTTGCCATCTTTGTAGATTGGCCCACCGGTGAGGTAGTAGATCGTGTTGCCATCGGGGCCGAGGGCAAACCCGAGGTAGCCGTAGCTGAACTGGTCGAACATGCCGCTGCGCTTGGAAACGTCGGAGGTGATGCGGTCAAGAACCTCGATGCGTTTGGTGCGCGTGTCGAAGCGGAAGAGGTAGCCGGAATTGCCGTGGACGCCGTAGATCATCTTGTCCTTGGGCCGGTAGAAGGTCTGCCGCCAGTTGTAGCCCATGTGGCCGGGATTGGTGGAGTCGTAGATGCCGAAGTAGTCCTTCTTCAAGTCCTCGTCGGCGATCTTCTCGATGTTGTCCGTGTCGGCGCGGTAGCGGAAGATCTCGCCGTCGCCGGTGCTGTAGTAAGCCGAGCCGTCTTCGGGATCGACGGCGATGGAGCGGCAGACGGTGCTGTAGGCCGCGCCTTTGCCATTCTCGCCCTCGCGGCATTGTTTGCCGAAGTTCTTCATGTTCTTGGTGGCCATGTCAAAGCGAAAGAACTGGCCAGCGGGCCAGGTGATGGCGAACATGCGGCCGCGCTTGGTGTCCATGTTGAAGGTGATGACGCCTTCGCCGTCCGGCGCCATTGCAAGGTCTTCAAACGTGCCACTCTTCATGTCATAGGCAAGCAGGTGGCCGCCGGGATACGATTTCCAGCCGGCGGGCGGGATGCCCATCTTCTCCATGCCGTCCACATTGCTGTAGTAGCCAATGTGCGTGGCAAAGTAGAGTTTGCCGTTGGCCTCGACGAAGTTCACATGGCTCTTGCCCTGGACAACGGTGTTCTTGCCCTTCTCGCCGCACGCCTCGGTGAGGTCAGCGACGAACTTGGCCTGTTCGGTCTTCGGGTCATAGACAAACATCCGACCGCCGATATTGTGCGGCTCGGTGCTGAGGACGTAGTAGATGCACCCGTTGCTGCCGGTGCCCATGCCGTTGTAGGTGTCGTGGCCTTCAGGGAAGCTGGAGCTGATCATGTGCGCTGTCAGCTTCTTCGCCGGCAAAAACGGGTCGCGCGTTTCGGCGGCGGACAAGAGCGGGATTGCGGCAGTCAATACGATGAGGGAAGTGATGATGGTTTTCATGGGAGTGTATTCCGGGTGCTGATGGGTTGCGTCATCGTTTGTTCTTTCGAATTCGCAGGCGACAGCGCGCACGCTAGCATGCGCGCGCGCTGAGGCAAGCTCAAACGAAAGCCTTTTTTCTACGCCTTTTTCAGTTTGTCCGCGCTCTTCTGTATCTTCTCGACCGCGTGAACAATGTCGTCCATGTCGGACTTCGAGCCGAGAAGGATGCCCTGCGAACTGAGCCAGACCGAGGTGTGGAAGGTCTTGATCAAATTCGGGCAGTGGTTCTTCTCCTTGTAAGTGTCAAAGTTCAGTTCGGCGCTGGAATAGAACTTCTTATAGACTTCCGACTGGAACATCTGGTGGATGAACTCCTGCGTGTAGATCGGACAGTTGGGATACCCGCTGCCAGCCGGGACTCCCTCCGCCGACAACGCCTTGAGAAATGCGGCGCGGGGCAAGCCCTTGAACTGCGCCTCATCGTAAATGAACGGATACATGTAATAGGACAACTGGGTGACGTTCGGGTACGGCTTGACGGGAGTGATGCCCGGGATGGCCGCCAGCTTCGGAGTCAGGTAACGGGCGTTCTCATTGCGAATCTTGGTCTGCTCCTCCAGCATCTTCAACTGGCACAACCCAATGGCCGCTTGATACTCCGCCATGCGGATCTTGTTCCCCAGAATGAATGCGGCGATGTTGTCCACCGAACCGGGGGCGATGTTGGTTTTGAATCCGTAGTTGTGATACGAGTAGAGCTTGTCTTTCAAGGCGGGGTCATCGGTCACAATCGCGCCTCCCTCTCCGATCGGCATGACTTTCGAGGTCTGGAAACTGAAGCAGCCCGTGGTGCCGAACGTGCCCATCTTCTTGTGGTTGATCTCGGACATGTGCGCCTGGCACGCATCTTCCACCACAAAGAGCTTGTGCTTGCGTGCAATCTCCATGATGCGCTCCATGTCGGAGGGATAGCCGCAAATGTGCACCGGCAGGATGGCCTTGGTCCGCGGAGTGATCTTCGCTTCAATCTGGGCGGGGTCCATTTGATACGTGAGCGGGTCAATGTCCGCAAAGACGGGCATGGCGCCTTTATACAGCACGCCCAGCAGGCTCGCGCTGAAGGTGTAGGGCGCGCAGATGACCTCGTCGCCAGGATTGATGTCCAACACCATGAACGACGCACTCAACGCGTTGGTGCCGTTCACCACAGCCAGACAATGTTTCGCGCCCATGGCGGCGGCCCATTTTCCCTCAAACTCCTTGACCAGTCTATCGCGCGACCAGACCCGACCGTGCAGCACCTTTGTCACCGCGGCGTCGTTCTGCGGGTCCCATTGCGGCCAGGAGGGCCAGGGCTGCGCGTGGGCTTTGGCGCCGCCCAAGGCGGCCGGGGCGCTGGCATCACCGGAACCCTTGGCCATCACCGCGGGAACGGCGCTGGCGGCCAGCAACGCGCTGCTGGTCTTGATGAAATTCCGTCGGGTCCACAGAAGATTCGTGCTTGTGAGATTTGTGTTCATGGTCGCACTCTTTCGATTTCGGTCGTCGTTGTTGATACCGCCAGCCTCCTTATACTCTTGCGAGTCAAAGAGGGTGTCGCAGCGATTACGGCGAACGTCGCAGTTGTTACGGTTGCGTTTCGTGCCGCAGCGCTGAACGGTAACGCTCCGGAGTGGTGCCTGTGACACGGCGGAAGACCCGATGGAACTGCGATCGCGTTCCGAACCCCACCTCGTCCGCGATTTGCATCACGGTTGTGTCCGCGTGCGCCAGAAGCTGACACGCGCGGTGAACGCGCTCTTGTGAAATCCACTGGAATGGGCTCAGGCCGGTCGCCCTGCGGAACAACACGCTCAGTTGCGTGCTGCTGTAGCCGCTGCGCTTCACCAGCTCAGCCAGCGTCCACGGATGAGACAACGCCTCTCGCACTGTCGCACCCAAGCGTTCGATGAGCTTTTTCGCCGAGCTGTCAGCAGACACATCCGGCGTCCTGTGGCGTTCGCTTTCGCTGCGTGCGAGCTCAAGCAAGAGTTGCGCGAGCAAGGCCGCGCACATGGAGAGTTTCGCCCTCTGGCCGCCGAAGGATTCCTGTTGGAGCCGGTCCAGCAAATACTCCACCGCAGTCCGACGCCAAGGCACCACCTGCGTTCGCGACGGGACGCGCACACCGGCCACCTCCAGTCCGACCGCCCGGCCGCAACGCACTGCCAACCCCGTCTCCCGCAACAGCGTGCGCCGGAAAATCGCCACGAATCGTTCTCCCCGCCAGCCCAGGCAGACATGCGGATCGTCAGGACCGATAACGAGCAAATCGCCCGCATGAAGTTGAAACTCTTCCGTCCCCAGCCGGTAATCCGCCGCGCCACTGGCGACGTAGCACAGTTCCCAGTCCTCATCGGCATGCACATGGAACCTGCCCACCGGCCCAATCCGCCGCGTGTAAGCCACCACGGGCACGGTTGGATCTGGGAACAGGATCGGTGTCCGTTCAACCGCGTTGATCTTGGCGGCACGCGTCAGCATTGAGTCTGACTCTACCAGAACCTTGTCGATCCAGTAAGACGAATGTCTGCGCCCGGATTAGAATGGGTAGCAGACCCCGCCGCGGCAACCCAGGCAAGGTCCTTCAGGAGCTTTCGGCTGAGCCGCAAAGATCCTGGCGGTTTTCAGGCGATGTTGTTCTGCTTGCGCCAGTCGAGGATCCGTCGCGCCACCTTGTACACCGGCGCGGTCCAGATGCGGCTATGGTTAACCTTCAAGTAGTTGACCAGTTCGCGGAAATCGGTGTCAGCCACACCGAGGCTGCCCTCGTTGATGCCGTGAAACGTCAGGATGCCCCAACACCTCTTGGCGATACACGCCTCCACCAAGCCAACCATCTGCGACCCCGTCATCCGCTCCGCCGGCCATGACCACGCGTAGTGCAGGTCCACCGTCGAGGCATGGTTCGCAAACGGGAACTCGCCCTTGCCACGGCCGGCGATGTGATGCCGCGCCACCACGGGCACATAACTCTGACGCGTCGGCCCGCGGCCCACGTGCTCCATGTAGCACGGATAACAGAACGACATCTCCTTTTGCGCCGGCGCGATCTGCTGCAGCCGCCGTTTCGATTCGATGATATCCTTCTCGATATCGGCCAACGTCAGGCCTTCCAAGCCCGGCGCAGTCGGATCGTCGCGAAACGCCCGTGCGCAGATGTGACCCATCGTGTGGTTGCCGATTTCGTGGCCGGCCTTGGCCACCTCCCGCCACGGCGCGAGCTTCTCCAGATAATAGTCGTTGCGCGGGTTGAGGTAAAACGATGAGGGTAAATCCGCGTCGTTAAGCATCGGCACCGCGATCTTGAGTTGCGACGGCGCGCCGTCGTCAAACGTGAGGGAAACAGCCGCGCGACACTCGCCCGGCCAGTACGGAGAGTATTGTCGATTCATGACAAACATCTCGCTACATCATCCGGGCCGGGATTTCCAGCAATCTTTCCTGCATCATCGCTTCACGGCCGGTCGGCGTCGGCATCGCCCGGCTTGTTCAAGCTAACGGACGCGGGCGGCTTGGTGACTTTCGCCAGCTTGAAACAGGGACCGTCGTGCAGAACCTCTGCATCGTCGGGAATCGCCGCGTCCATCATCGGCGGACCGCCTCGTCCCTGAAAACCGCCCGGACCTTTTCCAAACTGTGGAAGGCCCGATGGCCGAAAACCGCCTCCGAAACCTTTCCCCGCACGGCTGCGGAAAGAACCATCGGCCTGGCGCAATCCGCGGCCCGGACCGCCGCCGGGCGGGCCGAAACCAGGACCGCGCTCCTTGCTTTGCAGGAAGAGTACCTCGTCGTACTTTTGCCAGTCATCCGTTCGCACCGCTCGTCCCTGTGCTACACGGGTGTGGAGCGTCCACGCTGTCCACCACTCGACGCCGTGCCGCGTCACGATCAACGTACGCTCCGGATGCGGGATGCGGGCGGCGAGGTTTTTCAGTTCGCGATACGCCGTTTCGCTGATGATCGGGTGTCCGCCACGCGCAACCATCGGTGCCGAGAACCCCACCAGCGGCGCCACGGTCACAACCGCCAGCAGCGAACGCAGCCAGAGATTGGGCACTTGCATCAGCACAAACAAACCGGCAACCGTTGCAGGAAGCACTGCATTCAGGTAGAAGCGCCCTGCGACGTCCCCCTGCACCCACGGTCCTGTCAGCAATAACGCCGTCACAGCGCAGCCGATGCCGACCGCACTCTCCGCCGATGGCAACACGCGGCGTTTCCACCAAGCCAGAACGAAAACACATAGTGTGATACCGCCAACAACAGCCATGGGCATCCATCGCGCAAACATGAAAGGCCCCCTTCCCGGTCCTGTTCCCGGTCCCGGTCCGCGCATGAAGCTGTTTAGGAAGCCGCCAACTGACGGTCGCATGCCGCCCATCGAGTTATCACCCGGCGGAGGACCTCCCATTGGGCCTTCATCGGGTGGCGGACCACCCATTGGGCCGTCGCCCGGTGGTGGAGCTCCCATCGGGCTGTCGCCTGGCGGTGGACCAAACATGGGTTCGCCACTCCGCTGCAAACCACCTTTAGTGAAGCCCGGCAAAGCGCCGCTCGTCGGCGAACGCATCGGGAGTCTTCTGCCCCCAAGGAAGCTCGTCGGATTTGAAAATGCGTTTACCAGCCGGTGAATGCGCGCAGGGTCGAACTTCCACAACACGAGGCCGGCCGCCAACGCCGCCACAGCCAGTCCACCCGCCACCAACGGCCACGCCACGCGCACACGCTTCCCACCTGCCTCGTCCCTCGGCAACAGCACGCCCGCCGCGAAAACAGCCGCGACCAGCAACAACGCGGTTCCAAACACTCCGATATGCGTCAGCCCCGTCAACCCCAGCATCGCCACGACCCCGATGCCGCAACCCACCGTGCGATGTCTCTTCCACACAAAGAGCGCATAGATCAGGCCCGCAAGCCAGACCAAGCCGAGTGAATTCTTCTGGAAGTCGCCCACCATCGAAAGTGCGGGCGATCCGAGCGCCACCACGCTGGCCGCAGCTACGGCCAGCCACGCGCCGCGCCCGGCGCGTTCGCTCCAAGCGCGGCCAAGAAGAAACACCGGCAACGCCGCAAGCGGCGGCACCATCGCGTCGAAAAGCTTCACAACCAGAAAGATGCTGGATTCGAGGTCGCGTCCTGTCAGCCATTGCGTCAGCTTCGCCAGCGCCGCCTGTAACGAGAACGTCAACGGCAGGTCTGGAATCCCCAGCGCCCCCGCCGTCAGCAACGCCCGCGCCTGCACCAAGTAATAGCCGCCGTTCATGCCCGGCACGAGCGATGTGCTGAATAGCAGCCAACTTCTGACAGCAATGGCCGCCAGGATGACAACGAAGAGGACGCACGCCGGCCAACCCGTAAAAGCGGCGGGGCGCAATGGGAGACTGCTGTTACTTGGCGCTTGAGTCACGGTGATATGTTGCCTTCTACAACGACGCAACCGCCAGTTTTATTGGTCCAACAACCAAGTGGGATCCAGATACGTGTAACAGCGCAGAAAAGCTAAAGGAATCACGACAGCGAAATCCCCGGTTTCACCGGTGGAACCCACTGGAATTCAGGCTTTAGCTTGTGTTGTCGCCACAGCAGCCTAAAGGCTGAATTTCAGCGGGTTGGCGCTCAGAAACCGAAAAAAATTGCGCAGCAGCAGCAACGGAAACTCGCGCCACGCCCAGCCCGCATCACTGATTTCGCCACCGGTGTTACGGAAGCTTCTTGGCCGTATCTTCCAGGCGGCTCAGCAAACCCGGGTCGGTCACGTTTCTGGCACGAATGCTCCGGACAATGATCGCTGCTTCCTGGAGATTCTGTTTCTTCTTCTGTTCTTCAGCCGACGCGCTATCCGTCTTGGTCGGATCGGACAACAGAAGGTCCGCGAATTCCAATTCCACATAACCGCGAGCCGGGTCGCGCAGCCTGTTGCCCCACATGGCGCGCCAGGAGCGCATGCCTATCAAGCCTTTGCCGGCCTGCGCATCACTACGAGCCTGTAGATAACCCGGCAATGCTCTCGGGGGAATCCCTTTCATCCATTCGTCAGCCGCAACAGGCGCTGTCGTCGTCACCGAAGGGGTGGAAGGCGTCGTCGAACTTGCCACGGGAGCCGGGGTTGTAGAGGGCGGAGGAGTGGTGGGAGTGGAAGCAACCGGCGCGGCAGGCACGTCGGGAGATTTCACCAGGCTGGCTTGGTAAGTAGCGATGGCATCAGTCACCAGCACCAAACGAAGCCCGGCGTTATTGAGAACGTTGCTCGGCATGACCCCTCTGCGGGACGCCGACGAGAGAAAAACGGGGCCGTCACGGCAGGAACCACCACGCAACACACGGTCGGAACCGGAAC
>Ga0265297_10008980_pt1 | contig 13136 bp, 10 predicted proteins | sample Munlanlwell13791_FD_192502 | JGI IMG/M metagenome (GOLD analysis project Ga0265297, IMG submission 192502) | Leachate microbial communities from a municipal landfill in Southern Ontario, Canada - Leachate well 137-91 | ecosystem: Engineered > Solid waste > Landfill > Unclassified | place...
GGCGAGGGAACGATCGTCGCCTGCGGCGAACAGGCGGTGGCCCCGCACGGCGTCGGCCAGGGGCCGTTGCGCGCGCACCAGGGCATCGTGATCGATATTTTTCCCCGGCATCTCGAACACGGGTACTGGGGCGATTTGACGCGTACGGTGGTGAAAGGCGCCCCGTCGCCGGAGTTAAAAAAAATGTATGCCGCCGTGAAAGCGGCCCAGCGCGCCGCCCTGGCTGAAATTCGCGCCGGGGTCAGCGGCCGGCGCGTGCACCGCACGGCGGCCGCCGTCCTGGCCGGCCGCGGATTCAAGACGGGCCTCCTGGACGGCCGGGCCCAGGGCTTTATCCATTCAACCGGGCACGGGGTCGGGCTCGAGGTGCATGAGGCGCCGTCGCTCGGCCTGCGGCCGGGGCGGCTGCGCGCGGGGCACGTGGTCACGGTGGAGCCGGGGTTATATTATTTCCGGCAGGGCGGCGTGCGGATTGAAGATACCGTGCTGGTTACGCGCGGCGGATGCCGTAAGCTGGCGGCCTGTGCGGATGTGTTTCAGGTGTGAAAACCTTCAATGCACATCATCGCGCGCATGCTCATTGCCATTGTGAATATTGATATCCAATGTGCAATATCCGACATCTTCCGTATCCAGGCATGAACCGGTTGCGACCAGCAAAGGCTTGGAAAAAATCGGGCCGTCAACAACAACAGTATGATACTCGCCATTTTCGCCGCATGGATCGATCCCTGTTTTCTGAAATTCGCCAACCACGTCCTGGTCAATTATCCTCCCGAGAAATTTTCTGTTCAGCTTGTTCTCGTTGACTCGGACAATCAAGGCCTTGTATCCTAGCGTAATAAACTCATTCAGCAGCGCCAGCCGGGCGCCTTCCCATAGCGGCAGGTAAGGGATTATATCGGCTTTGGCGCATACTTTTTCTTCCCATTCCAGATGGGGTGGAAAATCAATGTCGCCGAACACCCCGGCGGTGACGCCTTGTTTGCGGATTTCGTGCAACGCATCGATAAATGCGGCTTCGTATCCCGCCCATGAGGCGCATCTGGTAAACAAGGGTAGGCCCAGCGCCGCCGCCTGCGCGGCGATGACGTTTTTTCGCAAACCGTGCGATCTTGACCGCCGGGCGTCTTCGTTGATTATGGTCAACAGGCAGGCCGGTTTGGCGCCCGCCATGCAGGCGCGATGCAACGCCAGGCACGAGTCCTTGCCGCCGCTCCAAGAGCTGAAAAACAAGGCGTTTTTGGGCGGAGAAAGATTTGGTTGGTCAGTCATTGCTTCATGCCTTGTTAGACCGGCGATTGGCTTCCTGCGCCGCTTCGGAAACAGCCATGACGTAGGGTTTGCGAGAAACAGGGTTTTTCTCGACAATTACGACCGTTTTATAGACCTCTTCAATAATCCTGTAATCAAGCACTTCCTCCGGCAATCCGAATTTATGAATGGCGCCTTTGTTAAAAAGCGCCAGGCGATGACAGTATTCGCCGGCCAGATTCAAGTCGTGCAGCACCATAATCACCGTAAGAGCGAAATGAACATTCAACCTTCGGATAAGATCGAGTATGCCCACCTGATGGGTGATATCAAGATAGGTGGTGGGTTCATCCAGGAGCAACAACTTTGGTTCCTGGGCCAGCGCGCGCGCAATTAAAGCCAACTGGCGTTCTCCGCCGCTGATCCGGTTCATGAGCTGGTCCTTGAGCCGGAGCGCGTCGGTTGACGCCATGGCTTTGTGGGCGACCTTAAAGTCGTCCTTGGTTTCAAGGAAGCGGAAGCGGGCGTAATAGGGTGTTCGGCCCAGGAGCACGAATTCCTCCACGGTCATAAAACCGAATTCGGCGCTTTGCGATACAACCGCGATCTTGCGCGCCAGCGCCCTAATTTTCATTCTGCGGATGTCTTCGCCCTCAAGAAGAATGGCGCCGCCAGCCGGTTGCAGCGATCGAGTTATGGCCCTTAAGAGGGTTGTTTTCCCGGAGCCGTTCGGGCCGATTATGCCGATAATTTCGCCGGTCGGCACGCGCAGATTTATATTCCGGATGGCGAATCCGGAATCGTAACCGCAGGTCAAGTTGCTTATATCAAGCATCGGGTTTGCCCCTCCGGCCGGCGGCACAACACATAGACAAAAATGATTCCGCCCAGCAATCCCGTGACAACGCCAACGGGTAATTCCGTCGGGATGACAACCGTTCGCGCCAGCGTGTCGCAGGAGACCAGAAATACGCCGCCGCAAAGCCAGGCGGAGGGAAGCAAAATACGGTGGTCGCTGCCCGCGAAAAGGCGCATGAAATGTGGAACGACCAAACCGACGAAGCCGATAATGCCGGCCACGGCAACGCTCAGCCCCGTTATGACGGATGCCAGAATAAAGAGCAGACGTTTGGCGGTTTCAATGTCGACGCCGAGATGGAAGGCCTCTTCCTCGCCGAGCAGGAAAGCGTTAAGTTCCCGGCAAAAAAAACAAGAAACACCCAGGGCAACAACGGAAACAATCAGTGCGGTCCTGACCAGCAGCGGGTTGGCCTGCTCCAGGGAACCCATGGCCCAAAAGATAATGCCGTGCAAATCTTCCACCTTGGAAATCGCCATGATAAGTGTGATCAGCGCCGAGCAGATAAAGCTGATCATTATGCCAATCAACAGCAGATTGCGGATATTAAGGCCGCCTTTGCCCGTGCTTAAAAAATAAACCGTAAAAATGGCGGCAGCCGCGCCAATGGAGCCGGCAACCGGCAACGACCAGACGCCGCAACTCCGGGTCAGTCTCAAGAGGATGGCCAAACACACGCCCAGGGCCGCGCCGCCGGAAATTCCCATGGTATAAGGCTCAACCAGCGAATTGCGGAACAGTCCCTGCAAAATAACGCCAGCCAGGCTCAAGGCGCCGCCGACCGCAATGCCGAGCAAAATACGCGGCAGACGAACATCGCAAAGAATGGTCCGCTCAATCGTGTCGCTGCCGTGCATAAGCGCCGGTAAAAGTTGGGCCGGTGAAATGTCGGCCGGACCCAGGCACAGGGAAACGATGCCGACGCTTGCCAACAAGCCGCTTAAAATCAAAAGCGTTGCCATCCAATGTTCAAATCTGTTTTTCAAAATGTCGCCTTTACGCCGCCCATTACGCTTGCGCCGGGCATGGGGTAGCCGTCAACCATTTGATATTGCTTGTTCATGATGTTGTTGCCGCGCGCAAAAATTTCCACGTTCTGGAAGACGGTTTGCGCCGCATAAGCGCCGAGGGTCATAAAGCCGCCCAGTTCCTGCGTATTGGCCCGGTCGGTATAAACCGAAGCGGTATAGTCGGCGTTCACGTTCAATTTCAGTCCCCATGCGGTCTGGTAGCCCAGGCTGCCGCCCACTTTATTCTTTGGCCGGTAGGGCAGTGTCTTGCCGTCATATTTGCCGCTGGTGTCTTGCGTATCGAGCAGGGTGTAATTCAGAGTGCCGGAGATTTCTTTGGTGAACTGCATGCTTAATTCGGTTTCCAAACCCTGCAGACAGGCATCATTGATGTTTTGCGCCGTATATATGCCGGTCCCGTCATTATCATACCAGGCAATCAGGTTTTTCATGCGGCTTTGGAAAATGGAAATCTCCAGCATGGTCTTGGCGCCAAACTGTTGTTGAATGCCGGCGTCGTAGCTGAGCGACTCTTCAGGTTTCAAGTCGGGATTACCCGCGGAATAATCATCCCGCCAATAGAGTTCATCAACCGTGGGCGCCCTGAATCCGCGGCCGATGGAGGCTTTCAGTCCGGTGCCTTCGATAATCTTGTAGAGACCGCTGATCTTTGGGCTTAGTTCGGTTCCCCATTTTGACTGAACGTCGCAGCGCAGGCCGGGGGTTACAATCAGCGTCTCAAGCAATGATACCTGGTCCTGCAGAAAACCCGCGCCGGTGAAAAGATCGCGGTCGCCGCCGATCAGCGAGATATTGTTGGTGTTTCGGATACTCACATGATCATTTTCGAGGTAAACACCCCCCAGAAACAGTTGGCGCTCGCCCAGCGGCAGTGTCTGCTGGAGGTCCAGCCCCGCTTTCTGGTTACGGCTGATTTCGTCGGTAAAACTGTCCGGATTCTTGAAATTCTGCCAATTCTGATTCAGGAAGGCTTTGCCGGTGAAATAGGAATTGCTGGCCAACTCATATTTATGCGTGAGGTCGAGCCAATACTGTTCATCATATTGTTTGGCATTGGGCGTGGGCCAGCTTGTGGAGCCGGGGATGCCCTTGTTCTGCCGCGAAAATCCGGAATTCAAGAACAGCCGCGATTGCTGGGTCAGGTCATAATCAAGTTTTCCGGAAATATTATAGCCGTCGCAGGCGCTGTTTTCTCTCCAGCCGTCGCTGGCATTCTGACTGGCCATGACAAGGTAACCAAAGTTGCCAATTCTGGCCCCGTTATCCAATCGGAGAATACGCGTGTTTTTTGTGCCATACGACGCCTCTAAATCGGTTGTAAAATCCTCAGGCGGGTCCTTGGTGACGATATTGACCACGCCGGCCATGGCGCCGGCGCCATAAAGAACCGAGCCGGGTCCACGAATCACCTCGATGCGCTCAATTTGATCGACGGGATACAGGGAAAGATCGGCCGTTCCCACAGAGGCAACATTAACCGGCCGGCCATCAACCATAACCAGCACCTGCTGTTTGGTGGAACCGCGCAAAGTTATTTCGCTTTCCGCCCCCATGGGGCCGTAGCTGTTTACACGCGCATCGGTGACTTCTTGCAAAACTTCACCGACGTCTTGCGCCTGCAGTTCCTCAATTCTTTCCCGTGAGACAACGGAAGCGCTGATGCCCACGTCGCGGATGGATTGCGGGATGCGCGTGGCCGAAACAACCACGGTATCGGCTTCGACGATCGCCTGGGTGAAAGCCGATGCGGGCGGGGCGGAAGCCTGTTGTACGGCGTTGGATTCCGCCGCCAAGTTGTCGGTTGCCGCTCCCGCTACGAGCATGAAATTCACGATCATTGCCGCAGCCTGCATTGTTTTGATGGTCATGAGACGTCTCTCCTGTTGATTATTGCTTGAATAAGTTCAAAACGCCGTGACAGCGGCAGGCGGTGCCAACCGCCAGCGTCTTGGGGTGTTTAGCCTCGATCTCGTGCATGAACTCCAGAAATTCCGATCCTCGGATGGCGCCGATACTGGGGGCCATTTGTTCGGATACGAATATTTTGGCGCAAGCGAATAATTCGAAAACACCATATTCCAGCAATTTGAACAAAGGCGCCGGCCTTGGTTCGCGTGTTAAGCCGCACTCTTCCGGCGGATGCGGACAATCCGGGCGGCACAATTTTCCCCTGGTCATGTAGCTGAAAATCAGCGTGGCGTTCGGTTCGTCGCAGCCGAGGAAGAGGCTGGGCGGCATTCTGCCGGTCACATTTGGGATGGAATCGGACAGCGGCTTTAAACGAAAATATTTTCCGATCCAGTTCCCGCAAGTATGACTCGAGCAAGTGGGTACGATGAAATCGGGCTTGAGCGTTAAAGCCAAATCCCAGGCGCTTTGCGAATCCTGCATGATAAAATCGTTCTTGTCCACCAGTGCTTGCGCCTTGCAGGCGGGATCGTTGTCCACAAGAATTACGCGCGCTTTTTGTTCCTTGAAATATCGGCAAGCCTTGGTCCCGTAATGGCCCCCCCCGATAACCAGCGCTGTTTTGTTATCCATGGTTTGCTTCATTCTTGGTTGTTTGCCTGTATGCTTTCCGGATGTATGCGTTTGAGAAGTGCGGGCAAGCCGTATAAAATCAGCTGCGGCGAGGGGATGGTGATAACGTGGGAACCGATGTCATCATAGACGCGGCCGGTTTTGATGGCGGCGATATTTTCCCAACCTTTCCTTTGTTTTAAGGCCGCTTTGCCGAAATTTCTTCCCATGTAGGGGAGGAAGATCACTTCGGGGTCGCTGTTTATGACGAATTCCGCCGATATGCGCGGAAAAGCTTGGGCAATGTCACCGGCAATGTTTTGCCCGCCGGCGATTTCGATCATCTCGTGGATAAACGATCCTTTGCCGCAAGTGAACAACGGGTCACAACCGGTTTCCATGTAGACCCGCGGGCGCGAAGGCAGCGCTGCCGTCAAGCGCCTTGTTGTGGCAATGGTTGACCGCATGCGTTTGAGCAGTGCTTCCGTCCGTGCGGGCATTCCGAAAATATCCCCGATCTGCCTGGTTTTGGCGCAAATTTCCTCGATGCCCTGCGTCTCATCGAGAACCACAACGCGCAGGCTTAAGGCGGATAATTTTTCGGCGGCGGATTGTTGCCCTGCAAAACCGGTGGCGAGGACAAGGTCGGGTTGGAGGGCGACGATTTTTTCAATGTTGGGCTTGCTCCATAAACCGACCCGTTCCGCGCGCGCGACTTCCTGCAGATAATCGGAAGAGGTCGTTACGCCAACGATCCGATCATGTAATCCCAACGCGATCAGAATTTCATCATAGCTGGGAGCAAGGCTCACAACCCGTTTGGGCGCGGTGTCTTCGGCAAGGATGTGCGCGCCCATGAAGATCGCAAGACAGCCGGCAATGATAATCCTGGTCATAAAATGCAAAAACCTTCGATACGCTCGTAGGCGGATATCGAAGGTTTTCAGTTGCGTACCCCTCATCCTCTCCACCTGCGAGAGAGTTAATCCGGCCTGGCCGGATTCCGATGAGCGTGTAAAGCAACGTCTTCTGGCTCCCGGGTGCTATCCTACTTTCCCGCCTTCTCCCAACCTATGTCGGCATGGCTTATGGGATTTCGTCCCCGGTTACAGCGGCGCAACCGCGTCCGATTTTAACGGACTTCCGTACGCTTTCCACGCTTATAAAAACTGCTGCTCAAAGAACAACGCTGGCATATAAACATAACCCACACTATCCGTCAAGCCAATTGTCGGGCAATCTGCAATCTCAATGACGCGGTGAAAGACGCGGCATAACAGGATGGGGCATCATGCATCAGGTGTATCTCCCGTTCGACTTGTCTGCCTATTGCGGATAGAACGGCTGTCCGCGGTTCTATCGAACCGCATCTCAACCACCGTGATTCATGCGTTTATCCCCGGGGTGTGCCACCAATGAATGACTCCGCCACGGATTGCCAAGCCGAGCGCCAGGAATAATGCCAGCGTGACGAACATCACGGCATTGGCCGCCAGGATATGTGCGGCGGCGATGGGAACGTTTGGTTCGCCGATGGCGGGCTTTTCCAGCCGCTCGCCGTCGTAATAGCTCATCCCGCCCAGTTGAATGCCCAAAGCGCCGGCCATCGCGGCCTCCGGCAGCCCTGAATTGGGGCTGGCGTGTTTGCGGCCGTCGCGCCGCAGGATTCGCCACGACTGGATCGGCCGCTGGCAGAGGAGTGCCGCCGCCAACCCAATCAACGGTGCTGTGACGCGCGCCGGCAGGTAATTAGCCAGATCGTCCAGCCTGGCCGCAGCCCAGCCGAATCGAATATAGCGGTCATTTGTATAGCCAAAGGTTGAATCCAGGGTGTTGATTGCCCGATATATCATTGCTCCCACCGGTCCGGCCATGATCGCGAAAAACAACGGCGCCGTAATTCCATCCACCGTGCTTTCGGCCACACATTCAACCGCGGCGCGGGCAACCCCTGCCTCGTCAAGATGGGCCGTGTCCCGGCCGACAATCTGGCCCACGCGCCGGCGGGCCTGGGCTAAGTCGCCCGCGGCCAAAGCACGAAATACCGCGCAGCTGTGCCGTGCCAAGTCGTGCGCAGCGATGGTCATGTAGATCAGGAGCACAGAGACAATGTCGGCTGCCAGGGGATGGCAAAGCCTCGCAAGACGAATCAATCCCCACGCGCTTATGCCGGTCGTTGCCGCCACAAGCAAAACCGCCACAATGCCGGCCGTTTTCTCGTCGCGAATCAGACGCCGCATGGGACGCTCCAGCCGCTGGGCCAACCAACCGATTCCGCGCACCGGATGCGGCCACGAGTGCGGATCACCCACCAGTAAATCCAGCGCCACAGCGGCCAAAATTTGATAAGCTAAATCCATTATAAACCCATAAGCCGGTAAATCGCGTCCATCTTCAAACTCCGGCGGACGATTGTGGCCAGTTGATCCAAGGCTGGTTCGATCGAGTAGACTGCCGAGACTTGGCCCAGTGTGGACCAACCGCGGCGCACCCGGAGGCGGTCAATGAACCAACGGCGGAACAAGTCGGCATCAAAAATGCCGTGCAGGTAAGTGCCCCAAATACGGCCTTCGGCATTTGTCAAGCCGGCGCTCGCGCCATCAGGACGCACAAGCAGTGGCGCAAGCGTATTGGTGAGCGACTGTCCGTGGTGAATTTCGTAGCCTTGAATCTCAAAACCGGAAGGTATATGGCGGGCGGACGCGCGCAACAGCGTTTTTTCAACGGCCATGACGGTTTGAACATCCAGCAATTCCAAGCCGGTTGCCGTGCCGGCGCCGGATTCCACGCGCTGCGGATCGCGGATTTCCTTCCCTATCATCTGAAAACCGCCGCAGATGCCGACAATCTCGGTTTTCTCTTCAGCGGCCAGGCGAACAATTCGTTCGGCCAGACCGGAGTGCTTCAAATAGGCAAGATCGTCGAATGTGTTCTTGCTGCCGGGTACGATGATGGCGTCGGGGCGGCATAGTTCATCGGCCGAGCGTACGATCCGGAGATGAACGTCATGTTCCATGCGAAACGGATCGAAATCGGTGAAATTAGAAATGTGCGGCAGATCAATGATCGCAATTTCCACCGCGTTGTTATTCCGTGTCCTTTCCTGGTCTAAAACGCGGCTTTTGAAGGTGACGGAATCCTCTTCCGGCAGGTTCAGATTGGCAAGGTAAGGCACAACCCCGAAAACCGGCTTGCCGGAATGCCGTTCGGTATAATCCAGAGCGTCGCGCAACAATTCTTCCTGGCCGCGGAAGCGGTTGACCACAAAGCCGGCCACCAACGCGCGTTCCCATTCGGCCAACACCTCCAGCGTGCCGACAAACGAGGCGAACACGCCGCCGCGATCAATGTCGCCCACCAGCAGTACAAGTGCCCGGGCGTATTGCGCCATGGCCATGTTGACAATGTCGTGGTGTTTGAGATTCACTTCCGCCGGACTGCCCGCGCCTTCCAACACGATCGCATCGTAGTCGGCGGCCAGATCGTCGTAGGCCCGGCAGACCGTTTGGAACGCCTCCGGCTTGTAACGGATATATTCGCTTACGGTCATGTTGCCCACCGGCTTGCCCAGCAGGATAACTTGTGAGCCGGTGTCGGAATTGGGCTTAAGCAATATCGGATTCATCCGAACATCCGGCTCAACTCGACAGGCCTGTGCTTGGACCGCTTGCGCGCGGCCCATCTCGCCCCCCTCGCGGGTAACGAAGGAGTTAAGCGACATGTTCTGCGCCTTGAACGGTGCGATGCGGTATCCATCCTGAAACAGAATCCGGCAGAATGCCGCCGTCATTACACTCTTGCCGGCATTTGAGCTGGTGCCTTGGAACATGATTGCCGGTATGCGGCGTGCCTTGGGTTGCGCCTTGCGGCCTTTTAGAACCCGTTGGACCGGCCATTGCCGTTGGAGCGCCGCAATCAGGCGCGCGTTTTCGTCCGCCGTGCGCACGGCCACGCGAAAGAAACGCGCATCCAACCCCTCATAATTGGAGCAGATGCGAATCGCAATGCCGTCTTCGGCCAGTAACCGCTGCGCCAGAACGTGCGCATCCGGAGCGGCTGAATCCAGGCGGACCAGTATGAAATTGGCCGTGCCGGGATAAGTCTTCAGGCCGGCGATTGTTTGCAAGCCGGCCAGCAAGGTCTCCCGTTGGCGGTGCACCATTGTCCGCGATCGCGCAACATAATCCGTATCGCCCAGCGCCGCGGCGCCCACGGCCTGCGCCAAAGTATTGACGCTCCACGGTGTCTGGCGTTTACGAACGTTTCTGACCAGTGCCGCATCGGCCACTGCACACCCCAGCCGCAGGCCGGGGATGGCGAAGATTTTGGTCAATGACAACAAAACGGCAACGTTGGGCGGCCGGTTTGTCGTCAGGCTGTCAAAGCCTTCCACGAAATCGCCAAAGGCTTCATCTATAATAAAAAAACATGCCGGATGTGCTTGCGCCAATGTCCGAATGGACTGTGCAGGGCAGACCTGGCCGGTGGGATTATTCGGGCGGCCGATAAAAACCGCCGCCGCTTCGTTCAATAGCGGAGCGAATTGCGTCGGCTCAAACCGGAAACCGTCTTGCTCCGCGAGAGGAACACTGACCAATTGCATGCCGGCCAGCCGGGCGGCGCGGGCATAATCCGTGTAACACGGCACGGGAATTACAGCCCGCTTCGTTCCGGCAACCTGTGCCAGCAAATAGAGCAACTCCGTCGAACCGTTGCCGACCAGGATTTCATCGGCTGCGGCGCCATATCGGCGGGCTGCGGCTGCAACCAAAGCGCCGGCATCGGGGTCCGGATAGTGAATCAACTCGCCGATGCAACGACTGATTACCGGGCGCAACCAGTCGGGCGGGCCCAGCGGGTTGATATTGGCCGAAAAATCAAGAATTTCGTCCGGCGCTTTGCCGGCCAGTTGAGCCAACCGATTCCGATTCCCGCCATGTCCATCCGTTGTCATGGGTGTGTGCCAAAAAAAAGCATCCCGAATCCCCCGGAACGGGATTCGGGATGCCGATATTTCATCCCTGCAACGCGCGCCTGCTATTTCAAAGCCCTAATCCGCGAGGGTTAACAGGCGCTATCTACCGTGGAAAAGGTATTCTGGCTTCCGGATCATCCTGTCAGCCGCGTCTTCCCATCCGCCTTCGCTCAAGCTACGGCGGGATAGTGACCTTTGCGGCTTTTGTCCCCGGTTACAGCGGCGGGACCACGACGGATTTGCACCGTCTTCCCGATTCCAATGTCGGTAATGACGTTATTGTATGCTTGGGACAGATGTCAACTTGTTTTTCGACAGGGCGACGTCATTCTCGTGAGGCCCCGCGCTAAATATGGAAGAACCTCTCGTGAAAAGACTGCTTGCAGACAGCTCGGTGACAAGCCTTGTCCCGCTATTTCCGGAGAAATCGTATGATGCAGAACAACCTGCCTGCTTATTGAGGGAACCGCCGGGGAATATGCACGCTGCTTCAGCCCGGGTTGAACTGTTTTTTGCTTGCGGTCCGGCAGGGAATCAACACAATAGCTTTTCCGGCCATCAGTACGGGGGGGTTATCGCTTTCCCGCGGAACGGGCCGCGTGCATTGCGGTGACAGAGACAAGGCGTTTTCTGGAAAGCCGGCCTGCCTTTCAGAAAGTGTTGTTCGTCTGTTTCAACGGGGCCGTGTTGGCCGGCTACCGGAAGGCTTTGGAAAGCGCAACTACGCGGAAAGGCGCCATGAGTTCGGCAAGCGGAATAAACAGAAACAAATCAGCAGGCCGGGGAAACAGAGGGAATTTATGGGCAAGAAGTTTATATTTGCTTTTGTGCTGATCATCGCCACGGCCGTTGTCCTGCTCTATAACATGAAGGGCATCTTTACCCCTCCCAGGATCGACGTGGACCTGGTCTTTACCTCGATCAAGGGCGTATATACCTCCATTGTATTCCTGGCCTTTACCGTTATCGGCGTACTGATCGGCCTGTTTATCAAATAAAACGAGTACGGCTCAATCCGCCCACCTCCGCAAAATGCCGGGTGCCTCCGGAACGTGTAAGTCCCGTCAACCGCCCGAAATAGATTGACTTCAACCGGACTTCTGCCATAGTATTATACAAGTTATAAAAAAGAACAGGAGGTGATAAAGTAAGGGTTGATAAGCCGGGGCGCCTGTTTGGCTGACCGATGCGCCTTGTTGACCGGCTTTGAACCTGGATAACCAAGTACACGGCAGATGGCGGTAAGACGGTGCCCAGTAGAAGCAAGTCTTTAACAGCAACAGGCTTGCGCCTGTTTTAACTGTAAACAATCAAGGCTGATTATTAGGGATATCACTATGAACAGTAAATTTCTGAAAATGTTGGGTATGGCGATTGTTGGCGCGGGCATGGTCATGACAGTTTCCGCTCAGGACGCGGCGGCCCCGGCGGCAGCGGCGGCCCCGGCGGCAGTGGAAGCTCCGGCGGCAGCGGCGGCTCCGGCGGCAGCGGCGGCTCCGGCGGCAGTGGAAGCTCCGGCGGCAGTGGAAGCTCCGGTGGCCAAAGCGGCCGTTGCCAGCGCGCTGGAACTCCGTAAAACCGGTATTGTCAGCGTGATCAAAGATGCCAGCGGCAAAGTCACCGGGCTGAAATTGATCGTCAACAGCTATGAAATCCCGCTCGATGAAGGCAGCAAGCCGCTCGAGAGCATGGATGGGCAGAAGGTGCGCGTGACCGGCACGTTCAGCAACGAGGGCGGCAAGCGGATGTTCTATGTGAAGAGCATGGAACCGGTTGCCGTTGAAGGCGCGACCGTTTTGCCCGCGAAGCCCGCGGAAGCGGCGCCGGCGAAATAGGCGCGCTGCAGCAGATGTGAAAATGGCCGCGGAGGCAGCGTGCCCCGCGGCCATTTTTTCTTCCAACCTTTATGACGGCCGGCCCTCCGCAGCACCCCGGTGCAGGAGGGGGCGGCCTTACGGTGGGCAGGCCGTCATCCGTCTTGCCTCTGCGCTGGTCCGTCCTCCGCTGTCTGTCGCCGGGCGTCCTTCTTCTTCCGCTCCGCCAGCCATACGATCCAAATACAGGCTTCATACAGCAGCATCATCGGGACCGCCATGATGACCTGGGAAAATACGTCCGGCCCCGGCGTCAGCAGCATGGCAAGGATCAGGATGATCACGGCGGCATGCCGCCGCTTGGATCGCAGGAATGTCGCGGATACGATGCCCAGGTAACCCAGCACGACGACGACCACCGGCAGTTCAAACGCCAACCCGAACGCCAGCAATAATTTCACCGCAAAGGCGACATAGCTGACAGCCGTCCATTCCGCGCGGATGCCGAGCCAGTCGTGCAGGCCGAACATGATTTTGAGCGCCACGGGCAAGGTGATGAAATAGGCGATCCCCACCCCCAGGATAAACAGCGCGACCACAAAACCAAGCGAGCCCACAATAGCCTTGCGTTCCAGGCGGGTCAGGCCGGGCAGAACGAACCGGCCCAGCAGAAACATAATGAA
>Ga0265297_10008981_pt1 | contig 13134 bp, 10 predicted proteins | sample Munlanlwell13791_FD_192502 | JGI IMG/M metagenome (GOLD analysis project Ga0265297, IMG submission 192502) | Leachate microbial communities from a municipal landfill in Southern Ontario, Canada - Leachate well 137-91 | ecosystem: Engineered > Solid waste > Landfill > Unclassified | place...
CTCGAGAGCGACAGGATCGCCGAGATCGTATCCGGGCCGGTCTATATCAAGAGTTTCATAAAAAAATATGCCAATTACCTCGGTCTCAACGGCACCGACCTGGCCGAAGGTTTTACCGGTGAAAAACCCGGCTTCAAGGACCAAATATCGATATTAGCCAAGGACAACAGCCCCGGTCAATTTCCCGTAAAGAAAATAATTTTATGGATCGTCGCGGCCGTTGTGCTGGTACTCGCCGTAAAACTGGCCGTTCTTGCCGTATCCAAGACAGCAGCATTCTTTAGATCAAGGCCTGAGGCAGCAAAGAAGGAGCCTGCCGCAGCGACCGCTAAACCCGCGCCCAAACAGGAAAAGGCGGTCGAAAGGCCTGTTGTTAATATCCCTAAATACGATGTCCTGGTCCTGACCGTCAAGTCGCGTGCGGATGTTTACCTTAAGATCAAATCCGACGGGAGATTGATCTTCGAAGGGACCCTCAAGAAAGGCTTGGAGGAGAAGTGGGAAGCCAGGAATTCTTTCGAATTATCGACAAGCAAAGCCGAATACCTCACTTTGGATCTGAACGGTACTTCGCTGGGTTCTCTCGGCAAAGGTGTCGTAAAAGGTCTCAAACTGCCCAAATAGCTAATTCCGAATATGATTAAAAAAATTGCCCTGGTCTCGCTGGGCTGCGCGAGAAACCTGGTAGACTCTGAACTGATACTTGGAACTTTAAAAAAGTCCGGTTACAAGATAGCAGGCTCGCCATCCGGTTCTGATGTAACCGTAGTCAATACCTGCGCATTCATCGAAGACGCTAAAAAAGAATCTATCGACGAGATACTGGAACTTATAGAGCTGAAGGAGAAGAAGAAGCTTAAGTACCTGCTGGTGGTTGGGTGCCTTTCCCAGAGATACGCAGGGGTCCTTAAAAAAGAGTTTCCCGAGATAGACGGTTTTGCAGGAGTTGACGCGGTGCAGGTTCTGCCCGGCATGATAAAAAAGCTTGCCAGGGGCGGAAGGCCGGATATAATTATAAATGAACCGCGATACCTCCATGATGATAAAAGCCCCAGGCTGGGGCTGACTCCCGTGCATTACTCCTATGTTAAGGTCTCCGAAGGATGTTCGCATAAATGCTCTTTCTGCATAATTCCCAGGATACGCGGTCGCCACAGGAGCAGGAACCCTGCTTCGATAATCAGGGAAGCGAAGGACCTGGTTGCCCGCGGGGCGAAGGAATTGGATATAATCGGCCAGGATACGACCTTGTACGGCAGAGACCTTCCCGGCAAACACAATTTAGCCGGCCTTCTCAGGGATTTGTCCCGCCAGAGCGGGGCTAAATGGATACGGCTGCTTTATACGCATCCGGCCCATTTTACGGACGAACTTATATCGGTCATTGCGGGGGAAAAGAATATTTGTAAATATATCGACCTTCCCATACAGCACATAAATGACGGGATACTCCGGCGAATGGGCAGGGGTTCGACCGGCGCAGGTATCAGGAGACTGATCTCGCATATCAGATCCTCGATACCGGGTGTAGCATTGCGGACTTCCGTGATAGTCGGCTTTCCGGGCGAGAGCAGGAAAAATTTCCGGGAACTGCTTGATTTTATAAAAGAAGTGAAATTCGAGAGATTAGGCGCTTTTGTATATTCGGCTGAAGAAGGGACTGCGGCTTCCAGATTCGATGGATCAGTCCCGGCGGACGAAAAGGCCGAAAGATGGGACATGATCATGGGCACCCAAAGGGATGTTTCGGCTGGGATCAACGCAGCGCTTGTAGGCAGGCAGATGAGCGTCCTTATAGACGAAAAGGTATCCGGTGAAGATGATCTGTTCACAGGCCGGTCGTATATGGATGCTCCCGAGATCGACGGCAATGTATTCGTAAAGGGACATAATATCAGGCGGGGTGATATGGTGGAGGTTGAGATCGCGGACGGTTATGAGTACGATCTGGTCGGAAAAGAGATAAAAAGGAGGCGGTAATGCGCGACACCAGGAGCGGTATCGAAAGGGAAAAGAGGATACGTGAGATAGCCGAGGCTGTATACGCCGATAACAGGAAGAAGGGCATGGCCGAGGATCCCATGAGGGATTGGAAACAGGCGGAACAGATCTACGACGATAAGACCGTATATTACGGTTGGTGGCTGCCTTCCAGATTCATCAACAGGTATTACTACAAAATAATCGCGTTCGCGGTGACTATGATAGTATTTCTTTTCGCCTGGAACGTCAAAAGCGGCCTCGATTTTAAAGAAGTTGACGTAAGGCCTTATGTCACGATAAAGATCATAGACCCCATACAGATCAGCGACAACGGAACGAATAGCGTATATTTCGGAAATTATATGATATTGGACAACAACGGCAAAACACCGGCCGCCAATGTTACGGCTAAATATATCCTTACGACCGAACTGGACAAACAAAAACAAAGCGGGCAAAAATGGATAGATGAAAGGCAGGAAGGCATAGGCTCGCTTGGTTTTATCTCTCCGGGAGGCATGATAAAGGAGCCGGGCTTCAAGTCACTCTCCCCCGTAGCTAAGTATTATTATTTTGAAGCTATCGTATCATACCAGGGGTTGTCCTCGTCCAAACGCTATTGGACCCGCGTAAGGAAGGTATTCAGGATGGACAAAACCTCCGGCAGGTTCATTGAAGTACTATCCGAGAGCGAATGGGACAATAACAGGGTTTTTTCCGTCCCCCAGATATCAGGTGACGGACAGATCCGGAATCTCCTCTCGGCTATGGGTAATAAATGAATATCTCTAATGCGCTTACCGTATCGCGCATATTCCTGACGTTCATTTTCATGTATTTCCTGTTCGCCGGGTTCGCCGGAGCAAAGTATTTCGCTTTTTTAGTCTTCCTGTCGGCTTCGCTTACGGACTATTATGACGGTTACTTTGCCCGTAAAAGCGGGAAGATCACGGACTTCGGGAAGCTTATGGACCCTATAGCGGACAAGATTTTGGTCCTTTCGGCCTTCCTGGCCTTTGTCGAACTTAAACTTATACCCGCCTGGATGGTCCTGATAATAGTAGCAAGGGAGGTAACCGTTACCGGGCTCAGGATCTTCGCTCTTTCGAAAGGGAAGGTGATCGAAGCTGAAGAGGCCGGTAAGCATAAAACCGTATCTCAAATGATAGCGATATTCATGATATTGATATTCCTCATGTTCAAGGAAGCCGGAAAATCTCTCTATTTCTGGAATTTGGATACCGAGATATGGTTCAAGAACCTTATATTCATAGTAATGCTTATAACGGCGGCGCTTACGCTTACCTCCGGAATATCGTTCTTCACGAAGAATAAGAGGTTGTTCTCTTGAAGGCTTTGGTAAAACTTACCAGTACGTTCTTTTATGCCGGGTTCTTCCCCAAAATGCCCGGGACTGCGGGTTCTGCGGCCGGGCTTTTGCTGGCATTGCTCGTCAGCGGTAACGTAGCGGTATATCTGGCAACTTTAGCGATACTTGTAATTCTTTCCATCCTGGTCATAAGACCGGCGGAGATCCTTTTCGGCAAGAAAGATTCCGGACATATAGTAATTGACGAAGCCGCAGGCATAATGACTGCCCTTTTGTTGATCCCCGCCAGGCCGGTACCTGTAATAATTGCTTTCGTGCTTTTCAGGGCTTTTGACATAATAAAACCTTTTCCGGTAAGACGCCTCGAAGGAATCCATAGTCCGTTCGGGGTCATACTCGACGATATTGCAGCCGGTATCTATGCCAACCTTATGGTGCGTGTGGCGCTAATCTGGTTTTGAAAAGGGGGGTATAGGAAGGTCCCGCCGGACCGAGACGGCTCTCGAACAGGACAACATGGTCTATATTACTCTGCGATAGGCCCGAGAAAGCCTCGGAATCGATGGTCTGCCTTAACCTGTCCAGCTTATTTGCACCGCGGACCCTCCCAAGCGTAACATGTGCCGAGAACTTCCTGTCTTCTAAGACTATTCCGAGATCTTTTAGCGGGGCCTTCAACGCAAGGGATAACCTTTTGCAGCTGTCCATGCCATCTTTTACGCCTGCCCATATAACTTTTGGGGAGAACCTGTCGGGGTAGGCTCCGATACCCTCGAGCTTAAGCTTAAAAGCGGGGACCGAAGCGGCTATGTTACTCAGCGCCCCGCTGATCGCAGAGACCATAGAGGGACTGATATTGCCCAGGAAGCATATGGTCAGGTGCATACAGCCGGGATCCGTCCACTTTACTTCTGCCCCTGAAGTTTTTAACCTTGCCTGGGCAGAGGAAAGCTCCTCGACAGCTGCAGATGAGAGCTCAACGGCTATAAAGGCCCTTATAGCTTTATCCATCGCAAGGATTATACATTATGATTTGACTTTAATCAACCCGATGGTATAATCCTAAATATGCAGAAAGCGACCTATCTGAAATTCTGGATAATGCCTGTCGGAGGCAACGATACCAGCCAGATAATAGGCAGGGAGATAGAAGAATTCGAGAAGTCGCATCCGGGAATTAAGGTCGATCTTTCGGTCGTACCCTGGACCCAGGCGTGGAAAGACATTATCACGGCGGCAAAGAGAAGGCAGCTTCCTGACATATTCCAGATCGGCAACACCTGGACGAAAACCCTGACATCCATAAGCTCACTTGCAGATCTCACCGAGCGGGTTTCTGAAGACAAGATGAAAAGTAAGTTCCATCCGGTAGCATGGTCTACATGCGAGGATGAAGCGACGGGAAATGTCTTTGCCGTCCCTTGGGGGGCGGAAGCCAGGATGCTCTTCTACCGTAAGGATATATTCAAAAAAGCCAAACTATCCATTGAAGATGTATCGACCTGGGATCAATTCTATAATACCTGCAAGACCATAAACGGCTGTGACGGAGGGAACGGCCCCATAGGGGCCCTGGGTATCCCGGATATCAAAGATCAGGGACTTGTCCATGATGTGGCCCCATGGGTATGGTCGGGGGGAGGCGACTACCTCACCAAAGACGGGCTTTATGCGGCTTTCAACAAGCCCGAAGCGGTCAAGGGTATAAAGTTGTATTTTGACCTTATGGAAAAAGATTATGCTCCCATAAGGGACAGGAAGGTCCCCGGTTACGCCGTATACGATTTCTTCGTTTCCGGGAAATACGGTATGTGCATCGCGGGTGCTTTTGTCGCTGCCGGTTACCTGCCCGGTTTCTTCGGGACATCATTATCGTGCAGGAGCCAGGAGATGATGGATAAATTCGGCGTAGCCGCTTTGCCTGCGGGCCCGGGCGGAAGATTCAGCTTCCTCGGCGGCAGCGACCTTGCGATATCGAACCATTCCATGAATAAGCATGAGGCCTGGCAATTCATCAAATTCCTTACCTCAAACGACACCCAGATAAGGTTATATAAGAATATCGGCGCCCTGCCTTCCGGGATCGAACCTTTCGCATCGCTATTTTGCCAGGGCACGGAGCAGGAGAAGATATTAAAACAGACGTATAGCGATTACGGAAGGAGTTACAGGCAGATAGATTTCTGGGGCGGCGTTGAGTTCATAATATCTGAACTTTTCGGCAGCCTGATAGATTCGATAAAATCCCGTAAATACGACGAGAGACTGTTATCTGCGGAGATAGCCAAGTACGCGGGACAGGTGGATTATATACTTTCTTTATAGGCGGGTTTTAGAATGGATGTATCCGGAGGACAAGAAAGATTCCAAAAGCACCTGAGGATACTTCAGGAGGCCGTGAGGGCTTTTTTCCAGTTTGAGATAGGCCTCGATGAAACATTGAAGATAGGCCTGAAGGCCCTGCTTGACGACATAGATTTTGACTCTGTCTACATTTTCCTCTATGATGAGCCCAGCATATCCCTAGAGTGCGTCCAGGCAAGGATGAAAGGTAAGGGTATAATCGCCGGTGAAAGCAGGATAACGGTAAAAGAAGACGGTGGGGGCATACTTAGCGATGTCTTTACCGGCAAGAGCGACTCCGCGGTATGGGACGATGGTTTGCAGGTCTGCCTGCCGCTAAGGACTTTTGATGACAAGATCGGGGTTATTATAGCGGACAAACTTATCAGCCGGAACAAGATAACCGATGAAGAGATAGATATGCTCTCGGATTACGCCAGGGAATTCAGCCGCGGGATAAGGCATATAAAGGTATTCCAGACAAACCTGTGCAAGATCGAGATGCTCTTGGCTTTGTCCAAGATAAGCGAGGCGATGGCCAGCGCCATTGAGCTAAATCCCGTACTGGAGATCATATTGAAGAGTGCGGTCGAAGTGCTGCGCTTTGACAGGGCGAAACTTTACCTTATGGATACGGACAACAACCTTTTAAAAGGAGTCGCAAGCGCGGATATACGCAAAGTTGTCAGGCCTATTGAAATGGAGCAGTATAAGATCGAAAAGGGGGTTAACAGGATAGTCTCGGCCTTATTCGATGAGAATACTTCAACCTCGGGTGTGCACAGGACGGATGACCTGTTCCTGTGTATTCCCTTGATGGTAAAAAAAGTGAAGATCGGGGTGTTGGTCGTGGATAACGTCTTTAGCCAGCAGCCGATAACCGCCGAGGACAAGGAAAACCTCGATATACTCGCTAACCAGGCGGCTATCACTATAGAAAAGGCCAGGCTCTACGAGGAGGTAAGAGAGCTTTCGATACGGGACAGCCTGACCGGCCTGTTTGTGCATAACTTTTTCCTGACAAGGCTTGAAGAGGAGGTCAAGAGATCCGGCCGTGAAAAAAAGAGCTTCGCGCTGATAATAATAGACATAGACGGGTTCAAAAGGTACAACGATCTTTACGGGCACCAGGTCGGCGATACCGTAATAACGACCTTGTCGCAGATACTCAAGCAGAATATCAGGACCTTTGACGTCAAGGGAAGGCCGATTGATGCCATAGGCAGGTACGGCGGGGACGAGTTCGTGGTTCTGCTCACTAATTCCGGCAAAGAGAGTTCTTGCGTAGTGAGTAAAAGGCTTAGGGATGCCGTAAAAGCGCAAAAGCTTGAAGTAGGAGATAAACCCGTTGCGTTTACGGTGAGTCTGGGCATATCCATATATCCGCAGGACGGTTCAACCCCGCATCAATTGTTCAAAAAAGCAGACGACGCTCTTTATTGGGCCAAGCAGCACGGTAAAGACCAGCTCTGTTTTTCCGAGGACATCGGGAAGGAAAATTCTAAAGAGATACTCTGATAAGGTCAAGGGCGGCTTGGGATGCTTTCGATCTTATGGCGCTTCTGTTGCCCCTGAAACGGAATTCCTTGCATACGGATCTCCCGGGACCAGCCAGCGAAACATAAACAAGGCCGATAGGCTTATTTTTCGTGGACCCGGACGGCCCCGCTATTCCCGTTACGGATAAGCCGTATGAAGTCCCTGCCAGTCTCATGACCCCCGACGCCATTTCCCCGGCCGTCTGCCTGCTGACGGCGCCGAACTTCCTAATGGTAGAAGGCTTTACGCCCAGGATCGAGATCTTTATTTCGTTGGAATAAGCTATAACCGCCCCCTTGAAATATACGGAGCTGCCGGGGAAATCGGTCAATCGCCCTGATATAAGGCCGCCCGTGCAGGATTCCGCTACTGCAACTGTCTTTCGCGCGGCCGTAAGTTTGCGGCCGACGACTTCTTCAAGCGTTTCTCCGTCTCTGCCGAATATGTGACCGCCCAGTAGGGAGGATATCTTCTTATCTGCCTTGTCTATCATCCTGTCGGCGAGGCGCTCGTTCCGTGCCTGTGCAGTTATCTTCAATTCAACGAGAGAAGGCTTGGAATATATTCCTACCGTAAGCGGTGGCGGGCTCTTTAAGAGAGATTTTACCTTAATGTCAACTTTTGACTCAGGCAGACCGGCAACCTTAAGCGTCCTTGTCCTTATGACCCCGGAACCTTTGAATCTCCGTTTGAGGAAAGGCGCGACTTTGTTCTCGAACATCGGGTTGAGCTCTCTCGGTGGACCGGGCAGGGCAATGACAAGTTTCTGCGCGTTCTCAAACAGGTATCCCGGGGCGGTCCCGACATCGTTCTCGAAGGTCCTGACGAATCCCTGCGGGAAAAGGCTCAATATCGAGGAGAGGGTTATGTCGTCAACGGTGGGGCCAAGCCCTCCCGAAGTGATGACTATATCCGAGCGCAGGAGGCCGAGACCGACCGCCTCGGCAAGTCTTTCAGGGTTGTCCCCCACGGTGGATTGGTAGTATACGCCTATACCGCACTCTGCAAGTTTTTGAGACAACCATTGCTGGTTGGTATTCAGTATCTGTCCAAGGAGTATTTCGGTGCCTACACAGATTATCTCAGCCTTCATAGGAGGGATTATAGCACAAATGGCTTGCCTTATGGTAAGTATTCAGATATCATAATAACCTATTGGGGGATGTACAACTCAGGAGGAATGGATGTATAAGTTCATCGCGCTCTTTGCCGTTCTGACCGTGTTTTTGTCCGTCGCTCAACTCGCCTTTGCCGATAAGGCATGGAAAGCTTCTGCTTCTACCATCGAAGATAAATTTGAGCCCCAGTTTGCCATAGATGGGGACCTTTCTACCCGCTGGTCCAGCCAATTTGCCGATAACCAATGGTGGAAAGTCGATTTGGGCGGGCCTGTAAATATCAAAAAAATAACGATAATCTGGGAGGACGCCTATGCCGTTGAATACAGGATACTGTATTCAACGGATGGCAAGCAATGGCAGCAGGTGTTCGAAAATAAGCAGGGCAAAGGCGGTTGTGAAACGTTGGTTATCCAGAGCCCGATAGAGCCCCGTTATATAAGGATGGACTTTGTAAAAAGGGCGACCGAATGGGGGAATTCCATAAGGGAGATAAGGTTCAATGACCCGGACCCGATAAAGGTCAGGGCAACCGCTTCTTCGGGGGATTCCGATTACAGCGCGGATAAAGCTATTGACGGGAACGTGCAGACCCGTTGGTCAAGCAACTTCGAGGACAACCAATGGTGGCAGGCTGAGTTCGATACTTCCCACAGGATATGCGGGGTTATACTGAAGTGGGAAACCGCCTTCTCCGAGATATATAATATCGAGGTAAAGGACGCCTCGGGTAAATGGAAAAAAGTATACGAGACCGCAGACGGCGACGGCAATACGGACATAATCTATTTTACCCCAATAGAGACATCCGCATTGAAGATAAACTGCATACAGAGGGGAACGGGTTGGGGCAATTCACTCTGGGAGGTCACTTTTCTGGACGGTAGTAACCCTCCCCTTATCTCTTCAACAGGTAAAGTTATAGATATCGGTCTTCCTTCGAGGATGGACCTCGGGGGCATAGTACTGTCCTGGGGGGAGAGATATCCAAAAGACTATACGCTCGAGATATCGCCGGACGGTCAGTCCTGGAAAGAAGTGTTTAAGACGTCGGAAGGCAACGGTAAGAAAGACTGGATATATTTCAAGTCTTCGCCGGTAAAATTGTTCAGGATCAATTGCGCGGGCGCCGTGCCCAAGGGAGGTTTCGAGCTTAAGGGTTTTGAACCCAAGAGTTCCGAGGAACAGGCTACCCCCATAAAGAGCTACCAGGCGCTGGCCAAGGAGGCGCCTGCGGGATACTACCCGATGTGGCTCAGGAGACTGCAGGAGTTCTGGACGGTGTTAGGCACCGCAGACTCCAATGATGAAGGCCTGTTGAGTGAAACGGGGACATTCGAACCGTATAAGAACGGTTTTTCGATCATGCCTTTCGTTTACGATGGCAGAGAACTTGCAACTTCCGAGAACTGTAAACTTGATCAGAGCCTGCTTGACGATAACCTGCCTATACCGACCGCGAGATGGGACCATGGCGATTGGATACTGGATATAACGGCTGTAGCGGTATCTTCGTCGTCATCAGAGGTCAGGTACCGCTTTAAGAATACCGGTAAACAGGTTTTTACCGGGAATTTGTTCCTGGCCGTAAGGCCCGTCCAGGTCAATCCTGTATGGCAGAGGGGCGGGTTCAGCCCGATTAACAAAGCGGAATGCAGACCCCCGGTTTTATCCATCAACGGACAGGACAAGATATTATCGGCTGAGCAGGACGTCAAGATGGGTGTCGCCGGGATCGCCTCCGGCGATGTGGTCGAATACATGAAGAGAGGAGGCCTGCCAACCGCGCAGGAGCTAACTGACCAGGAAGGGATGATTTCCGCCGGGCTCTGCTATGACCTGGTAGCCGCTCCCGGAGAAGTCAGGGATTTTGTGATACAGGTACCGGCTTCCCGTCCGGCAGAGGATTTCACGAAAGCTTTCGGCCAGCAGCGCGCGTACTGGTCCGATATCGAGAACAGGATATTGATAGATATCCCGGAGAAGAGGCTGATAGACGTGATGAGGACGAATATCGCCTATATATTGATCAACAAGGATGGCCCTTGGATAAAGCCCGGGTCGCGTAATTACAGCCATTCATGGATACGCGACGGCGCGCTTACCAGCGCGGCCCTCCTGAAAATGGGTATCGATAAACCGGTAAAACAGTGGCTCGACGCAGTTGCGTCGAAAGTTGCGGTTAATGGTTACGTCCCCTACATAGTATTCGAGGACGGTAATCCCGTAGGTTTTAACGATAACGGTTCGGGTGAAGGGGTGGAATGGGATGCACAGGGAGAGTTCGTATACGCGGTCCGCAACTATGTGGATTATTCCGGGGACAGGGAGTACCTTCCTGCCGTATATCCAAAAGTTGTAAAGGCTCTAGAGTTCATAAGGACGCTTCGCCGCCGTAATATGACGAGTGAATTCTCCGGCGATCCCGCCAAGAAAGCTTATTACGGGATATTGCCGAAATCCAACAGCCATGAAGGATATTATCCCGCTCAGCATAGTTACTGGGACGATTTCTTCGCAATAAGGGGATTCAAGGACGGCATCTATCTCGCCGAAATGATGGGAGATACCGAGAATGCCGCATGGATGCAGGAAGAGCTCGATGACTTGCGCAAATGCGTATACGGTTCAATAGAAATCGTTGTAAATAGGGATAAGCTCGATTATATCCCAGGTTGCGTGGAAAAAGGCGATTTTGACGCCACATCCACGGCGATAGCCATAGTTGCCGCCGGAGAGCTTGATTATATGCCAAAGGACCTGCTGAAAAAGACGTTCGATAAGTACTATAATGATTTCAAGAAAGGGATGGTGCCAGGGCACGAGAGGACATTTACCCCGTACGAGGTCCGTTCCGCCAATGCTTTCTTCAAGATGGGCATGCGTGACCACGGGTTGACGATGCTGCGTTACTTCGTAAAGGATTCGGTCAGGCCTTACGGATGGAACCACATGGCAGAGGTTGTGCACGCCAAGCCCCGGGCGCCGTCGTATATCGGAGACATGCCCCATACATGGGTGGGTTCCGGTTACATAGACGCCGTCCGGACGATGTTTGTATATGAGGACAACGGTAAGCTTGTGCTCGGCGCCGGCCTTGACCCGGAATGGTTCGAGAAGGGTATAGAGGTAAGGGATCTTCCCACGCTTTACGGCAAAGTATGTTATAAAATAGTAAAAAAGGAAGATAAAATAGAATATTTTATATATGGCAACGCCAAGCCTCCACGGGGTTTCAAGTTTGTCCTGCCAAAAGAACTTGAGGGTTGTAAGATCGAGGAGATGCGGGCTGAATGATAATCGATATCCATACGCATGCCTGGCCCGGTAAGGTATCGGAAAGGGCCAGAGACAATCTTGAATCGCTGTTCGGCGAGAAGATGGTCTGCGACCCCACGGCAGATAATCTTCTCCGGTATATGGACAAAAATTCCATAGACGTGAGCGTCATATGTTCCGTGGCCACGAGACCGGTACAGGTCCCGGCGATAAATGACTGGCTCTTTAAGACCCGCGACAAAAGGTTGCGGGTCTTTTGCTCCATACACCCGGCTTACGATAAATGGAAGGAAGAGCTTAGGAAGATAAAAGACTCGGGAGACGGCATAAAGCTGCAGCCGGAGTTCCAGGATTTTTTCGTCGATGACGATATATTAATGCCGCTTTACGAGGAAATGGAAGTACTTGATATTCCTGTATTGTTCCATTGCGGCGAAGAACTTTCAGGGACGATGAAGGTGCATTCGTCCCCGTCCAGGATATTGCGCATAAGGGAGAAATTCCCTCGCCTGAGGATGGTAGGCGCTCATTTCGGCGGTTTCAGGCTTTGGAAAGAGACCAAAGAATATCTGATAGGCAAGGATATATATCTTGATACTTCGTTCTTCTTCGGCTACTTGCCCGATGCGGATGCCAGGCAGATGTTGTTGGCTCATCGGCCGGACAGGATACTCTTCGGAACGGATTTCCCCCTCGTTGATCAGCGTAAGGACCTGGAGTATATCAGGAAGATGGATATTCCCGCAGAACTCAAAGAAAGGATACTGGGGCTTAACGCCGAAAGATTATTGGAACAGAAGGCGGGTGTTTGAGTTGCGATAAAACATTTCCCTGATTTTTCTTTACAACACGGCTTCCCAATCGTATAATATTTACATAAAATCGGAGAAAAACAGCCCGCCAAGCGATTAATTTGAAAGAAAATCCCTCAAAGCTTCGTCATTATATGACAGGCGAAGTCCTTTGATCATAACCCGTAAAACTTAAGGAGGGTAAGATATGGCAAGGAAGGAAGATAAGCAGCAGGATAAAGAGAAGGCGACTTCGGAACGCACCAAGGCCCTTGAGCTTGCGCTGGCACACATTGAAAAACAGTTCGGCAAGGGCTCTATAATGAAGCTCGGCGAAGAGACTCATGCAAAGGTTGAATCCATTCCTACCGGGGCGCTGTCGCTGGATACGGCCATCGGAGTAGGAGGCATACCCAGAGGCCGCGTAATAGAGATATACGGCCCGGAATCATCCGGGAAGACCACCCTCTCACTGAGCATAATATCGGAGGCGCAGAAGAAGGGCGGCGTGGCAGCTTTCATAGATGCAGAGCATGCTTTTGACTCAGCATATGCGAGGAAACTCGGCGTGAACCTCGATGACCTTTTGATATCGCAGCCCGACTCCGGAGAACAGGCGCTGGAGATCTGCGAGACCCTGGTAAAATCGAGTGCGGTTGACGTAGTTGTCGTAGATTCCGTCGCAGCTCTTGTCCCGCGCGCCGAAATAGAGGGCGAGATGGGTGATTCCCACGTAGGTCTGCAGGCAAGG
>Ga0265297_10008982_pt1 | contig 13133 bp, 24 predicted proteins | sample Munlanlwell13791_FD_192502 | JGI IMG/M metagenome (GOLD analysis project Ga0265297, IMG submission 192502) | Leachate microbial communities from a municipal landfill in Southern Ontario, Canada - Leachate well 137-91 | ecosystem: Engineered > Solid waste > Landfill > Unclassified | place...
AGGTGAAGGTTTTCCGAGATTTGCGAGAAAAGACAGATATCATTCCATCACATTTAAATCTGTAAAAATGGATGGAGGATATAAAGCGGTGCTACCGAAGTTGGGAACCGTAAGGTTTTTTGGCACAAGGTTGCCAGAAGGCGAATTGCAAAGAGCAACAATTACAAAAGAAATAAATGGCTATTTTATCAGTATATTAACAAAAAAAGAAGTTGATATTAAACCCAAGCTATTTTATAGCGAAAACCAAGCTGTTGGAATAGATATGGGAGTTAACTTCTTTTATGTTACTTCTGACGGAGAATTTGTGGATAACCCACATTTTTTCAAAACACAACAAAATCAAATGAGAATTTTGCAAAGAGCACTTGCAAGAAAAAGGAAAGATTCGAGCAATTATAAAGACGCACAAAGGCGAATTGCCAAGCTGCATAACAAAATAAGGTGTCAGCGTCTTGACTTTTTGCATAAAGCTGCAAATAACATTTTGGTATATGATTTTATTGCAGCAGAAAAATTGCAATTAAAAAATATGACAAAATCTGCAAAAGGAACAATAGAAGAACCAGGGACAAATGTTAAGCAAAAAAGTGGATTAAATCGCTCTATGCTTGACCTTGGTATTGGAATTTTCTTCGATATCATCCGATATAAATCTGGGTGGCAGGGGAAAATGTTTGTTCAGGTTCCTCCGCAAAATACAAGCAACACCTGCAATATTTGTGGTTATTCAGATAAAAACAATAGAAAAACACAATCTGAATTTATTTGTTTAAAATGTGGTCATTCAGAAAATGCTGATTTTAATGCATCAGAAAATATTAAAGGGAAGGGCATTCCCTTTTTTCGCCAACGTGAAGCACTAGCTTGTGCGTAGAAAAAGAATCTCCGATGCTTTAGCTAGGAGAGTCGTCAAGGGAGAATACTATTCGGACAGCAATTATTCATTCTCACCAAAAAGCAGAGATAATGGATATCAAGAATTAAGAAAAAAACTTAAAAAATATTTAGAACATAAAAAAATATTACAAACAAAGTCTGGATGGAACAATCCAAGAGAAATAATTCCTATTTTTGATGTTAAATCAAAACAACCTATTTTTAAAAACTTTGCGATGAATTCAAAAAGGGGAAATTAATTTTGAAAATTAAATAATTTTCCATATATTTGTTTTCTAATAAATAAAAATAATCAAAATGTTTAATCAAAAATTTCATAATGATAGTATAATGATTTTAATTAGAGACATTCTCTTAAAAAAATCAAAAGAATTTTTAATTGATGAACTACTAACTTTATATTGGGAACATACAGATTCGCTGGAAAAAAGTGAAGTGTGGAAAACTGTAATAGAAAACAGAAGACAAGAGTTTTTAGGAAAAGACTTAAACCAGGGACAAATCGATTTATTGGAAAAATGTGAAGTTTTAAAAACTTTACAAGAAATTAAAATAAAAAATTTTATAGAAGGTAAAACTCCTATCAGAGTATATATAGCGTCACCGTATACTCTTGGTGACATTGCGGTCAATGTGAAAACACAAATGGACATGGCAGACAAATTAATGACTGCTGGATTTGCCCCCTTTGTACCACTTTATTCACATTTTCAACATATGGCTCATCCTAGACCTTATCAGGATTGGATTAAAGTTGACAATGTTTGGGTGTTGGTTTGTGATTGTTTATTAAGACTTGAAGGAAAGAGTTCTGGGGCAGATGACGAAGTAAAATTAGCAATAGAAAACAATATCCCTGTATTTTATAGTTTTGAAGAATTGTGCTCATATTATAAAGTTTAAAATATTATGGAAATAGAAAATGTAAGAACATATGATAATGGATTTATAATTGAGTGGAGTAAAGAAGGGATTGGATTTGGAGAATTATCATTTAAAATGGGAACTAATGGATATGAGTTGGATTCAGAACACATGGGGGAAGAATTTTGTAAAGAAATCTTTGATGCTTTTATTAAAAAATATTTAAAAATTAAATAAATGGGAAAACCTCGCAAGAACTCCAACAAACCTCAGAATAATTATGGAGGAGATTATGATTGTGAAAATTATGAAGGAGATAATTCAAGAGGAGAGTGGTGCCATGATGAAGGTCAAACTGGATGGGGCGAATTTATTAGCTGGTGGAAAACAAAAAACGGTGAACTTACATGCAAAGGGAATAGACACAGTTGTTATAAACAAAAGCTAAAGTGGCTGGCTAGTTTATCGGAAAAAGAGAAAGAAAAATATTTTAAAAAACATAAAAATGAATAAGACGAAAATAAAGATGAAATATAATGATACTAAAGGCAAATGGAAATCAGGTGAAGAAGGATATATTGATGGTTATGTTGTTAAAAACGAAGAAATATATTTGGCCATAGTATTATCTAGCAAAATTGTTTTTGCATTTTCTCATCAAATTGAAGTTGTTAATAATTAAAATAAAAACCATGGAAAGAGCAGAAGTTTATAAATTAATTGATGGTGAAAGAGACTATCAAGAAAAAGTTTGGCAAATAGATACAGAAAATCCAGAAGGGAATCACACTCCTACAGAATGGCTTGTTTATATACAAAGATATTTGAACAAAGCTATTGAAATCTCAACAGATAGTCCAACAGTAGAAGCCAATTTGGAGGTAATGGAAATTATTAGAAAAATTGGAGCTATGAGCGTTTGTGCTATGGAAACAAATGATACACCTCCAAGAATTATATTATGAAAACAAGAGAATATACAATGGAAAATCCCACTTTCCAGTGTAAAGAATATATTTGTGAAAAAACAGGAATAATATTGGAAGAAATATTTTCTGAAATAGCAAATATACATATTCAAAGGTATATGACAGACCCAGAAGTTGGGGAACAGTGGTATATTTAGGAAAGCATTTTTAAATCAATTAAAAAATTATTATTTTAATCATGAAAAGATTTTTTTTGCAATTATTAAATATTTTAATTTCACTTAGTATTTTTTTTATATTCCCTTTTTACATGTATCTTCACACAGGGAATAGCGGGCAATTTGGATGGATGTGCTTAACTTGGCTCCCAGCACTTCTTTGTCTTTATACTTTGAATGATGAGATAGAAAAAATAAAATAATGAAACATTTTTATTTTTTTTTCGTATATACAACAAAATATTAAAAAGTATGAGACGAGCATATAATAATGTTGATTTTATAGAAGATGATAAAAATGCCTTTATAGGAATTTCTCTTGGATATGACTTTTGTGCTGAACATGAGTGGGGAATTAAGGGAATAAAATATGGATTGAAAATGTCAGACGAATTAAACCCCAAAAACTTTGGATTAACTTTCCGAACAATTAATAGATTTGATGAGGAGAAGTTCGTTTTTTTTAAACATGAAAAGAAAATAAAAAATAAAGTATATTATTTTGCTTGCTTGATTTTTCATAGTTATATACAGGAATATAATCAAGATAATCTTCCTCATGATTTAAAGGATTATCTGGAAATTATGATACCAAATAAATGGGATAAAGATGGGAAAAAAATCATTACTGCATGGGATGAAAAAGGATTTGCTATAATAGTACGAGATGAAAACAATGTAAAGCATCTTGAAGAATTATTCCAATCTTTTAAAACAAAAGATATTTGTATTGGTTTATTTGGTGGGGGTGTTTTCCAAAATGCCCATTTAACAATTGCAATAAAAAGCAGAATGCCAAAAGAAATTAATGAGCATTTAAAAAAGCATGACCTTGAATCTTATGAAATATTAAAAATAAAAGCTAAGTGGGAAGAAAAGGTAAAAAAGTCTGGAAAAAGTTATAATGATTACACATGTATTTCTCCCAAATTCTTTAACTTTTATAATAAAGAAAAAGAAAAGGAGTTAATGAAAAAATACAACACAAAATATAATTTCCATATTTGGATAAACGCTTCCAATGACAACTATGGATGGTATACTGGAGAACAAGTTAAAAAATGGATGAAAAGCAAGGAGCAGATAGGAAAATTTAAAGAAAAATAATATGAAAATAATTACTATTACATCATGTACAAAATGTGAACATTTTAGTACAAAGCCAATTCCAACTCCTGACTCTTTTGAGCGTCCCGAAGAGTGGATTTGTAAAAAGAAGGAAGGACTTATAATTGATGGATATCATGATACATTTGATAAAGACCCAGGAATTCCAAAAGAATGTCCTTTAGAAGATTATAAAAAATAAATTAAAATTTATAAAATGCAAAATAATATACCTAGGTTAAACAGGGAAGAGTTTAACGTTTTTATAGAAAACATTCCTATTAGCGAGGAAAATAAACAACTCGCAAAAGAAACTGCGAAGCTTATTTATGATTTTGATGACTTCTTGTGTAAAAAATTTAACACATCCAGTTTTGCAGCTAATGCTATTCTAAATACAAACATAGAGATAATGGTAAAAAAGCGAATGGAGGAAAATTCTGATTTGATAAATACCGAGGAAGAATTATTTAGTTTACTCACAGAAATTACATCTGAATATGCAAAAAGTGTTGGATTTCCAGAATATGAAAAAGTTGGAAAATCTACTTTTGATATAATTAATGCATTAAAAAAATCCATATAATAATAAATTATGACAGAAAAAATTTTAACAGAGCCCGAAGAAATATATAGAAAAATAGAAGAAATTTATAATACCGAAAAGGGCAAAAAATTTATCACTCATCTTATAAGAAGCTTTTTTCCGATTGGTAAATCAGACTTTATTTGGGAGAAAAAAGATAAACCGATATTTTGCTGTATTACTGGAATTGGATTAGTTAGCAAAGATGAAGCTGCACAGGCAATGTTTGATGTTACTCCAGAAGAATTTTCTAAATACATGAAAAAAGCTTTTATAATATCCACAGAAGAAACTTCAGTTGAAAAGCAAGAACCAATTGTTCATCCTGCTATTGAGAAATTGGATGGCAAAATTTTAGGAATTGAAAGTCCTGAATCTGATAAGTTTATTTGTAAAGAGGTATATCAACAGCTTTATAATTTTTATGTAAACAAACTTTTGTGTGGGGATAGTCATATTAATTGGCTTGGTAAAAGAATGATGGCAGACGGAGTTGTTAAAAATTTAAAATCTGAAAATAAAATAACTCCAGAAGAAGAGAAAGCCGTTAATAAAAATATTAATAAACCTCATAAAATTACACTTGGAGATATGGGAGTATTACAACAATTAAAAGATAAATTAGAAAGAGAGGAAAAAAAATAATGAAAAAATCTTATTTAATTCGTGGACTTGTTTCTACATTAATGTTTTTATTTAACGCTTCATTAATTGCTAATGTAGCAGATGCTCTTGAAGAAGGATTTGTTTTGTACTCTTTGTTTTTTGTCATTATAAATTTTAGTATAATAATATTTTCTTATCTTGATAAACATATAAGTACAGAAAGTTTTAATTTGAGAACTCTTATGGCTGGAGTACTAAATGTTTTATTATGTGCAATTATATGCATAGTAGCAATTCGTCTTAATGACAGTTGGACAATGTGGGCATTAATTTTTTCTTGTATTACAACTGCTATTTTGATGTTTGACTTTGAAGGTCGTGATAGTTAAATTATTATGGAACATATAAGAATAGAAAATACAGACATAATTTTTCAAGAGATTGGAGATGGAAAAGGAAAAATTATTATTTCAGATGATGAATATGGCTATAATTTTTCTTATTATTGGGGAGCTATCCCGAAAGGGAAAACATTGAAACAATTTATTCAATCAAGTAATTGTGATTATTTTGTAAATAAATTAAGCCATAAAATTAAAGGGCCTATAGATTCTCATAAAACTTTTGTTAAATTAAGAGCATATATTCAAGAGTGTTTTAAGTATGAACTAAGGTGGTTTGAACATATGGAATTTCAGAAGGATTTTAGAAAAAAAATAAAAAAATTACAAAATGAAGTAAGTTGTGAAGCAGAATTTATTGAAAAAATTGACAGCTTTTATTGGGAACTTGATTTTTATCTTATTAAAGATGAAACAGAAAAAGAAAGAGTAAGAGCACTATTTAGCAGTATGCTTGCCCATGTTCCGTCACGAGAATTTATTAAAAATAAAACATCAAAAGAAGATATATTTTTAGAAAAATTACACAAAAAAATAAAAAAGGCTTTATCGAAGCCAGTTCAATTATGTCTTCTATAAATTTATAGTAATTATGGAAATAAAGGAAAAATTAGTAGATGTTTTCAAAAAACTTATTGAAAATGCTACAATTGATTATTTAAGCAGAGAGAAAAAAGATATTTTTGTTTATGATTTTGATAATAAATGCAAAAAGAAGTTAATTTCTTATAACGAAACAATACCAAAAGAGATAAAATGCAGCATCGATTTTGATAAAAAACCTGGTTATTTTATTAGAACAGATGAATCAGGAAACGTCAAAGAAAAAGAAAGCATTATTTCTATATTCCCTGTAAAAATTGTTTGTGCTACGTACTTCTCAAATTATAAATTAAAAAAAGGCTCTTCTCTATTTTATACTAAAACTAGAAAATTTAAAGAATTAAAAGAAATATATTTAAACCATGGGCTAGTTGGGGTTCACAAATATGAACCATGCGACTTTGTGAGTTATTCATGGGATGGAATTGAAGCCTCTGTAAAAACTTATGTAATTTCTTATGGCCAAATTTTGCGTGAATTAACTAATGATGAATATTATGAATTGGTTAATATGTATTTGGACAAATTATGTGAGTTGGATTTAAAATTTATTGAATCTAAAATTGAAGAAAATCATGAAAAATAATCAAGAAGAAAATTTAGCACATCCCATTCCTGGAATAATCTATCAACACTATAAAAGTGGACTATATGAGCCAATTTATGTAGCTACTCACACAACAACTGGAGAAAAAATGGTAATTTATAAATCACATACAGAAGGAACTATTTATGCTAGACCACTTAAAGAATGGAATGATGAGGTAGAAGTTAACACCAATAAAGAAGTTATAAAGGTGGTAAGATTTAAGATTTTTTCAGCAGATGATATTAAATAATAAATTATGAAAATAATAGTAGAATCAGAAGAAATAAAGCAAAAACTTATAAAAGAATCTGAATATATTCATGATTTCGTAGTAAGGTGTTATTTGAAAAGAAAAGGTGCACAAAGATGTATTTGCTTAGATTCTGATAAAGCTGGAATTTTTATGCATATATACACAAATCCCGATATTATTGAAGTTCAAAATCCTGAAAACAAAGTTTAGAATATGAATAAAAGTAAAAAAGAAAAACAAATGCCCTTAAAAGATAGCGCTTCAATTGGAAATAAAGCTAGAAAAATTAAATCTATTATGGATAGAATTCCATTAAAAACATCTATATTTATAAGTCTTCAAATGGATGATTATGATAATTGGAAAGATGGAGAATATCTAGGAGATAATGAAAAAATTATTAAACAAACAGAATGGATATTAAAAGAAGTATTTTCTTGGGTTGATAATGGTATGCCTGGGGGAAGAGATATGGATTTATCAGAATATAAAAATTTGAAAGGTTCTGGTCTTGTTAATGTTAGCAAAAAGAAATAAAAAAGTTTATATTTTGTTATGGATTCTCGATTTTTTTACGTTTATTTGCCTTTTAATTCAAAATTTATAAAACAATCATTTTACAAAGAAAATTAATTATGATTAAAAAAAATTCGAAGTATTTCCAAGATAAAAATGTTGCAATAAAAGAAAGAAGTAAATTAATAAAACCTAAAAATAATAATATGGATTTAGATAAAATAAAAGAAGAAGCGGACGAAAATGAATCTCAGATAGACTTAAATAAAAACAAATTTAAAGGTAGATTGCGTCATAGTTGTAACTATAATATGGCTATTTTTAAAATATTTTCTGATTATTTTAATATCATTTATCAAAGTAAAAATAAACAGAAAAAAGATGGAATCCAAATGATTGGTTTAATAAATGATAGTTTTGTAGATTCTATTGTTTTATGTTCTCTTGGATTAAGAGAGATTTGGTTTAAATTTCTTAATTTAACAATAAGAATGCAATTTAATGTTTATATATCTAATGGTGAAGTACATTATAGAATAGACTTACAGTCAGCTGAACATACATGTTATAAAGACGAATATATTTACAATGAATTATTTCAGAGAGCATTAAGGGAAAGCGAATTGGCTGGTTCATATTTAACAATGCCAGCTGGTTATTTTGACTGGAAAATAAAGCAACTTGAAAAAAGGTCAATGAATGACATTTATCTTCCATTAAAGCAAATAGGTGATTTAGAAATGTATGGCAATGTTTTTAAAAACAACAATGAATTACTAAGATATTTGCTAGTTGGTGTTCCCGGAACTGGCAAAACAGAATCTTGTTTAGTTCTTATGAATGAACTTAAAAACAAAGGGGTTACTATAATAAAAACCCCAATATGTAAATATTTAAAAGAAAAAGTTAACTTAGCAGTATTACTTAAGCCATCTATATTAGTATTTGATGATTTAGATTTATCATTAGGCTCAAGAAATACTGGCGGATATTCAGGAATGTTACAAAGTTTTCTTGATGTATTGGATGGAACAGATAAATTACCTAAAGATGTCGGAATCCTTGCAACAACAAATGCTGCTTCTCTTTTAGATTTAGCTGCCCAAAGACCAGGACGCTTTGATAAAATTATGATATTTGATGAATTATCAAAAGATAATATTTCCAAAATAATTGAAAAATCATTAAAATTTAATTTTAATATTACTAATAATGATGAAACTAAAATATTTCTTAGCAAAGAAATTATTGATAGATATTATTCTAGTCAAGTTACTGGTGCTCATATTTATAATAGTATATATATGCTAAAATTAAAATATAATACAATTATAAAAGATGGTAATAAAAATTTTAAAATTACTACTCAATGGTTGATAGAAGAAATTAATTCTGAAATAAAAATTCTTGATAAAATAAAATCTCAACAAAAAATTGATGACAGGCTGGATAATTCTGGGGCAACAAATAAAATAAGCCTTGGTATACCTTGCGATACTCAGGAATTAGAGGAAATAGGGGAAGAAGAGCGAATGCAAGGAAAAGTTCTTCTACCGAATAATCAAAATGCAAGAACAGCTCATAGATAAATTTAAAATTAATATATAAAAATAATTGAGAATAGTTATAAAGATATTTTTTATAACTATTTTTGTTTTCCCTCGTATGTAAAATTAAAGTTTTTCATAAACTTTTACATAGTCTACTTCATGTATATTTGGGAATGTGGCCTTTTCAAGGTCTTCGCTATCATCTACTCCATTTCCCAAAATAACAATTAGTGGTTGATTAAACCAATCTAATACTTTTGAATCTTTAAAAGTTCTCACACATACCCCATCAAAATATATTTTGACATATTTGGAAGTCCATTCGCAAGCATATATATGAAAATCTTCAGTTAAATTAAATAGTTTATGTGCCCAGCAAGATAATCCACGAGTAGATGTTTTGTCTACTCCCCAATGTAATGTTGATTCAAAGTTTTTTTTACTTTTTCCTCCGTGCCATTCATATATGTCAATTTCTGGTGGCCAAGTGATTGAGCCACATAACCAAAAGGCTGGCCAAGTTGCTGTGCTATTTGGCATTTTAGCACGAATTTCAAAATATCCATATTGTTGTCTAAAAGTTTTGGTAGTTAGCATTCCAATGGTGAATGGAATTGTATATGTACCCCAATCTTTGCCATCCCAATCTATATAATTAATTGTGGTATTTTCTTTGTAAGTGTATTGCTTTAATGTTCCATTGCTAATAACATTATTATATTCTGAGTAGTATTCATTTGGAGCAATTCCATTATTTACAATATTTCCTGGGTGAAAGCGTAAGCCATAATAAGCTTGGTCTATCCAGATATCTCTGTTTAAATTATCATTAGAAAAATCCTCATATAATGTATTTTTATATCCTTTTTTATAAAATAAAGTTGGTTGATTATTAAAAGCTTTTTTATAAAATTTAGCCAAAATCCATAATTTAATATTCATAAGGAATTCCTTAATTTTCCATAAAAAATCTTTAATTTTATAAATAATTTTTTTCATAATTTTACTTTTATTAATTATTTTAAGTTTGTAGATATATTCTTGTTTTTTTATAAATATAAAGAAAATCGCATTTCTTTGTTCATAAATTATAACTTTATTGTGTTATTTTCGTATATTATTTTATGGAAAAAATTAATTTTGATAATTTCATTATTTTTTTAGATATTGATGGACCTATATGTTCTTATGAAGATTTTTCCATAAGAGATAAAAAAGACCATAAAAATATATTTAGAAAATACTCTGTTCAGACTCTAAATAAAATTATTAAATATTATAATGCTGATTTATGTATGATTTCTGGATGGAATTCAAATTTTAATACTGAACAACAATATAAGGATTTTTTAATTAGCCGAGGAATAAAAGTGAATAATTTAACTTTTGGAGATAAAGATAATAGAAAAAAGTTTATTATTAAACAAATTAAAGAAGGTTTAAGACACTATCTCATTATAGATGATGAATCACATCAATATTACACTTCTATGCCACAAATCGAATATAAAAGAATTTTACAGCCAAATAAATATAGATGTTTGGATAAATATGATTTTAAGAATGTTACCTTTAATTATAAATTAAATGTTTAAAAAAATGTAACTTTTTCTTGGTTTTTTCCGTATTATTTAGTAAATTTGCATAACATAAAGTTCTTTATAATAGTTATTAATGGTTAAACCATACTTTTGTGTGGGATTAGGCTCTCTGACAAAGCACATGTAGTAAAATATAGGGCTACTTGAGAGAAGACCTTCTTACTATAAGAATCAGTGCTGTTAATAATAAAAATAAAAGGATGTGAACCTTCAATTGTATCATTTGTGAAGTGAAGGCATACTTGAAAAATATGTCAAAATGGTATAAGTTTAACAATTATCATCCTTATTGTTAAATGACTGCTGAACTTTCCAGCAAGACCTGGGCGCAACTTTCTGGGTATGGCAAAGAATAAAGATGTGAGCACCTAAATTTAATTTTGGTAGCAAAACGCTTGATATGAATTGTTGCTATGCTCTAAATTCCATGGAGATATTATCAGGTTATATATTTATATTTAACGGGGATATATAAGAAATAAAAAAATGAGTGGCTAATCCCCATAGCTGTGGAGTCCTCATATTTTGACCCGATAAAATACCACTACTGGATTTTATCGGGTTTTTATTTAAATTAGTTGTAAGAAATTTGTTTTATTTAAAAAATTTTTTATATATTTGCATTAAAATTTTAAAATTATATAAAAATGAAAAAAGATAGTATGCCTAATAAAGGGTTTATTAATGAATCTGGCCTTGAATTTAAAGATATTAGTTCTGAAAAGCAAAGGGAATATGTTTTCCAAATGGGAATAAACTTTTTATAAGAAAACCATTATTCCTTAACGTGAGTTCAAGCGGTGGTCATCGTTTATATGCTGAAGATGGTTGGTGCTATTATGTACAGCCAAAAGAAGGCTGGAGCATTAAGTGGAAACCAAGAAGTGGAAAGCCACATTTTGTAAAATAATTAGTTTTGTAGTATGAAAATAATACCTGAAACAGAAAAATATAAAAATATAAAAAACGTAAAACGAATATCTTATTGTTATTTACATGGAAATCTTTGTATAGATGCTGAATTTGATATTTTTGGATTTATTGATTTTATTGTAGATATTCCAAAAAATGGGACAAGTTATATCGCTCCTGATATAATTGATGATGGTATATATTCGTGTGAATTTGAAGGCGTGCCTTGCACTTTTTTTTATTGGAATAGTAAAGGCGGAGCCCATGGAATAAATAGGGGGCTAGTTGTGTATAATAATGATAAAATATCATATGAATATGCAAAAAAATGTTATGATAATAAAGAATTGTGTATATGAAAATTACTGAAGAACAAAAATTGCAAATTCACGATTTGGTGTTTGCCAAATATGGAGAAGAAAAATATAATCAATGGAATGAAGGAGATTTGATTATACATGATAAAGAAATATCAAATATTGTAGGTGTTGCAGTCTATAAAGTCCCTGTTGGAAATACATCTCCACAAAAGGCAAAAGAATTGCTTAGAGAATTAATGCAGGCAGATTCAAAAGTTGATAAGGATAAATATAAAACGTATGAGATACCAACATTTAATACAAATAAAGATAGGCATTTTGTTGACAAAAAAACGTTTATAGTATCATCTATTGATGAAGATGTATGGATTCCTATGCCACCTATGCATCACAAATGATACAATTAAATTAAATAATATGAAAAACATAAAACCATTAAATATATCGATTAGTGATGAGTTGGATAAATACAACAAAAAACTTGATGAACTTAAAGAAGCTATGTTTTTATTGTCAGGAGTGGGTAGCAGCATGCTTAATGATGAACAATATAAAAATAATACAAATTCTATGAATAAAAATTCAGAAGTCATTTTTTTTAAGGATGAACAGAAAAGAATTTTAAAAAAATGTAAATTTCCAGAAGGTCTAATTATAAGGCAATCATTAAATGTGTTACTATGGACGTTAATAAATAAAAGAAAATTTTTTAAATTTGTTGAAAAATTAAGCTATGGTATGTCTATAAGATTTGCTTATATAGATGCAAAGGAATATAAGCGTATAAAATGATAATCATATAATTTTGATTAAATATAACTTTTTTGGATATAGAAGATATTGCCCATCTGTTTTAGAAATATGTGATTGGTGTCTAGGGGTACAAAAAAATTGTACAGTTTTTAAGTTATATTTTGATGATTGGTTTATTTTAAATTATGATAGAATATCTTTAGAAGAGTTAGAAAATAAATAGAAAATTATAGAAAGCACAGTTTTTTCACTGTGCTTTTTTCATTTTCCAGATAAGTTCCTGAAAAAACAAAATTACTTGCTTTCCTGCGAACACTCATTTTCGCAGTGGAGAATGCTTTATATAATTCTTTCCACGTCTTGCATTCATAAATATTATCATATATCTTCTTGGAAAGAGATAATCTCTTCGCCAAACCATCGAC
>Ga0265297_10008983_pt1 | contig 13133 bp, 14 predicted proteins | sample Munlanlwell13791_FD_192502 | JGI IMG/M metagenome (GOLD analysis project Ga0265297, IMG submission 192502) | Leachate microbial communities from a municipal landfill in Southern Ontario, Canada - Leachate well 137-91 | ecosystem: Engineered > Solid waste > Landfill > Unclassified | place...
AGTAGAGATCCTGCGTAAAAATAATATCGCGGTAGTCGCGGATATTATGATGGGTTTTGATTACGACACCGAGGCGATCATTAAGCAAAGGTTTGAATTTGCCGATACTGTTGACCCGGATGTTTTATGGATCGGTTATGTAACGCCTGCGCCGAACTCTCCCATGTGGAGAATAGCCTTAAAGAAAAACTGGGTGGATCCTAAGAAAGTGGATTTCAGCACCTGGGACTTTTTGCACCCGGTAATCCCTACAGACCACCTTTCTACTGAAGAGTTAGGCCGCTTAGGCTCCTGGTGTATGCGGGAATTTTTCTCCAAACCCGGAAGAATAAACCGTATCATGGAAAGCGACTTTGATCCTTTAGCCAAACTTTGCTTCCAGGATGTTATGGCAGGGGTCGGCAAGTGGGAAGCAGCTGCCACTAAGGGGGAAGTACAAATATAGTTCATAGCTGATAGCTCTTAGCTCATAGTTACAGGAGGGAAGATGGATACAAAACAGAAAATCAAAGATACAATAGTAAATCTATTAAAGATTAAGCCGGAAGAGATCAAGGATGATGTCGCTCTTCAGGATGGCATCGGCGTTGATTCTACAGAGATGGTGGAGATCGTCATTGCCTTGGAGAAAGCATTCGCTACAAAGTTTGCGCCCAAAGAGATCTCTAAATTCTCTTCGCTGGATGATATAGAGAAAGTAGTCAATTCCAAGATAAAGGCATAATGAAGATAGTTGATTTAAGCCTTCCTATTGATGAAAAGGCGTTTGAGGTGCACAAGGTAGATATTGAGCGCACCTCGCACGCTGCCGGTGTAAAAAAGTTTAACCGCATGATTTTGGGCAAGACTTTAGCCGGCAAACTCAGATATCTTTTAGGTAAGCGCATTATCAAGAAATCGGAGCTGCCGGATGAAGAGTTCTTATCCTTAGAAGTAGTGCATGCGCCGGTGCATGTAGGAACACACCTGGATTACTCCTTTCATTACGGTACGAAATCCGAAGGCCGCGCTTCAAAAACCGCAGAAGAAATTCCTCTGGAGTGGTGTTTTGCTAATGGCGTGCGCTTAGACCTCTCGCATAAAAAACCCGCAGAAACTATTAAAGCAGAAGACTTAGAGCAGGCGTTAAAGAAGATTAATTATACGCTTAAAGAAGGCGATATTGTCTTAATCCGCACTGGAGCGGATAAGCTTTACGGCTCGCCCAAATATTTTTCAGATTACCCCGGAATAGATACTTCAGCGATTGATTATTTATTGGATAAAAAGATCAAGATATTCGGCGTAGATACTATGGGCATAGACCAGCCTTATAGGTTTATGCTGAAAGAATTTTTAGAGACCAAAGACCCGAAGACATTTTACCCGGCGCATTTTTATGGCCGTAAGCGTGAATTTATCCATATCGAGCGCTTAGCGAATTTAGAAAAACTCCCTGATTTCGGCTTTCAAGTAATTTGTTTTCCGGTGAAGATTAAGAACACGGGGGCAGCCTGGTCAAGGGTGGTAGCAATCATAGGAGGATAATATGGGACATACCTGTAATTCTATAATCATTAACGCGCCATACGAAAAAGTGTTTGATATTTCAAATGATATTGAACGCTGGACAGAGTTATTCGGCACAGAATATCAAAAAGCAGAGGTCCTGGAAAGAAAAGAAGACAAGATCACCTTTCGCCTCACTGATGAAGAGGGGAAATCTTGGGTATCCTGGCGCCTGCTTTTCAGGGATAAGAATTTTACTTACTCACAAAGGCATGAGCCGATGTTTCCTTTTAAATATATGAAGATCATCTGGCTTTATACCTCTAAGCCCGAAGGCATTGAGATGACCTGGATCCAGCACTTTGAGATGGACCCCAAAGCCAAGTTTAATGATGCCCAAGTCGAGGGCTTTATTAATGAAGGTTCACAGACTAACCTAAATATTTTTAAAAGAATAATTGAACAAGAAGCAAAATAGTAAAGCAGTGACATGAAAAATCCCAATGTCCAATTTTCAATATCCAATGAATTACCCAATTCCCAATGTCCAATTGGGATTTGGTAATTGGACATTCATTGGGATTTGGTCATTGGTAATTGGAAATTAACTTAGTGTGAAACATATTATAAATGGAGGAATTATGAGTGATCTTAAAGGTAAAGTTGCCATAGTTACAGGGGCAAGCCGCGGAATTGGCAAGGCCTTGGCTGAAACCGCAGCCAGTTTAGGGATTAATTTAGCTATTGCCGCGCGGCAAGAAGGCCCATTAAAGGAAACCGCGGATGAGATCGCCAAGAAATATAAGGTGCAAGTGTTACCTGTGCCTTGCGATGTCACAAAGCTCGCGGATTTAGAAAATTTAGTAAATAAAACCAAGGAGAAGTTCGGCAAAATTGATATTTTGATCAACAACGCCGGAGTTTCCAGCCAATATCCTTTTAATGAGCAGCCGATTGAAGATTTTGAGCGCCTGGCGCACACTAATTATTTAGGCTATGTGCGTTTAATTCGCCTGGTGATCAATGATATGATCAAGGCTAAGTCCGGAGCCATCATCAACATGGTTTCCGGCTCTACGCTTTGCGATCCCCTGCCGAGAAACTTCATTGTTTATAGTTCGCTGAAAGTCGGCTTACGCGCCTTTTCTAAAGCCTTATTTTGGGAGTTACGCGATACTGGCATCAAGGTGACCTCCCTTTTACCCGGCGTTACTGATACAGACTTAACCGGAAAATTACAGGAGATTACGGCTGATGCCTCGCGCCTGATGACTACTGAAGCCATTGAAAACGCGGTGAGGTTTGCTTTAACCGTGCCGGCAAATGTGTGCCCCTTAGAGATCGCCGTAATTAACCAGCAAACACCCTGGACAAAGCCGGTGATCCCTTATGCGCAGAAGCATCCGGGAAAATAGATGAACAAATTAGACAACATAAACCTGAAAACCCGCTACCTGATCTGGTTCTACAAAACCACTAAAGAAGCGCTGGATAAGATTGAGCGTAAGTTTACGCAATTAGAGGTGGATAGAATCGTCCTGAAAGAATTAGAAAAGCAGGATAAGAATAAACAGGCTGCAAAGTTTATTGAAGAGTTTAAAACCTATATGCAGAATAAGGAAAAAACAGGCCTGGCCTTAAAATACGAGAATAACAGCTTGAAGCCGGAGTATTCATTCCTGGTGATGAAACTGGCGGCAATTGAAAAGACGATTAACAAAGAGTTGGGCAAAAAGGCATTATCCGAAATCAAAGCGCTTTATGAAGCAGAGATGACTAAGCGTATACTTAGAAGTACGGAACATTGAAGTTAATATCCAATGTCCAAATTCCAATATCCAATGAAATCTCAATTCCCAATGTCTCAATTGGGCATTGAGTAATTGGATATTCATTGGGATTTGGTCATTGGCGAATTGGAAATTAAACAACTATGATAATTGATAGCCACTCTCACTGGTTACCCATAGAAATCATCACCCACGCCCACTTCTTTCACAAGGGTTGGAATAATATTGAAGAGCAAGTAAAGATGATGCAGCGCCAAGGTATTGATAAAGCAGTGATCTCCTATCCTTCCTCTGACGCGCACCTGAAACTTGGCGGTTTAAAAGAAGTAGCGCGCATTTATAATGATAATGTTGGGCAAATCATCAAGCGCTATCCGGATAAGTTTATAGGGGCTGCGATTTTGCCCATTAGCAATACAGAGGAAATGCTTGAGGAGTTAAAGCGCGCGCTTGATTTAGGGTTGGCGGCGGTTTCCCTGGCTTCTAGTTACAACGGGATGTATTTGGATGATGATAGCTTTCTTCCGCTCTTCACAGTAGCGCGGGAAAGAAGCTTACCAATATTTGTGCATTCGCAAATCGTTAAACCCATTGGCACAGAGCGCGTAGAAGATCCGCTTTTGACACCGGTTATTGAGTATGTGTTTGATACGACGATGTGTATAGGTAAGATGTTGATGTCGGATGTCCTGCGCGAATTTAACGAAGTGAAATTTATTTTTGCCCATTTTGGCGGAGCAATTCCCTTTTTAGCGCACAGGTTTGATGCGACGTATGAGATGCTCAGGGGGATGGATTTTGTGCGGGATTTAGAGGGCAAGCCTACGGAGTTCTTAAAGAATATTTATGTAGATTCGGGTGGCGATAAGATAAAGACCAATTTTATGTTGTCTATAGAGTTTTTTGGGGCTAAGCATGTTTTGTGGGGGTCGGATTGGCCGGCAAAGCAGGATATTAGCGGCGCAATCGCAGCGGTCAACGACTTAGGAATTTCGCAAGAAGATAAAGACGCAATTTTAGGCGGTAACGCCGCTTCGATTTTATAGCAGTTTTGCGGGGCCTGTCACGGGGCGCTTCTCGCCAAATTTGGCTCGAAGCATCCCCGTGCCACCCGCAAAAGAGCGAAGGATAAATCTCCATTCGCTCGAAATAGCAACAGATTCATTTACAAATTTAACTGATAATAAGATGGAACACAGAAGCTTAATCAATAGTATTTTTGGGAAAGAAACAGGGATTACCGAAGGGGATATTGAGGCCAGAATCCTAGGTAATTTTAAAGAGAGCGCTCTTATTGATTATAAAAGAGTAGACGGAAGAAATTTTGAACAGGGAGAGGGAATAACAAAAGCAGAAATCAGGGCTTTAATTATGCCCGAACTAGTGGCCTTCTTGAACAAAATGACTCCCGAAGGAGGAATTTTAGTTTTAGGAATTAATGCAAAAGCAAAAATCCCCACCGAGATTACTGGGGTTGATGAAGAATTAATCAAGAATGATTCGGCTCTGCGGGATTGGATTATTAATGATATATCATCTATCCCGCCTTGTCTTGATTTTCCAACCATTGAAATCGAAACTGTTTCGCTAGGGGATAATAAGAAAGTGTACTTTATAGAAGTGCGCCCAAAAGATTTGAATGTGCTTTATTTTAACACGATAGATAGTAAAGCATATGTTCGAGAAGCAGATACAAGAAGAGAGTTGTCTTTGGAAGAATCAGTAAGAATAATCAATATTAAAAAGACCGCTAAGCTTTACGCTAATTTAGAACTAATAGACCTGAGGATAGATAGCGATTTTGTTAGCTGCAAAGTAAAAGTCGTTTTTGAAAATAGCGGGAATAAGCCCGCTTCTAATATCCTAGGAATGTTTTTGTTCAAGATCGATGGCAGGGGTAATGGGTGCGATAAAGCAGAGATTAGTTTCTTCGATACAAAGAATATCCATGAGACCTCAAATATTAATGTTTGCTTTAAAAGTTTTCAACAAGATTTCAAACAACTCTTTTATCCAAAGCGTCCAGTGGTTGTTGGTTTCTTTGATATTAGATTTCTGCAAACAGCTCCGATACTCTTAACTCTTGAAATAGATGAAGAGAATGGCAGAACAAACCAGGTATTCGGTTTCTCTGAAAGTGGGATTAAAAAGATTTTGCAAAATTTCTCATCTTATTAGAATCAGGGTTACCGCTTTTAATTTTTGAGAAACAATAATGCGTTTAACCACCATACATAATGATTCAAAAATGAAACTAAAAGAATATCTTGAGAACGAACTTTTGAATTCGGATACTTCTATCAAATGGCCAGAAGATTATACGAAGGCATTTACGGGAGGGAAAGAATGCTCGTTATTGTTGTATAACTTTTTAGAAAAGAAGCACTTAGTAAAAAATGGTTCTTTTACTTGTAAGCCTGATGGGTTAAAAACGGCAATTACATTTACTATATTTTCAGAAGCTTATAATTGCTACTTTTCTGCACTGCATCTTGCTTGGAACGGTTATATTACAGCCTCTACTATATTAGTAAGGCGCATTTATGAATTATTGGTTGATTTGCTATTTATGCTGCACAAACATAATCGTAAACGCACGGAGAGATTTGTAACTTATTGTTATATCGTACGGTACATAAGATTATGCCATCTTTATCCAGGTTTAAATAAAAGACAGTTAATGAAGGAGATCAAAAGCAAGTGGGGCGCCAATCTAACCGAAATGTATCTTAGATATAAAAATAAATTTGGTATAAAAGAGAATAAAATATTGCAAGACGGTAAAATAAGCCATACATATCAATTGCTCGGAGATTGGACTTACAATCTTAACCAAAACAACAGGTCCGTATCCATTAAGCAAAGAGCAGAAGAGGTAGGGCTGGGGGATTTACATTATAAACTCAGCTATAATATATTTTCAGCAAAGACCCATGTAGACTCTTGGGATATAGGTTCTAAAGTTAGAATCGCCGATGCTTTTATACAGAATGTTGTTTTTCCAATTATGCCAAGGAAAGAAGAAAATTTTATGCCTAGCTTAATGTGTGGAACCCAATATATTACCGCGCTTTTTATTGTATTGGCAAAGATTTTTAACTTTTGTGCATTATCTAAAGAAGATGATTCCCTTCTTAAGAATTGTAAGAAAATAAAAGAACACGATGATTTTAAAACATGTTTCAAAAAAGTCAAAATACAATCTAAATCTGATTTTTAGAGACAAAGGTAACCAAAATAGAAGGCCTAGTGGGGGATAGAGAGTTGGGAAGGAAGTGCCCCTGGGGCGAGGGAATGCATCCGAGGGGTGACACTAGAGAGGGGCATCCCCGTTGCGAGGACATACGTGCCCGCAGCAATGGGGAAACTCTAGTGGCAGGACCCCGAGGCGTTGATACAGGACCCGCGAGAATTAACTAAAAGGAGAGTAATGACATGCAGATGCAAAAGGAAGTTCATCTAACGGGAAAAGATTTGACGAATATGGTGCAGTTAAGGCCGGAGGATGTGGGTAAATACGCGATTGTGCCCGGGCCAAAGGATAGGCTGGACGTATTAATGAAGAAAATTGAGAATCCGGTGCGCAATTTCTCCTTTATGGAGTACACCATGTACACCGGTACTTATCAGGGGATAAAGATCACCGGGATTAACGGCGGCAGGTTTTCCACGGACACCTCAATTACTACAGAAGTAATGTGTAATGCGGGAATCAAGAATATTATCCGCATCGGCACATGCGGCGCCCTGGATGAGAAGATCAAGGTGGGTGATTTAATTATCGTAGATAAGGTGCTCCGTGGAGACGGGGTGACGCCTTATTATGTGGACAATAATTTTCAGACTGTATCCGATAAGAAACTCTCCGATACCTTATATGAAGTGGCAAAAGGCATGGGGTTAAATATCCATCGCGGCACCACCTGGACCACAGATGCGCTTTTACGCGAAACACGCGAAATCGTTGAAGCAAAGCGCAAAGAAGGGGCAATTGCCGTGGATATGGTTTCTTCCACTATGCTTACCATTGCCCAGACTTACAAGCTTGCTGCTGCCTCAATTTTGGCAGTCAGCGACAATGTAATTACCGGTGAAATGGGGTTTATGAATCCGCTTTACTATATGGCGGAATCGAATTTAATTAATATTGCTCTAGAAACTGTAAAGAAGTTAGAAGGTAAATAATTTAGCTCATAGCTGTTAGCTCATAGCTCATAGGAAAAAAGAAGAAAATATGAAGTTTTCTCTATTATTTTGGCCAATTCAGTTAAAGGGAAAGACGATCTATATTCTTGATGAGACGCTGCTTCCGCATAAAGTGAAGTATATTAAAGCGGATGGGTATGTGGAGGCGTGTCGAGCGATCAAAGAGATGAAGACGCGCGCGGTCGGGCAGGTGCTCTTGGTGATGTACACTTTCCTCTTAGAGATAAAAAAGGGGAATAAGGATTTAGCCAAGGTTGCCAGGGCCTTAAATGAAACTCGGCCTACTCTGTCTTTTAAGTTTTTAACTGATATGGTGCTGGGTTGGCAGAAGCAAGGCATACCTTTAGAAAAAGCTATTGCCGGATTCTTAGAAGGTTTGAAATATACGCGCATCAATCAGGCAAATGAAACCGCGCAATTGTTAAAGAATGGGGATGTAGTGTTAACGCACTGTAATATTAGCGGACTCCTGCCGTTAATCGGTGAAATTTGCAGTAAACAAGGAAAGAAAATAAGTTTTTATGCTACAGAGACCCGTCCTTATTTGCAAGGGTTGCGCCTGACAGCCTGGGAATTAGAACGCGCGGGATTTGATGTTACAGTGATCACGGATAATATGCTGGCAGCGCTCTTGTCACAAGGAAAAGTCACCAAAGTGATCGTAGGAGCGGATAACCTGGCGCGTAACGGTGATATCGCTAATAAAATCGGCACATATCAGCTAGCAATTTTAGCTAAACATTTTAAGGTCCCCTTTTATTGTATTTGCCCTCCAACATCAGGCGCAAAAAGCGGTAAAGATATCAAAATAGAAATTCGTCCTGACAAAGAAATGTTAGAAATAGACGGCAGGCGCATCGCGCCTTGCGGAGTCAGAGGGTATTACCCGGCATTTGACATTACACCTAACAAATTGATCAGTAAGCATATTTATTTTAAGGTGAAACATGGATGAAAAAACTTTGAAGCAGGAAATTATCGCAGTAGGGAAAAAACTGCATCAGGCAGGTTTAGCTGTAGCTAAATCCGGAAATTTAAGCGCCAAGATCGATCAAAACAATATTTTTATTACTGCTACTGGTACATCTTTAGGTTCTTTAAAAGAGGATGAGTTGATCAAGGTGAATTTGCGCGATAAAAACGATTTAGCCAATCCGCGCCTAAGTTCAGAGTTTCCCCTGCACAAATTAATTTATGAGAACCTTGATACTCAGGTGGTAGTGCATTGCCATCCGCCTTTGGCAAACGGTTACTTTGCCGTAACAAGCGACCTTAAGGCGTTGATCTTTGAAGCCAAGCTTTCTTTGGGGGATGTGCGGGTGGTAGAGCAGGAAACTCCGAGTATCACTAAGCCGGAGCTGGTGATAGAGGCATTAAAGAATAATAATTTAGCGGTGATCAAAAACCATGGAGCGGTTGCCCTGGGGAAAAACTTTACTGAAGCCGTGAATTTGGTGGAAATGCTGGAAGAGGCAATAAAAGTAGCGAGCATTGCCCGGCTGTTTCACAAGGAAGCGTTGGATGAGTTGGATGTGGCATTAAAACAGGAGTTGACTAAGAATGATACGGCTTACCCGATGTTCTCCCGTGAACATATCCAGGCGATCGTGGATTTAGTGAATAAAGATGAATTCATCAGCCAAAAAGGAAAAGAGTTGGATCTAACTGTGCGATTAGCAGTGAAACTTGACAACACAGACAAGGCATACACCTTTAATTTTGAAAAGGGAAGAATTACAAAACTTGATAATGGGGCGGATGCGCCTTTCATTATTTCAGGGCAGGCAAATGTCTGGGAGCAGGTGTTTTTAGGCAAACTGGATTCTTTTGTGGCAGTAACCCAGGGGAAAATGAAATTACAGGGGCAGCTCGGCCAGCTTTCCAAATGGTATGTGCCGTTTACAAAGTTATTCGGCATATTTAAACAGGTGAGATTCCGATGAATACAAAACTATTTATAAACGGAGAGTTTATTGAAACTAAGGAGAAGCAAAAGGTAATTAATCCTTCTACCGGAGAAGTGATTGCCGAAGTCAGCGTTGCCTCTCCCAAAGAAGTGGAGATGGCATTATCCGCGGCGAGGGGAGCGTTTAATTCCGGAGAATGGAGTAATTTATCTTTTTCCGAGAGAAAAAAGTTTTTGCTGAAGATTGCCGACGGAATACTGGATAAGGTAGGAGAATTGGCGGAGTTAGAAACGCTCAACACCGGAAAACCGCTTAAAGAGTCAACTTTTATGGATATCCCCTCCAGCGTTAAGACATTTAAGCACATAGCGGAGAATTTTGATAAATATTTATCTGAAGAGCAAATAAATATCGGCGAAGAGGCAGAGTGTAAATTGGTGCGCGAGGCATTGGGGGTCGTGGTTTTGATCGTGCCATGGAATTACCCTTTATTGATTGCCTGCTGGAAATTAGCTTCTGCCTTGGCCGCGGGGAATACTGTAATCCTAAAACCATCCAGCCTTACCCCTTTGACCGCGTTGGCATTAGGAGAGGTATTTCATAATGCAGGGTTACCCAAAGGTGTGGTGAATATCATTAACGGAAGCGGTGAAAAGGTCGGTAAAACTTTGTGCGCGGACAGGCGAGTGGACCTGATCTCTTTTACGGGAAGTAACGAGGTAGGAAAAGAGATCTTAAGTTACAGCGCGGAAAATGTAAAAAAATTAATCATGGAGTTAGGGGGAAAATCCGCTTCCATAGTCTTGGCAGACGCGGACCTGGAAGTGGCGGTGAACAGCTCCCTTTGCTCTATATTTTTAAACCAGGGCCAGATGTGCACGGCAATGTCGCGGATATTGGTTGCGGAAAATATTTATGATCAATTTGTGGCAAGTTTCGTAGAAAAGACAAAACGCCTAAAGTTAGGCGCGGGCATGGACGCAGAAACCCAGATGGGCCCGCTTATCTCCGAAGAGCAGCGCAAAAGAGTAGCCAGCTTCGTGGAAAAAGCGCGTAAGGAAGGGGCAAAAGTTTTATGCGGCGGAGCAATTCCTAAAGACGCGGCATTAAAAAAAGGTTTTTTCTTTGAGCCCACAATAATCGTGGATGTCACCCCGCAAATGACTGTGTTCAAAGAAGAGATATTCGGGCCGGTTGCGACTATCAGCAAATTTTCTTTGTTGGATGAGGCAGTAGTCCTGGCAAATGAGTCGGATTTTGGTTTGGCAGCCTGCGTCTGGACCAAGGACGCGCGCAAGGCGGAAGGTTTAGCCAAGAAACTAAATGCCGGGACAGTTTGGATGAACACCTACGGGATGTTTTATAATGAAGTTTCTTACGGCGGTTTCAAGCAAAGCGGATTCGGCAAGGAGTTAGGCAAGGAGGGGTTCTTAGAATATACGCGTTTAAAGAGCATCGTGGTAGATAAAAACCCCGACGGCAAGCCCTTGGTAAATTACTGGTACGGATTTTAAACTACGAAGAGGTATCAACAAGAGAAATCTCAATGACCAATTTCCAATATCCAATGAATTCCCAATAACCAATGTCCAATTGGGAATTGATAAATTGGACATTCATTGGGATTTGGTTATTGATAATTGGAAATTAAGTTCATTCAAGGAGGCTACATTATGGATTGGGGAATGAAGAACCGCTTAAGCCAGCTGATCAAGCCCGATGGGCACTGTTTTTTCCTGCCCATTGACCATGGATATTTTCAAGGCCCGACTACGGGTTTAGAAAGGCCGGGAGAGACTATCAAGCCGTTACTTGCCTATTGCGACGCCCTATTTGTCACGCGCGGAGTATTGCGCGCCTGTGTTGACGCGATAGGCGCAAAGCCTGTGATCCTGCGCGTCTCAGGCGGTACAAGCATGATAGGAAAGGACCTGGCTGATGAAGGCTTGACCACTTCTATTGAAGAGATCATCCGCCTGAATGCCGCGGCTGTGGGGATCTCGGTTTTTGTGGGCAGCGATTACGAACGCCAGACTTTATTAAATTTAGCAAAATTAGTCAATGAGTGCGAAAATTACAATATCCCGGTAATGGCAGTAACCGCGGTAGGAAAAGAATTAGTAAAGCGGGATGCCCGATACCTGGGGTTAGCCTGCCGCATTGCCGCGGAGCTTGGCGCGCGGGTGGTAAAAACCTATTGGTGTGAAGAAGGATTTGATAAAGTAGTTAAAGGCTGCCCTGTGCCGGTAGTAATGGCAGGCGGGCCCAGATGTGAAACCGAGTTAGAAGTTTTAGAGTTTGTCTATGACGGGATGCAAAAGGGCGCTATCGGTGTTAACTTAGGCAGAAATGTCTGGCAAAACGCGCATCCTGTGGCTATGGCGCGTGCCTTAAAGGCAGTAGTGCATGAAAAGGCCACTCCCAAAAAAGCCTTCGATTTATTTAAAGAACTAAAGAGCAAAAAATAATGCGCGTAGGAATGTATTATAAGAATAGCGATGTGCGGCTGGAAGAGATGCCGAAGCCGGAAATAGGGCCGGATGAGCTGCTTTTTAAAGTCAAGGCCTCGGGGATTTGCGGCAGCGACGTAATGGAGTGGTACCGCCTGAAAAAAGCGCCTTTAGTTTTAGGCCATGAGGCTACGGGCGAGATAGTAGAAGTCGGGGAAAAAGTTAAAGATTATAAAGTCGGGGAAAGGGTTTTTGTTTCTCACCACGTACCGTGCAATACCTGCCACTATTGTTTGCAGGGAAAGCATACTGCTTGTGAAACTTTGCACACCACGAATTATTTTCCGGGCGGTTTTGCCGAATATGTGCGCGTTCCGGCGTTAAATATCAAACACGGGGTTTTTATTTTACCTAAAGAAATATCTTTTGTAGAAGGGACATTTATCGAGCCTGTGGCTTGCGTGTTGCGCGCGCAAAGAATAGCGCAGCTTATGCCCGGTCAAAGTGTGCTCATCTTAGGCAGCGGTATCTCCGGGCTATTGCATCTTTTATTAGCGCGCAGCATGGGCGCAAAACCGATATTAGTCACGGATATCAATGAGCAGCGCCTGAAATTAGCGCGCGAATTAGGGGCAACTGCCGCGATCTCTGCCAAAGAAGATGTAGCAGCGCGCATGCGCCAGATCAATGAGGGAAGATTAGCAGATTTAGTCATAGTTTGCGCAAGCCCTCTGTCGGTTTTTAAGCAGGCACAAGCCGCGGTTGACCGCGCAGGGACTATCTTATGTTTTGCGCCTACTGAGCCGGGAGTAGAGCTGCCTATTCCGGTAAATGATTTCTGGCGTAAGAACATTAAGATCATCCTTTCTTACGGCGCCGGCCCCAAGGATATCCAGGAAGCAATCGAGGTGTTACGCGCCAAAAAAATAGATGTAAATAAATTGATCACGCATCGCTTAGACCTTAAAGATATCGGTAAGGGTTTCAAATTGGTGTCCGAAGCCAGGGATTGTATAAAAGTCATAATCGAACCTTAAGAGGCCAAGATGAATATCGCTAAACTTCTGGAAGAGAAAGCAAAATCGTTTTCATCAAAACCCGCCATCATTTTCCGCGACGAGGCCATAACCTTCAGTCAATTAAAGGATTTTTCTTTTCGCCTTGCCAACAGCCTGATCAATTCAGGGATCAAAAAGGGGGATAGGGTAGCGGTGTATCTTCCTAACTGGCCGCAATATGTTTACAGTTACCTGGCGATCTGGTGCGCAGGGGCGACCTGTGTGCCTTTAGAC
>Ga0265297_10008984_pt1 | contig 13133 bp, 12 predicted proteins | sample Munlanlwell13791_FD_192502 | JGI IMG/M metagenome (GOLD analysis project Ga0265297, IMG submission 192502) | Leachate microbial communities from a municipal landfill in Southern Ontario, Canada - Leachate well 137-91 | ecosystem: Engineered > Solid waste > Landfill > Unclassified | place...
CATTCCTTGGCCTGCCATGCGGATGAACTCATCACGGAAAAAATAACCATACAAAAGCACGCTGGCGACAACCATGATTGCATTGACCATCCGCAGGGGAATTGACTGATTATCTAACTGTGGCATAAGGCTCTTCCTGTTGATTATTCGACTGCACCCGCTCCGCATTCACGCGTATCAGGAGCACGATAAGCAGTGCTCCGAGCATAATCGTACTCCCATCATACAATACCGTGTAAGGGCCCATCGAGCGGTAGATGACGGGGAATGCCAAATAATTCAATATGTCAACGGAGGCAATGAGCATCCAGTTTTTCCTTGTCGCAAAAACGCATGCGGCAAGCGGCAGCCACCATAATTCCCACTGTGGAGAATAAAATTTTCCCGCCAAAATAAAAACAAGCGTGATAAGCAACAGCGCTCGAACAAACTGCTTTGGCTCTCCGATCCACCCGCTTACCCGTTTCCAATTTGCCGTTGCGTAGAGAGCCGGGAATAATTCGACGGCAAAGAGCCCCATCATGAAAACCGATCCAATGACGCCGAATGCATTGCCGGTCACGGCGCGCACGACAGTCGCGACACTTCCGGCTATGCTCCCTATGCCAAAACCACGAGCCATATGGAATGCATACGGAAACAACGCATTGATCCCAAAAATAACAACCGAAAGCAGTGTGATACCGAACGTAATCGAGAGTAATACAATAATTCCCTTTTTGATTTGTATAGCAGCTATCTGGTTGCGATATGCGTATATGACAAAAAATGGCACAAAAAGCACAGGATACCACTTGACGAGGATCGCCAATGCCAATACTAACATGGATAACCCGAAATTGCGCCGAAGAACACACAGCACGGCGAGCATCACCAACAATGACACAAAAACATCAAACCTATTCAGTGTGAAATAGACAGCCGACGGCAACGCAAACAAGAACAATATTTTGCTGGATGCCCCGATGATGCGCAGGATTTTTGCAACAACCCCTATCAACAAAGCGTAAACGATGGCATTCTGAATCAATAATGCGTACGCATATGCTGACTGGGATGAAACAAACAATTTTGGTAGAGCAAAATAGGCAACCGCAAGAGGAGGGTATTCTTGCTTGACGTCACGGTACGGCAAAGTGCCTGCGTCCATCCATGACAGACGGTCCCAGTACACACTCAATTCGAATCGGTCAATAATAAGCGTTTCAGGGAAGCGCTCCAGTGAAGGCTGCCTGTATGGATCATGGCCGTCTTTTGGATATGTCGTTACCCACAAGACAGCGGCAAACAGAATCGCCGCTCCGGCTAGAACGATTATCGTCGCTCTTCTGGCAGAATACGGCGTTCTTTTAGATACGGTGGCTGTTGCCATACCAAGAAAGCAAATGAGATGATCACCAATTGGCTTATGAGTAATAAGTAATTGTTATTCAAAAAGCGCGAAAAGAAAAGGATAAACGCCATGCAAACGGTTGCGCCGACCACTGCATCGGACAACCGCCCATGACGAAATATGCGAATACCATACAAAACGCATACAGTTATTCCGCTTATCCCTGATAAAATCCAAAATGGAAATCCCTGGTTTCCCGATGCCGCGAATAAGCTCGAAAAACCAAACCCAGATATTGGGTAATTGCCTTGTTGAGCTATTCCGAGCGCATAAAGCAATGCGTCATCGATAAAGGCGTGGGCATCCCAGAAAAAGAACGGCAGGATGCAGGCGGCGCTCATACATACCGCTGCGCATACAAACAGAAGGCCTTGCATCCACGTTAGGTTTTTTCGACGGACTGCGGCCACGTAATATAAGATGATGAATGGCAAAAAAACCCAAGCGAATTGCTTGACGGCAAGCGTGCAACCAAACAAAATGCCGGCGATGATGTGCTGCCGCTTCGCCATGGCGACAATCGAAAGAAGGCACAAACCGAGAAACAGTATATCGTTGCGGCCTTCAAACAACATATAGATTAAAAAAGGATTCAATGAAAAACAGATCGGCAAGAGCAAGCTGTCCGTTCGCTTCCACACCATGAATACCAACAACAGCGTCATGACGACGTACATGGCTATAAGCAAAAAGCGTAAGTCTTCAAACCCAAGAAGTGGACGGACGATCCAATGCGAGATCTCGCCAAACGCAAGAATGCCGGGCAAATAAATAAAGTGCTCTAATGCCGGATTCCGTATGGGGTCTCCGTTATCTATATGGACGAAGTAAGCATGCTCTGCCATGAGGCCTTTTGTGAAGGATGCTGCGTACGGATTCTGCTTCTGTTCCAGCATGGTAACCGCATCCTGCGTCTGCAGAGCGCCATCGTGGATCTCAAGATTTCCGGTGTTGTGCTGGACATACATGACGGAAAACACGGATACCAATACTGTGCCGATGAGGATAAAAAATAAAATGCGCCGCACAGTTGCTGCCCGTCGCGGATTTCGGCTCCAAAATAACAAGCTTACGCTCACATACAGGATTGCGATCAACACTTGTGTTGCTTGAATATACCAAACAAGCGGCTTTGGAAGTATAAGCTGTGCATTAATGACTGCGTTCATGACGCACAAAAACAATGCAGCAGCATCAAGCGCGACCCCATTCAGGAATGACTGTTCTGCGCTCTGCGGTGCATTACTGTCGTTCATATGCGACTATGCGATAGCTGCGCATATGAAGCAACGCATCATCATACTTCTTGAATCCATGCATACGGAACAGATCATCCAGGTTGCTGAGCGAAAATTTCTGGACATGCACATCTTGCCAAACGCGGCCCGGACCCCAATGTGTCCATGCGTGCCAGACAATCTTCCAAAATAGATTTTCCGATGGAACTGCAATAATCATCCATGCTCCTGACTTGCTGATGCGAGCGGCTTCCGCGATCGTTTTTTCAGGATTCAAGAGGTGCTCAAGCACATCGAGACACACGACGCCATCCGCGACATTATCTTTAACGGGCAGATTGCTTTCAATGTTACTTACGTGCGTCTCCCAGTCAGGATGATTCTGCTGCACGAAATGTATAGCCTGTTCAGAAATGTCTATTGCAATTACGTGGTTAGCTTTCGCTCGAGCGCTCACGAACTCTGTCATATACCCGCCATGGCAACCTAAATCTACGAGCGTGCCTCCTGTTGGACGCACCATCTTTGCTATGCGCTGCCGCCTTCTCCAGTGCCAATAACGCTGGCCGATATTTTTTTTGACGCCTGAGTGATAATAGGACGCGGGAACTGCTGCATGCAGCTCATCAAGATGATCTTGGTGCATAGAGTATTAGTTCTAATAAGATTTCCTTGAGTATACCATGAACGCCCGCGCTATTGCGTAAGCGCATATACCGTAGCGTCGGCATCCTCGTACACTTTCACAAATGCTCCATCAGCCTCGATATCATGCGTCATGGCGTCATGCCCAGAACGGACAAAAACGTAGCGGGAATCAAAATCATAAAACACGAGATTGGAAACATCTCCGTCGTATTTTCCGAGCGTAAAATCAACCCATTTCTGATACTGGCTCGGGTCTTTCCTGTACGAAAACGTCGGATCAAGCCCCGCAATGTAGCGATTGTGGTCATTCCAATAAAAAAGATAAGGAAACTCATCCCAGCTGGAATGGACAACGATAGACCCTTCCGGCGTGTTGTTTTTAAGCCACTCTGAAGCACCTTTCCCAAGATCATAGCGGAATCCGTTCGAAAAATCCTTTTTTACCGATAATGCATCCCGGGGGACAACGAAAGAGATCGCAATGGCAGCGTACGCAATAAGCCCAGCAGCCGCCATAACCGTACTCACTTTGCTCATGACAACCTTAAAAAATTTCCTCAGGTCTGTTCCAACAAGGCAATCTGAATACGCGCTTGCCACAAAGAGCATCCCAAATGGCGCATAGTATTCCACATAGCGACGCGACTTTAATGTGAACGCGAGAAAGAAAAGATATAAGAAAAAGGTAAACCAGGTACGCAGCGAAATGGAACGGAACTTCACTGCCCCCCAACAAACTGCGCCGACAACAAGGATGCTCAGGATGACAGTGTTCGCCGCGAGTTGCATGAAATCATATGGGTACCACTCTCCTCCGACCTGAATCACCGACTGATAATTCACGATGCCAATTTGAATGAGCTGATCATTCAGGTATGAAAGGTTAGCTGGAAAAAAAGGATTAGAAAGAATCCCGAGGCCAGTGCCCACGATGACTAGCGTAATAATTTGCACCTCTCGCTTTGAAATCAACCTGCGGAAAAATGCCGGCCAGTCGATGCGGATGCGCATATGCCTCGATTTTAGCCACGCGCTTTCAACCCACCACGTGTTTAAGAGTCGCATGCTTTCGAGGATAATCACAAAAACAGGCAGAAGCACGAATCCTCCATATGCCCAGACATAGAGGAAGGCAGTAAGAAAGATGCCGATTCGATTCTGGCGCCACGCAAACAGCAGGCCCACCAAGAGTATAAGGATAGAAAAACCAGGCGCCTTTACCAGATTAATTCTGAAAATAAATGGCATGGCGGTCAAAAGCAGAAATCCATGCACAATCGGGTACCGGATCTTCATCGAACGCAGCATAAACGCGAAAAACGTTATGAGCGTGCTTGCAATCAGCGTCGTCGCTACTTTCGCACCTGGGAATGTTCCTAAGGCCTGCACGAATGGAACAAGAATGACGTGATACAAAAAATGCTGATCGGTATAGTAGTCGTTCAGCACAGTAAAAGGCAGCCAGGGAAAATTCTTGATATTTTTCCCTTGAGCGATATCCTCCGCCAATTTGACGTGGTAAAAAGAATCCGGGTCAGCGAAGGTGTTTGTGTTTGTTAGATACACAAAAAGCGCGAAAGACGCCGCAAAGAGCGCTAACAGTCCTAGTGTAAATGCGTATTGTCGTATCCAATGCTTCATAGCGACAGTATGACGTACTCCCTCCGAGCGGACAACGGCGCTACGCTCCAAGCATGGATGAGCATAGCGCCGTTTGGGAAAACCTTACTAGAGTGTGCGGATTTTGCCAATCGGTGCGTGCCTTCGCATAATGAAAAAACCCGACGCCAAGACACAAGAGGTCACGAGGGTCGAGTAGAGAAAGGGTGGAACGAAAGCATGCCCGTACTCTACTGCATGGCAAAAAAAATGCAAGGGGGCAATAATTTTCCATTGACCATAAGTGGTAATCTTGGCATAATACGGACACGTCATCGGTCCGGTTGTGACACTTCTCTTTTTCATATGTCCGGTCATTCCAAGTGGTCTACAATCAAACGCCAGAAAGCGGTTTCGGATGCTCGAAAAGGAAAAATCTTCACGAAACTCGCAAAAGCGATTACTGTCGCGGCGCAAAAAGCTGGTCCGGATCCAAGCGCGAATTTCGCGCTCCGACTTGCTCTTGAAAAGGCTCGTACGGCAAATATGCCGAACGAGAACATTGACCGTGCAATCAAAAAAGCGACCGGTGAAGATAAGGCAGGCAAACTTGAAGAAATTCTGTATGAAGGCTACGGCCCCGACGGGGTAGCTCTGCTCATCAAAACCGTTTCGGATAATCGAAATCGCACAACAAGCGAACTCCGAAGTATGCTCACGAAAGCAGGAGGCTCACTCGCGTCGACCAATAGTGTAGCATGGCAGTTTGATCAAAAAGGTGTCATCCGCATAGCCAAGGAAAAACTTTCCGGGAAAAACACCGAAGAACTCCAATTGGCGTTCATCGATGCAGGCGCCGACGACGTCAAGGACGAACCCGAAGGTCTCACCATCATTACCCCCCGGGAATCACTTGCTTCGATCGCAGAAGCTATCCGGACGCACGGGCTTATTCCTGATTCCCAAGAACTCGAATACCAGACAACTGTCACGCCCCCAAATCCGCAGGCGGTCATGGATCTCATGGAAATGCTTGAAGAAGACGAGGACGTAGATACCGTTTACACCAATGCGGACATCTAAAGCACATGAACGAATCATCGGTATCGACCCTGGCGTTGAGCGCATGGGAGTTGGTATTATTGATGTAACGCGCGGCGTTCCTCAGTGCGTACACGTTACCTGCGTCACAACGTCCAAAAAACTTGATCAGAGCGTACGCATAGAACAACTCGCCGAACAACTCTCGGCGATCATCAAGAAATACAAGCCCGATCGCGCGGCCGTCGAAAAGCTCTTTTTCTCCCACAACGTGAAAACTGCAATGTCGGTTGCTGAAGCAAGGGGGGTCATCCTTCTCACCTTGCGGCAATGGAAACTGCCTGTCACCGAATGGACTCCCCAGCAGATCAAGCAACACGTGACCGGATACGGCAATGCCGATAAGAAGCAGATCCAAACAACCGTCAAATTGATTCTGCGCCTGCCGCGGACAGTCAAATCGGACGACGCTGCTGACGCGCTGGCTGTCGCACTAACGGCTCAACAACTTCCACCCCGATGAAAAGAAAACTTCGCATCGCACAACTTGCAACCCCATGGGAACGCGTCCCGCCGGCAAAATATGGCGGAACCGAGCTGATCGCTTCCTTATTAACGGAGGAGCTTATTCGGCGAGGCCACAAAGTAACGCTGTTCGCGACGGGCGATTCAATAACAAAAGCAAAGCTTCGATCAGTGTATCCGAAAGCGCTGTACCGCGCTGGGGTTCCATGGACAAACAGCACATGGCCGATGCTCCATGTTCAGCAATGCTTCGAACGGGCAGACGAATTCGATATCATCCACAATCATTTTAATTATTTCGGCCTGGCGATGGGCTCATACATCCCCACGCCAGTCGTTACTACGTATCACGGAGATTTCGAAACTGCGGAAAAAGATCCTTCAAAGCGGGCAATTCTGGAAAAAAACAAGCGTATGCCCTTTGTATCTATTTCTGACGATCAGCGTACGCACGCAAAAACCCGTTTGAATTTTGTTGCAACCGTCTATAACGGTATCGATATCAATGCATACTCTTTCGGCGAAACCGCAGGCAACTATCTAGTATGGCTTGGCCGCATCACGCAAAAGAAAGGTGTCTTGGAGGCAATCGCCGCGGCAAAGCAATTCGGAATGAAACTATACATTGCGGCGAAGATCGATCGTATTGATGAACCATTTTACAAAGAAAAAGTACACCCCCTGCTTTCCAAGCGGCACGCCGAATACATCGGCGAAATCGGACTGCATGAAAAAGCGCGCCTCCTTAAAAACGCATATGCTCTGGTTAACCCGATCATGTGGAACGAGCCATTCGGACTTGTGATGGTAGAAGCTCAGGCGTGCGGAACGCCCGTCGTCGCATTCTCACGGGGCGCGGCGCCGGAACTCGTTCAGCACGGCAAAACGGGATTCTTGGTGCATGACGTGCCAGGAATTGTGCGGGCGCTGGGCCGCATTCCACTTATCAAGCGTGCTGCGTGCCGAAAAAATGTCGAGAAGCGATTTACCGTCTCTCAATTAGTAGACGGCTACGAACGCGTGTATTACCGTCTGTTAACCTAACGAATATGAAAACAAAAAGAAAATTGCGCGTTATGTACCTACACACCTTTCCGCTGTACGGCTCAGGATCGGGCACATACGCGCGCGAGCTTGCCCGCGAGGTGAGCAAATTTGAAGATGTGGCGATCGTCTGTCCTGATAACCGTGGGCTACCCAACATCAAACTGTATGAGGTAAACCTGCCGTTCAACGTCGCTTTCACTGGACACCCGGAATGGAAGGATTGCAAACTGTATCATGAATTATCGAGCCTCGAGATCTATCAGATCTATAAAGCATTCTTAGAAACTGCAATCCGGGCAGTACGCGATTTTAAGCCGAATATCATCCACGTCCAGCACATGCACATCCTTACCTGGGTCGCGCGGTATATTAAAGCCATTTACGGCATCAACTTTATCATCACGTCGCACGGAACCTGCTTACTTTCAACCATGCACGATCACCGCTATTGGCACTTAACGTCAGATGCGGTGCGCGTCGCCGCCCGCATTACTGCCGTTAGCCAGGATACCAGGGATTGGCTGATCGAAATGTACGGCAAAGTCCATTCCAAAAAAACTCGCATCATCCCCGGAGGCATCCGGATCGAACAATACCCGCCGTATAAGCCGGTGAATTTCGTAAACAAAAAATTCGATATCGAAGACAAGAAAGTAGTCTTTTTCTCAGGCAAGCTCACCAAACCAAAGGGTGTTAAATATCTCGTCCGCGCCGCAAAATGGATTAAAGGCGAAGTATTCATCGCCGGCGATGGAGAACAACGTATCCACCTGCAAAATCTCGCCAACGAGTTAAAACTGAAAAATGTCCATTTTCTCGGATACATGGGAAAAGAGCAGACACGGGAACTTGATGAAATGTATTACCGCGCAAACGTTTTTGTGGCGCCAAGCGTCTGGGATGAACCCCTCGGCCTGGTGATCCTCGAATCCATGGCGGCAAGTACCCCTGTCGTCGTTACGCGCAAAGGCGGAATCCCGCTCGCAGTCAAAGATGGAATAAATGGCTTGTTCGTCCGGCCGCGCAATGCGAAAGACATCGCCGATAAGGTAAACCGGCTGCTTGAAAACGATGCCAAACGCCGAGAAATGGGAAAAAACGCGCGGCGCATCGTCGAAGAAAAATTCTCGTGGAAAATCATCGCACAAAAATTCATGCGCATCTACCACGCATTCCCTTCAAACATCGATCCTGCCTCCTCACACGGGGCTAAGAACGGAACAAAACACCTGCACTTGTCCGGAAGGCGAAAGCGATAATCATGCCAAAAGTTTTCGCAGCCTCCTACTGAATGCGGTGATCTGTTTCTTATCCATCGGGCTGATTCGCTTGAGCCAACCTGTCTTCGGATCAGGAAATTTGAGCGCCTGACCCCACGGCTGGCGTCTCGATGTTTTGCTGCGCCCGTAAATGTGCACATGCAAATGCGGGCCTGTTCCTTTTTTTGCTCTCGGTCGTAGCAAGAAAAACCAATTGCCGTTTCGCTGGATGTTCACATGGTCCGCCGGAAGCGCATCGAGCATGGCGCGTTCGCACGCCGCCTCCAAATCGATCAACTCTTTGCGATCTCGCTTAGCAAGCTGCCAAGTGTACGATACGCGCGCTTTTGGATAGATGACAACGTGTCCTCCGTCTTGCGCGTCGATATGCGGTTCTCGCGGAATCCTAATTTCAAACCGCGGATTTTCCCAGACAATAATGTTTTGCGGAGCGTCTTTTCCTTTCATGTTTCCATTATACATTAGATGGATTTTCCCATATACTTACCATATGAAAAAAAAGAAACTGCGCATCGCGATCTTGGGCTCAGTATTCATCCCATGTCCACCGGTAAAACAAGGAGGGACAGAATGGGTCGTCTATTACCAGGCAAACGGCCTGCATGATCTAGGTCACGACGTGACTTTATTCGCCATACAAGGATCAAAAACAAGGGCAAAACTGGTTCCTATAGCGGCAAAGGGGGCGTCTCAATATGATGTCGTTCTATCTAAAATGGAATCGTCGCGAAAGTTGCGTTTAGAAATGTCGTATATAGCAAGAGCTGGCGAGCTGATCCTCCAGGAAGCTAAAAAGAAAAAATTCGACGTCATTTTCAATCATATCCGCGGAGGAGAAACCATGCTGCCGCTTGCTCGGACGCTCAAAACACCGCTGGTAACGGTCATGCACCTTCCAGTGTTTGCCGAGCAGGTGCCTATTTACAAAGAATACAACGCGCCGTTGACCCCTATCGCCAATCATCAGAAAAAACCTTTCCCGCGCCTTCGTTACACAAAAACCGTCTACAACGGCATTGATCCGAAAAAATTTCCCTTCAGCGCCAAACCGAAGGACTATTTCTTGTGCATCACGACGATCGGCGAGCACAAAAATACCGGCGCGGCAGTCGATGCCTGCAGAAAAGCGGGCGTACCATTAATCATCGCTGGAAAAATAAGGGATAAAGAATACTACGAAACAAAGGTTAAGCCTTTCGTGGACGGCAAGCGCATCCAATATCTGGGAGAAATCGGCTTCGACGAAAAGGTGAAGTTGTACCAAGGGGCTCGGGGATTCATTTTTCCCACTATTTGGCCCGAACCGTTCGGGTTGGTCGCGATCGAGGCGTTAGCCTGCGGCACGCCGGTAATCGGATGGAAGAGCGGGGGCGTTCCTGAGATCGTAGAGCATGGCAAAAACGGCTATCTTGTCTCTTCAGTCGATGGAATCGTATCTGGCATCAAAGCAATAGATCAAATTTCCCGAAAGGATGCCCGTGCTTCCTTTGAAAAGAAATTCACTTCGGACATTATGGTGAACAATTATGAAACGGTTGCCTATCAAGTAGCAAAACGAGCCCTATGAAACGAAAATTGCGCATCGCCCAAATCGCGCCGCTCTGGGTCAGAATTCCTCCAAAAAAATACGGTGGCATCGAACTGATCATCTATCATTTGTGCAATGAGCTAGTCAACCGAGGGCATAAGGTTACGCTCTTTGCGAGCGGCGACTCGAAGACAAGGGCGAAATTAGTCAGTGTGCGTCCAAAACCATTACTTGACGATGACATTAAATGGACGAACGTTTCAATGACACTATTGAACTCAGGCGTGGCTTATGAAAGACAAGGTCAATTTGACATCATCCACGCGCATAATGATATAAATGATTTGTTTTTTGCCGCACTATCGAAAACGCCGAGCGTGCACACCATGCATAATCCCTTGCATTCCAGCAAAAATCTGGACACGCGAAGGATCGTGCTGAAGCATTACCACGCCCTCAATTTTGTTAGCATTTCACACTCCCAGGCGAAGCTTTCGGACGTGAAGCTGCATATTATCAAGAACGTATATAATGGCATCGATGTTCCCTCGTTCGAATTCAATCCTCATCCAAAAAATCACGTCGCCTGGATCGCCCGTGTGGACAAATACAAAGGCATCGAGAACGCAATCATTGCCGCAAAACGCGCGAAAGAAAATATTTTGCTGGCGGGACGACTGGACTACACGCAACAGGATTACTTTAAAAAACGCATCAAGCCATACCTCAATGGTAAAAGCGTTTCTTTCATTGGCGAAATCGGGGCGCCTCAGAAATCTAAATTCTTCGGATCGGCAAAAGCACTTTTGTACCCAATTGAATGGCCTGAGCCGTTCGGACTTGTCATGACCGAGGCAATGGCGTGCGGAACTCCTGTCATCGGCTTCGATCACGGATCCGTGCGCGAGGTTGTTAAGAATGGCGTCACCGGATTTGTCGTCAACACCATTTCGGAAATGGTCCGCGCTATGAAAAAAATCGATACCATCGACAGAAAAAAATGCAGAGCGTGGGTCGAACAGAAATTCTCTGTCAAAGCCATGGTCGACGGCTACGAAGAAGTATATGAGCGCGTCTTAAGCAAGCACCGCCGATGAAAGCCGCACAAACGCGACGCTATCAAAACAACATTCCCGGCGTAGTCGCACGTATCGACCATGTGCTAGATCGGCAACGGCTCGTCCCCATGGTTTCTCCAGGCGCATTCATACGCGACCACCACGGAAAAAAACATCGCTATACGTCAGCTTGCCGCACTCGTGACGGTTCAAAAGTAATCTTCTACGCACGCCTTCATAAAAATATGGATGCGCGCCAAAAATTTCGCCGAGAAATCTTATTCTTGCGATCGTTAGAGCGTAGCGCCTCTCCCTTGCGAAAATACGTCCCCAAACTGTATGCCTCATCGACAGTACACGACCGAGAATGGTTCACGAGAGAATATTTACAAGCTCCTGCCCTAGGAAGCGTCCACTTGGCTGACAGGCCTTTGGGCACGACGGACGTCCCGCGCATCATTCAGCTTTTTTCGGCGCTCCGCCATATTCCGGATAATCGATTATTTCGCCCGCTGGAACGCCGTGGCGGCGACTTCTATCTCAACATGACTGAGGGCTGCCTCAGGACTGCGTCAAAGCTCTTCACACGAAAGGAGAATGCGGGCATCCACCATATGATGCACGACGCATATGATCTGCTGGATGCGCATGCAAAATACCGAGTGCATGGAGATTGTCATCCTGGAAATATCCTTATTACCCCCACAAAAATCTACCTTATTGATTGGGAATTATTACATATCAATAACCGCGTCAACGACATCGCCTATTTTTACGCCGGCCTTGCGGAGCATCCGGTTTTTCGCAAAAAACTGATCAGCTCATTTGAACGATCTATTGAATGGAAAGAGGAATTCCGAACATTATTCCCTGTTGTCGCGTCATTTTTTTCTATCAATCACTTGTGCACGCTCCTGCAGGATAAACCAGACGATCTTTCGGAACACGACCGCACCCGCGTTATGAGTTACGCCCGCGCTATCGTCAAAAGCTCGCTAAACGGATATACTACAGTAGCAAAACTGTAAAAATTACAAACCTATGCGCATTGGGGTTTTTTGTACAAATGAATACACAACACCGCCGCCGCAAGACGTGATCTATGCGCCGTTGCAGGTAACACAGCAAATCGCGGATGGACTCGCGGACCGCGGACACAAAGTTACCGTATACGCGCCAAAGGGTTCGCACATGAAAGCCAAAGTCGTCACGAACGGGCTTGTTGCGCTCAAAAAAAACTCAGCGCTGCGGCCATTCATGCTCAGGCATAACGAACGCACTGTAGGATCGTATGAACAGCTCGCCTTATCGGCGCTTATGCTCGATGCTGCCGCCGGCAAATACGACATTGTCCATATTCATCCAGCCATCCGTGGCATTTTCTACGCGCCCTTGGTCTCGCCGGTGCCAGTCGTATTCACGCTGCACGATCCAATTGATAACGAAAAAAAATTCTTTTTCCAAAGCGTCCGCTCTTCAAACATGCATTATGTTTCTATTTCTAATGCCCAACGAAAGCCGGCGCCAACCTTACCATGGGCCGGAACCGTCTATAATGGGATCTATCCTGAACGATTTCCGTTTACTGCCAAGCCCGGAAAACGATTCGTGATTATCGGACGACTCGTGCCAGATAAAGGCATCCATGAAGCCATCCAGGCAGCCAGAAAAGCGCGAGTTCCTTTGGACATCGCAGGAAAGCCAAACTGGGGACCATACTGGGAGCGGAAAATAAAGCCGTACCTGTCTTCTTCGATACGATACCTGGGAATGGTG
>Ga0265297_10008985_pt1 | contig 13132 bp, 9 predicted proteins | sample Munlanlwell13791_FD_192502 | JGI IMG/M metagenome (GOLD analysis project Ga0265297, IMG submission 192502) | Leachate microbial communities from a municipal landfill in Southern Ontario, Canada - Leachate well 137-91 | ecosystem: Engineered > Solid waste > Landfill > Unclassified | place...
TGCCTCTAGATCTGACACATGATTTGTGGCAACGCTTTTCGCCTCGGCCAAGAACCTTTCGAGACCGCCAGCACCCGGATCATATGTCGTCAAAAGTTTCCACATGTGAAAGCGTTGCCAGTCGAAGATGCTCTTTTCCGTTACCAACAACTTTTCAAGATCGGCAAGAATCCTGCCGCTGCGGTCGGCAGTCAGCATTTTGCACCAATAGTCCGAGCGCCCGACATGAGAGTTCAATCGCGGCAAAACCAAATCGATAACCTTTGGGCGGATTAAATCTCGTAGTTCAGTGAACGACGCGCAGTCAAGCAGCCGATTGCAGAACGCTCGGAATTTCCGATCATCTCCATCGGAACTGGCATGGTAGTTCACCCGTTCCAAACACTTTTGCGCCATCGCTTTAAGTTCGGCCAGTTCGCCTCGTGCTATTGCTTCTTCGGAATTGCTAATGAGAATATCATCCGCAACATCAACAAGCCGGTCGAATTCCGGTGTTCCTTTGAGGATTATTCTCGTTTTGTCGCTAGCCAGAAAGAGTCTTTCTTTAGCCAGTTCCTGCTGCAGAAAATGCAACGCGCGTAGTGCTTGCTGACGATTCTTTGCGCATACTCTGATGTCATCGACCCAGCGAAAATAGTTAAATCTGTTCCCTTCCATCGCAGCATCAACATTGTGCAAATACACGCTGCCAAAGAAGCTGCTAGGATCAAAGTTTTGAGGTATTCCAAATCCTGTCGTTGACCACGTTTGGAGCAAAGTTCGGAGAAAACCGACGACTTCACGATCGGAGTCTGTGGCGGACTTTCCAAGCATCGACTCCAACTTGTCACAGAGGTGGTTGATATCGATGTGATCGTAGAAACTCGCGATATCCGTTACAAGCACGGCTTGGATGTTACCGTCCAAACACGCGGCGCGAAAATCGTTGTGGAAGTTTTTCCATCTGTCGATACGTTCCGAGAATGGATAAGCGTCGGGATCCTCGGCGTCGCGACGATAGGAGTAAACACACCGAAGTACCAGGTTGTCTATTCTCGGCAACAGATGATGCAATACTGCCAGATAAACAAGCCTGTGGTTGGGGTGAAGCCAAATTGCTTCTCTAAGCATCCCGCTGGCTTTTGGCACATATTCCACGCGGCTTGTAACGGATTCAATCTGTAGGAATCTGTGCTCTCGCTGGGTTAAGTACGACTGTTTGAACACCGAGATTTCCTTAAACCCAAGCGGATCAGGAAAAAAGTCATCTTTCGCGTCTTCCATGAGCCAATCGACGGCGACTGGTAGATTTAGCACGCGTTTTAACAAAGGATAATTCACGCGGTTATCCAATAGAATGTGAAAATTACCAGATGCGTCGCGTTCCTTCGAGACAAAAAACGGTGTCGGCACGCCCTGCAAGGTCGCGGTATTCGTTCGCACGAACGATCAATTTATGGCCACCTTTTCAGGGCGGCTTTCATGCGTGAGAATATGGCAACGAATGGCCTGCCGTGTCGCTATTTTTTGCCGGTTTCAGCGGCAGTTTTCGGGCGAGGCCGGGTGGAAATTCTGAAGCGGTACCGCTACGATCATGGGCTGGCTTGATCTTGTTGTAAGAAAACGGCTTCTGCCGCTACCAATAGAATCAGAACAACGACTCACGAGATGCACCGCGACAATACAGAAGCAGTGTTCAAGACCTGGCTCCAGGAGCACAGTGGCATCGTGTTCAAAGTGGCCCGCGCTTACACGTTTACAGATGAGGACCGAAAGGACTTGGTTCAAGATATCCTGCTTCAACTCTGGATTTCACTGCCGCAGTTTGAAGGAAAGGCCAAAGCGTCCACATGGGTATATCGTGTGGCGTTGAATACTGCGCTCGCTTCGCACCGAAAGTCACAGCGGCGAAGAGACCGGCAAATACCGCTCCTTGAAGTGGAGGACGTTCCCGCGGTCGGGAATGCCGATGTGCAACGCCTGCGAGACAAGGAAGTTGTTGAGCGCCTCTACACGGCCATCCGCCAATTGTCCAAGGCTGACGCCGCTCTGGTGCTGCTTTATCTCGACGATATGAGCTACCGCGAAATGGCGGAAGTGCTTGGCATATCGGAGAGCAACGTGGGTGTGAAATTGAGTCGCGTCCGAAAGCAGTTGGCGGAGTTAATGAAGGAGTAGCGCATGAATCCTGATGAATTGAAGAAGCTATGGAAAACCCAAACCTCGGCAGTCCGATTGACGATTGACACCACCGTGCTGTTGCAACTCCTGAAAAGGAATAAAAAACATTTTGAAGCGATGATTTTCTGGCGCGATGCGCGAGAAGTGGGAACGGCTCTGCTAATGGTGCCGATAATCCTTTGGATTGGCGTGAGGGATCATTTGCCGTGGACATTTTTTCTGATGATCCCGGCGGTGCTGTGGATCGCGGGGTTCATGTTGACGGATCGGATACTCCAGAAACGGCGACAGCCTCAGTTGGACAACCCGCTGCGGGATTGCCTTGAGCGTTTGCTGGCACAAGTGGAACACCAGATTGGGTTGCTGCGAAATGTGTTCTGGTGGTATCTGCTCCCGGTCGCCGCCGCCATGGCCGCATTTCTCGGTCACGTGACATGGCACATTTGGGCGGGCGGTTGGCACGTCCGGCTCGCAAGCGCAGTAATAATCGCGGTAATAACACTGATCTTTTGGGGCGTTTACTGGCTGAACCAACGTGCCGTGCGCCGGGAACTCGAACCGCGCCGGGAGGAACTGCGTGCTCTGATCTCAAATCTCGAAAACGACAATCCGGAAGTTCTGTCTTCAGGGGAAATGTCTTCCAGCAAGGATTGATAGTCGGGATCGGTTTTGTATCGTTGACCCGATTCTCTACCTGCTGTCAAAAAAACAGCGAAGTCCGATCCGATGGCCCGTCTCTGATCGCGCCGCGCCCGCCGTTCAATGCGACCGGGCGTAGTGGGTCAGGGCGAGAACGTTGAGTTCGGGCGTGTCGCGGGGGACTTCGCAACCGGCCTTCTCTGAGGAGTTCTTCAATGACTCTAACCGGTTTCTCCTTGCAGGAACTCGGTGATCGCTTTCCACGCATCGGCGGGCGCGAGCTGCAAAATGAAGTGGGACGTTGGCAACGTTCGGGACACGACGTCGGGACGATGACGCAGGATGGATTTCAAACAGTGGCGTCGGACCACGAGGTCTTTGGCTCCCGCCAGATAGAGGATCGGCACCGGGCACGCGGCAAGCCATGGCCGCGCATCCACGGTGAGCGTGGAGCGGAGCCTTGTGGCCAAAACACTGGCCGATACGTTTTTGAGGATGGCGGCCGTCTTGACCACCATGGCAACATCTTCGGGGGAACCTCCCACCAAGGCTCGCAATACGTAAATCGGCGTTCGCATTCTGAAAATGAGTTCCCACGGCAGGAAGCGCGCCCAGCGCGGTCCTGGTGGCAGAACGAAAGTACCCACGAGAACAACGGCCACGAGACCCTCGGGCCGCTCCGACGCCAGCCGCAACGCCAGCGGTCCGGAGTAGGATTCGCCGAGGAGAATCATCGGAGAGTACCCCGTTATTTGGGTCCGAACCTCGCCTGCAAGCTCCTCATAGGAAAGCTCGCGGTCCCGAGGGTGGCTGATCACCAGCGGATCGAACTCCGGCGGGCAATGCTGCAAAAGCGGCTCAAACAAGTCATGCGTCCCGTGCAAACCGGGAAGCAGGACAACGCGGGTCTTATGGTTGCGGATCATTCCAGCACCCTTCGCGGCGCCGCTGCCGCTTCTAATGCGACCGGGCGTAATGAGTCAGGGCCAGGACGTTGGCTTCGGACGTGTCGCGGGGGACTTCGCAGCCGGCGCCGACGATGTAGCGGGGACTGGCCTGGCAATGACACTCAGCAATGGCCGCCGCCACTGACTCCGGCGTGCCGTCGCGAAGGACGCTCACAGGGTTGATGTTGCCGAGCAGCACCTGCTGTGGCCCCATCTTCCGCCGCGCGTCGGCAAGCGACACCATCGAGTCGAGGTCCACAATCTCGCAGCCGAGTTTGCCCATGCCTTCGAGGATGGCGCCGGTGTTGCCGCAGATGTGCAGGCGCACGCGCGTGCCCATTGCGTGCAGGCCGTCCACGAGCTTCTTCTCGTAGGGCCAGACGAACTCGTTGTAAATCTCCGGCCCGACCAGCGACGCCGCCGCGTCGCCCATGCCAATGATGTCCGCGCCCGCCTCGACTTGCGCGCGGGCGAAGCGCAGTTCCATCCCGACGATGAACTCAAACAGGTCGCGGATGAATTTCTCGTCGTCGAAGAAATCGAGCATCAGCGTATTGATGCCGCGCAGGTCGGAGCCCTCGGCGCACGGGCCTTCGACCCAGCCTTCAATGAGCTTTTCGCCACGAACGCGCTCGCGGAACAGCGCGCAAGCCTTGACGCGGTCGTGCATCCGGCCGCCGCCGAGCGGGTCGGGCGCTTTCAGCCGCGCCAGCTCGGTCTTGTCGGCGAGCCGCGCGTCGTTCTCGTTGATCGCCGGCGGCTGGTTGTCGAAATACTCGACGTGCGCGCCACAGTCGGCCGCCTCGCGCGCGGGGTCGGAGATGCTGGAAACGTAATCGAAGTCGAACTTCTCAGCGGTGCGAATCTGCGCATCGACCATGACGCGATGGTCGCGCGCGTAGTCGCCGTAGCGTGCGCCAATGCAGTCGGCGGCAAACATCATGGTGATGGGCATCAGCGGCAGCCGGTCTGTGGGCCGGCCTTCCAGCATGGCGAGGACTCTTTCGCGACCGTTCATGGCGAAACCATAACGATCCGGCGCAGACACCGCAAAGTTTTTCCGCGCATTTGCTGGCGGCGACGCGCGGTTCTTGGTAGTGCTGGAAACCGGCGATGAAACCCGCGTTGCGAATCCTTGCCGTGCCGAACGAGGACGGATTCGGTCCCTCCGCGCTGCTCTCCTATGTCGTGAAGGAACTGCTCGCGCAACGGCCCGGCAGCCACGTGACGATCTGGAACCGTTCGCGCGCCGGCTGCAACCGCAGCCTCTACCGCGACCTCATAACCGCCAACCGCGTGAACGTCGAGCCGGTCTGCAACCTCATCCAACTCGACAAGAACCCGGCCACCGGCACAGTCTCCATCCCCGGCACGCTCGCGCTGATCGGTGACTACCGCGCCACCAGCAACCGTTACGCCACCGGCGCGCGCTCCGGCGATTTCGACCTTGTCGTCGAGTTCGGTGTTCCCGCCGCCGTGCGATGGGCCGCCAAGCGCGGTCTCCCGTGCGTCAGTATCTTCGACCACGCATGGGGGCGAACGCTGGAGATGATCCTCGCTGACACCCATGCGCCGGTGACGCCCCGCCAACGCACGCAGTGGCGCAACCTCGTCGCCGCCGTCCGCCGGGATGAGTCGTTTACGCGGAAACTGTTTCTCTTTCCGCAATTCATCTCGCCGCCGTTGTTCCGCGCTCACTGGCGGAGCGTTGCGCCACGCGCAGTGGTGAAACAGCTCTCCGGCGTGCTCGGCGGCACGGCCTCGTGGAACGAGCGGCGGGCACGAAAACATCTCGGTCTGAGCGCACCGGGTCGCATTGTGATGATCCAAGGCGGTGACACGCCGGCGTGGGATGCGCTGCTGCAACGGCTCGTTCCGGCTTTCCTCGACGCCAGCGCCGAACTCGAAGCCCGGCGGCTCAACGTGGTATTTTACATTCCACAGCGCATCGCCGATCGCGTCGCCATCGCACGCCTAGCCGATCCCGCCATTGCCCGCCGATGTCCGCGTGTCCGTGCCTTTGCTCCGGTGCCCGGTGGCACAACGCAGGAACTCTTCCCGTTCGTGGACCTGCTCGTCACGCGCGCCGGCGGCGGCACGGTCAACGACGCCATCGCGTGCCGCACGCCGTTTGTGTGTGTGCGCGAGCGGAGCCAGTCGCAGGTGGAAGCAACGCTCATAGCGTGCGTGCGCCGCGGCCTGACACGCGTGGTGGACAGCGCCGCACTGGAAGCCGACCCATTGCGCACGATCCTCTCCGAAGCCGGCCGCGCGTGCGTCAACCGGAAGATGGTCGCCACCATGCGAAGGATTCCCAACCACGCCGAGAGGAAACTGGTGCGCGAAATCCTGCGCGGGTTTATGGCGAGGCAGGCTTCTTCAGGTGCTTGTCGAAGAACGCCTCGACCCTCCGCATGATCTCCGGCCCGCTGAAGCCGTGGCCAGCGCCCTGGACGGTGTGGAACGTGACCTCGACACCGGCTTTCTTCAACGCGGCATCGAGCAGAACGCTCTGGTGATGCGGCACGAGCCGGTCCTTGTCGCCGTGCATGATGAGGAACGGCGGGTCGTCAGGCGTGACGTAGGTGATCGGGTTGGCGGCGCGAGCCTTGTCCTTGTTTTCCTGAACCGGGCCGCCAATGAAGAGCGACTCGGGCGAATCGGCCGCATCGTGGTTGAACGGCTTGCCCGGAGTGAGCGCATGCGCCTCCATCTGCGTAAAATCGGTCGGGCCAAACCAATCGCACACGGCCTGCACGCGGCTGCTGAATTCAAGATTGCCGCCGCTGCCTTCGAGTTGTTTCACGCCGCCGCTGGTGCCAAGCAGCGCCACGAGGTGGCCACCCGACGACGAACCCCACGCGCCAAAGTGATCGGGGTCAAGGTTGTGTTCTTTGGCGTGTGCCCGCAGCCAGCGCACGGCGGCCTTGCAGTCCTCGATGGCCGCCGGAAAAACCGCCTGTCCGCTGAGCCGGTAGTTGAGGCTCGCCACAGCGTGCCCGCCACGGGTGAGAGCCATCGCGGGACATTGCGCCTTGTCGCCCGAGCGGAACGCGCCCCCGTGAATCCAGATGACCAGCGGCAACGGTCTGTCGCTCTTCAGAAGATAGAGATCAAGCGACTGCGCCCTGCCGCCGCCGGGAACATACTCGATGTCGCGCAGTGCGCGCACCCCTTCCGGCAACGGCCGCGGCCCCTGTGGCCGGCGCGATGGAGGTTGTTGGGCATGAGTTGTCACAGCGGGCAGAAAGAGTAATGCAGCCAGTCCGGCGAGCAAGAACCGAGTGGCCTTCATGATGGCCCCCACGATTGGCTGATTGGCGCGCTTTGCACACCTGCTACAACGCTTCTGCCCTCCGTCTTATTGGCAACCGGGCAACGCAAGCTCACCACAGCGCATTTTGCACGGCGAGAATCTGCTGTGCCACAAGCCATCGGTAAACGTCGAATTCGGCGGGCGACCAGAGATCGTCGTGTTTGTATTTCGCCTGCACGCGGATGGAGTCCCAGGCGAACTTCAACTCGCGCTCCGCCTTCGTTGCGGCATCCTGCGCCGCCGGCTTGCCGCTCTTCTTCGCCTCGGCAATGAGTTGCTCCAGCGTGTGGATGTAACGGTAATCGTCGTAGCCTTCGCGATACGCCTCCCACATCGCGACGGGAATCGGCGCGCCATCCTGCTCGCTGCGGTTGAAGAAATCCATCGAGGAGCTGTCGAGGTAATTCCACGGGTCGCCGCCGCTGGCCTGGTAAATCCACGGGATGAGCGTGAGGAATCCGCTGCGCCAGAAACCGAAGCCGTAGGTCATTCGCGCGCCGGTCACCGGCGTGTGGTCGTTCTCGCCGTTGACGTGGTTGGGGTAGCACCAATATTCCACCTTCCGCGCCTTCATGTCGGCAAGCACCGTCTCGCGGTCCGGAGCAAACGGCTGTGTGCTCCACACGTCAATGAACGGCCGCATCGGCTCGAACTGCTCGTGCGTGGGGTTCGCCGTCACGTAGGTCCGCACGCCAGCGGCCTTGCACGCCTTCAACACCTTCACCATGAAGTTGACCGCGTCGGGGTTCGTGCTTGGCTCATCCACCGGATAATAGAGGAACTCCGGCCAGCCGCGCTCCTTTCGGCCAGCCTCGATCGCGCGAACCATCGCTGTCATTTCGCGGCTGAACTCCTCCGGCGGATCCTTCACGCCGTGCAAGTGCGAGCCGGGATGCTCCTTCATGTATTTGGCGTAAACGCCGCCGCTGTTGATGCCCATGACCATCGGGCCGACGAAGCCGTGTTTTTTCCACATCTCAACCTTGGTGGCCAGCGTGTCCCACTTGAGGTCGAACTTCCCGTCCTTGTCCGCGGCCGGGCACCAGAGCGAGAGCACCACGTTGCGCGTGCCGTGGGCAACCATGTCGGCGTGCTCCAAGTCGGCTTTGCGCGTCCAATACTCGCGCGAAACATCGTCCTTCGCCTCGGCAGCGCGGTCGAGCGGATGATGATAGTAGATGCCGAAAATCTTCGTCGGATCCTCGCGCAACTTGAACGGCAACACTCGCAGCTTGACCGGCACAACCGCTTTGCCGCCGGCGCAGGTAAACGTGACGTTGCCGCGATACTCGCCCGCCGGGGCGTTGTCGGGAACGCGGATCGTCAGCCAGAAACGCGCATTCTCGCCAGCCTTGAGGTCCCCGCCCTTGAACCGCTCCAGCACGTCGGGCACGACGCGGCAGCGATGAAGCACCGTGTAATTCGGCCGCGCCAGCATATAGCGAACGCGGCGCACTTCGATGTTCTTCGCGGGCACCGGACCGATGGCGCTCACGCTGACCTTCGCGTTGGCGAGGTCGCGCAACGGCCGGACGATGAAGTTCACCGGCTCAAACTCGCCCGGCGTCGCGAATGCCCGCAGTTCGGGGTTGAGGTCTTCGGCGCGCGGGTTGGTGTGGGGATAGATGCATTCGAGATAGTGCCGCGACCAGACGGCGAAGCCGCGTTTCTCGTCCGCGGCGCCCAGCGCCGGCATCGGGCCGGTCGGCGGCTCCGCTTCCTGCTTCCACTTCGCCCACTCCGCCGGTGGCATGCGGAAGGTCCATTCCTCAAACGGCGCGATGATCTCCTTCTGGACGCGCGGCGCGTCGGCGTCCGTCCACGCCATGGCGGCGTTGACGACCCACTTGCTACGCGGCGCAAACTTGATGGCCAGCGGCTCCTTGCCAGCAGTGGCGCGGAACCGCAGCGTGCGGAACTGGTAGCAGCCTTCAATCCGGACGCGCTGCGTCTGATCACCGACCTGCACGGTGAAGTCAAAGAACTGCGCCCGATACTTCGAATCGCTCGTGCCGCAGACGACGTAGAGGTGGCAGTCACCCGACGGCGCGGTGATGAGGAACGAATTCGCGCTTTCGCCAATGACGGCGTCTTCCGTGATCGGGTTGGTCCAGATGGGCGGCTGTTCCTCACGGCCGCGGCTCTTGTTCTCGATCATCTCGCGGTAGGCGCGCGCCGATGAGGTGAGGCCGTCCTTGTTCTGCCATCCAAAACCGGCTTGCGCATCGAAGACGGTGGTGTGGGTTGCTTTCGTGAAGCCGGTCCAGACATCGGACTTGGCCGTGCCCATGTCGTAGAGCAGCGGCGCGGCGTGGGCGGTGATGGCGAGGGCAAGAACGGGGCTGATGCGTATTGCGTATTGTGTGAGGCGCATGATCATTTCCTCCACGGAGATTCGACGAGACGGACTTTGGCTGTAACCGGTTGCGGATTGCCGGCAACGCGCGCGGCCAGTTCGTAGTCGCCCGGTAACAACTTCTTGCCGCCAAGGTCGAGCGCGACGCGTTGCGGGCCGCGCTCCACAGAAGCCGTGACTTGGGCGACGGTCTGGCCGTCCCGGCGCAATTCGCACGTCAATTCCGTTCGCTGGCCGGGCCGGGTGCCAGCGAGTTTGAGCTTCACCGGGATGACCCGTTCGCCAGCAAACATCACCGCCGTTTCCGCCGCAAAATCCAGGATCGTCGGCTGCGCGTAACGGAGCAGCGCGAGGTCGTCGATGAACAGGTCAAGCTGATCCGCGTGTTTGTAGTTCGCCTCGGCGATGTGGAACTGGAGGCTCCGCACGTCGCCGGGTTGCGGCAGCGCCGACACCGGGACCGTGATCTCGACCCACTCCCCTTTTCTCAACTCCGCCAGCGGACGGTGCAGCGCCGTGGCTCTATCAGGCGCATGAATGCCGAGGCCGACCGCCTCCTTCGGCAACGCGGCTCGCGTTGTGTCGGTGTAAATCCACATGTGCAGATAGTCCCACGCCGACCAGTCGCGCGACGGGCTTTCGGGGATGGCGCGGCTGACGCGCGGCCACCCGATGGGATACTTCTTCTCGCCGGCGTAGTAGTCCACCGTGACGTGCCAGTGCAGCGCCGATGGCCCTGTCTTCACGCGCGCCGTGGAGACCTCGACAGTGGATTCCGCCGGCGACCAGCCTTTCGCGGACGCGCCGCCGAACAGGAGTTGTTTTTCCATCACCGGCGACTGCGCGAGCGCCGTCGCGGTCGCCGCCAACATGACTGCCAGGATGATTGGCTTCACACGCGCATTCTGCGCGAAGCATGGCCCGTCAGGCAAAGGTTATTTGAGCCGTGCGGGTCACGGCGACATCGTTCTGGGGAATTGCTCCGTCCAGTCAAACCACGGCGCGGCATGCCGCCGGGCGCGAAAACTTGTTTGTGCTGCGTTGCGCTATCGGCTAGGAAAGCTGGGATATACACCCATGCTTGAAACAACCTTGAACGCGCAGGTGACGCAAAGAACCGAAGTCAGTCCGGGGCTGCTGATCCTGAGAGTCGCGCCGGTGGGCTGGACGTTCCCGGATTTTACGCCGGGCCAGTTCACGGTCATGGCACTGCCAGGATCGGCCGTGCGGTGTGAAGGGGCGGAAGATGAACTACAGGCGCCTGATCCGCAAAAGCTCATCCGCCGCGCTTACTCCATCGCTTCGTCATCCGTCGAGAAGGAGTATCTGGAGTTCTACATCTCGCTGGTGCGTTCGGGCGGCCTGACGCCGAGGCTGTTTGCGTTGGAACTCGGGGATCGCTTGTGGCTGTCGCCGAAATGCACGGGCATGTTCACGCTGAAAGACGTGCCGGAGGATAAACACGCTGTCTTCATCGCCACAGGCACGGGTCTCGCGCCCTACATGAGCATGCTCCGGACGTATCTGGAGATGAACAAGCCCCGGAAGTTCGCCGTGTTGCACGGCGCCTACCACTCCTGGGACCTCGGCTACCGCACGGAGCTTTTCACCCTCCAGCGTCTCTGTCGGAATTTCGCCTACATGCCCATTATCAATGAGGCGCAAGGCGAACCCATCCCATGGAAAGGCCCGACAGGTTTCGTTCAGGATCTGTGGAAAGGCGGCGTCATAAAGGCAGCGTGGGGTTTCCAACCAACCCCAGAGAACACGCACATCTTCCTCTGTGGCCACCCCGCCATGATCGAATCCGTCACCTCGATCCTCATCGGTGAGGGCTTTGCCGAACACAGTCCCCAGAAACCCGGCCAGATCCACACGGAGAAATTCTGGTAGCAGGAAGCGTCTGCCGTTTCAGCCGGTTCGCCGGCTTGACTTCACGACGCCGAATCCTACCATGCCAGTTTCAACACCATGACTATACCCATTGACATCCTTTCTCGCGCCGCAGCGCAGGCACGCGGGTTGGCTATTGACGCTGTGCATGCCTGCAGTTCCGGCCATCTCGGTCTGCCGCTCGGCTGCGCCGAAATCGGCGCGGCGCTCTACGGTTGCGCGCTCCAGCACAACCCCGACCAGCCACGGTGGATCAACCGCGACCGTTTCGTGCTCTCGGCCGGCCACGGCAGCATGTTCCTTTACACATGGCTTCATCTCTCCGGCTATGACCTGCCGTTGCAAGAGTTGAAGAACTTCCGCCAACTCCACAGCCGCACGCCGGGTCACCCGGAGTTCCGCGAAACACCCGGCGTCGAGGCCACGAGCGGGCCGCTCGGCCAGGGCGTGGGCAACGCCGTTGGCATGGCCCTCGCCGCCAAGATGGCCGCAGCGAAGTTCAATACCCCGGCTCACACCATCCTTGATCACCGCGTCATCTGTCTCGCGGGCGACGGTTGCTTGCAGGAAGGGGTCGCGGCCGAGGCATCGGCATTCGCCGGACATTTCGGCTTGGACAACCTGATCCTTATCTACGATTCCAATGATGTCACCCTCGACGCGATGGCAAAAGCCACGCAGAGCGAGGATACCGCGAAGCGCTACGAAGCTTACGGCTTCGAGGTGCAGACTGTGAACGGCCACGACATCCGCGCATTCGTGGACGCAGTGACGAAGGCCAGGAACACCCGCAGCGGCAAGCCGCAGTTCATCATCGCCAAAACCCTCATTGGCAAAGGCATTCCAGAAGTCGCTGGCACCAGCAAGGCCCACGGCGAAGGCGGCGCGAAGTTCGCCGACGCCGCGCGCAAGGGTCTGGGTCTGCCCGACGAACACTTCTACGTTTCCGACGACGTGCGCGCTTATTTTGCCGGGCACAAGAAGCAACTCGCTGCCAGCTATGAGAAATGGAACTCGCTCTTCCAGGCATGGCGCGCGGCGAACCCCGCCCTCGCGACGCTGCTGGACGGAGGCCTTAACAACACAGTGCCGGCCGGTTTGATTGGCAAACTCCCGTCATTCCCGGCCGACGCAAAGATCGCCACACGCAAGGCGGGCAGTGATCTGCTCCAGCCGCTGGCGGAAGCAATGCCGTTGCTGCTCAGCGGCAGCGCCGATCTGTTCGGTTCCACGTTGAACTACATCGCCGCCAGCAAGGATTTTTCGCGTGAGAATCCAACCGGCCGCAATATCCGCTTTGGTATTCGCGAACACGGCATGGCCGCCATCCTGAACGGCATCGCTTATCACGGCGTGTTTCGCGCGGCGGGCGCAACGTTCCTGGTTTTCGCCGACTACGCGCGCCCGGCGATGCGCATCGCCGCATTGGCGTCGCTGCCGGTGATCTACATTTACACGCACGACTCCATCGGTGTCGGCGAGGACGGCCCGACGCATCAGCCGGTGGAAACCGTCAGCGGCCTGCGTGTGATGCCCAACCTCGATGTCATCCGCCCGGCGGACCCGGAGGAGACGGTTGGCGCATTCGTCGCCGCGCTGGAACGCGTCAACGGCCCGACGCTGCTTTGCCTGACGCGCCAAGCGGTGCCGATGCTCAACCAGATTCCAGTCGCGCAACGCCGCGAAGGCGTGCTGCGTGGCGGCTACATCGCGCTCAAGGAGAGTTCCAAGCTGAACCTGATCCTCATCTCCTGCGGCAGCGAATTGCAGCTCGCGCTCGACGCCGCCAAACAACTCGGCGACGGCGTGCGCGTGGTGGCA
>Ga0265297_10008986_pt1 | contig 13129 bp, 15 predicted proteins | sample Munlanlwell13791_FD_192502 | JGI IMG/M metagenome (GOLD analysis project Ga0265297, IMG submission 192502) | Leachate microbial communities from a municipal landfill in Southern Ontario, Canada - Leachate well 137-91 | ecosystem: Engineered > Solid waste > Landfill > Unclassified | place...
CGTTACGCCAATCCCGGCCAGCGAAACATCGTATCCCCAGCATATCGCGGAGTGGGAGCCGCAAATGAGCGCCGCCTTTTTCCCGAGCGAAGAAACGCCGATCTTAGCCGAGCCAACGGCGGAGCTCAGCGCCAAACAACCGCTGGTCCCGCTTTATCAATTGCAGAAGTCGTATATTGTCGCGACTGACGGCAAGAGCTTATCGGTTATCGATCAGCACGCGGCCCACGAGCGGATCATCTATGATCGGCTGAGCCGAACGGAGCGGGCGATCGACCGACAAACCTTACTGATCCCGGAAACGCTTGAGTTTGAGCTCCCCTTAGCGGGCGCCATAAAGACTAATCTGGCTGAACTGCAAAAACTAGGGTTTGAGATCGAGGAGTTTGGCCAGAACAGTTTTATCGTTCGGGCGGTCCCCGCTTTGAACGGAAAAGTTTCGGCGACTACTTTGCTCTCAGACATTGCCAGCGACTTGCGGGCCCTGGGCCAAAGCGAACAGTTGGCAATCAGGCAAGAAAATCTCCGCAAATCATTGGCCTGTCATAGCGCGATCAAAGCTGGGGAGCCATTGACCAGCCAGGAGATGGCGGCTTTGATCCGGGACCTCTTCCTGACGGAGAATCCGACAACTTGTCCTCATGGCCGACCACTGATTTTTACTATTCCAGAAACCGAAATCCTGAAAAAATTCCATCGCTAACGCCTAAAAAACGTTGAAAAATAAGGAATATTCGAAATAAGCGAAATTTCCCACCCGACTTCACGATACTATAATGATGTAAGGCTGTTGACTGGCAATAAAATTGCTTTGTTTGACAGCATGGGTGAAGGTCTGTTAACATGGCTCGAAAGGAGATTCAAATGGCGAAAAATCTAGTTATCGTTGAGTCACCTGCTAAGGCTAGGACTCTGGGGAAGTTTTTAGGGAAAGAATACGAAGTTAAGGCAAGCGGCGGGCATATCCGCGATTTGCCGCCAAAGTCGCTTGGGGTTAAAGTCGAATCAGATTTTGAACCCAACTATAAGATAATTAAAGGAAAAGAGAACATTGTTAAGGACCTTAAAAAGGATGCCGCTAAGGCGAAAATGATCTACCTGGCCCCGGATCCGGACCGTGAAGGGGAAGCGATCGCCTGGCATCTCAACGCCATCTTAGACGCGGCGAAAAAAACCAAAAGGATCGAATTCCACGAGATCACCAAGGAGGCAGTCGCTAAAGCGATAAAAAGCCCCCGGGAGATCGACGTCGCCCGCGTTAACGCTCAACAAGCCCGCCGCATACTCGACCGTCTGGTTGGTTATAAACTGAGCCCTCTTCTCTGGAAAAAGGTCCGCAAAGGGCTTTCCGCCGGCCGCGTGCAATCGGTCGCGGTTCGGCTAATTTGCGAACGGGAAGAAGAGATCAAGAAGTTCCAGGCGATCGAATACTGGGACATCATGGCCCAGTTAGCGACTGCTAAAGACGAAGAATTCGCCGCCCGCCTGGTTGCCCGCGGCACGAAATCGATGGGTGGCCGTCCAACTTCACCGGAAAAGAAAGAAAACGTGATCCCTTCGAAAGAAGAAGTTGAAAAGATCCTGAAAGAGTTGGAAAACGCTGCTTTCGCGGTTAAAGAAGTCAGGAAAAAGGAACAGAACCGCCACCCCTCGCCGCCGTTCATTACCAGCTCATTGCAACAAGAAGCGGCCCGCAAGCTTGGCTTCTCGCCGAAAAAAACCATGATGCTGGCCCAGCGCCTTTACGAAGGCGAAGAAGTCCCGGGCGAAGGCCGGATCGGTTTGATCACTTACATGAGAACCGATTCGGTTCGGATCAGCGACGGGGCCCTGGTTGAGACCCGCGGTTATATTGACGAAGCTATCGGCAAACAATATCTGCCCAAGGAAGCGAACCATTATAAAACGAAGAAATCGGCCCAGGACGCTCATGAAGCGATCCGCCCGACCTCGATCGCCAGGACCCCGGACAAGCTCAAAGAAAGCCTGGAGCCGGACGAATTCAAGCTTTACGACCTGATTTGGAAGCGCTTTGTCGCCTGTCAAATGGAAAGCGCGGTCTTCGACCAAACTTCAGTCGACATCGCGGCCGGTGACTATATTTTCCGTTCGACCGGGTCGGTCATTAAATTTGACGGCTACCTGAAGCTTTACGAAGAAAGCGTTGACGAAGAAGAAGAAAAAGACGGCCGTCTGCCCGCTTTGAACGAAGGCGAGGACTTAAAAAAGATCGAGATCCGGCCCGACCAGCACTTTACCCAGCCGCCGCCGCGCTATACGGAAGCTTCGCTGGTTAAAGAACTGGAGCACAAAGGGATCGGCCGGCCGTCGACCTACGCCCCAATTTTGTCGACGATCCAGGACCGCGGTTACGTTGAAAAAGAGGGCCGCGCCTTAAAGCCGACCGAGATCGGGATGGTGACCAACGGTCTTTTGGTAAAGCACTTTCCGGAGATCATGGACATCACCTTTACCGCCGGCATGGAAGACCAGCTTGACGACATCAGCGAAAACAAGGTCGACTGGGTGGATGTCCTGAAAAAATTCTACCAACCGTTCAGCCTCGCGTTGATCGAAGCCGACGAGAAAATGGAAAAGGTCAAAAAAGAGATCATGACCGACGAGGTTTGCCCGAAATGCGGCAGCAAGCTGGTTATCCGCCAGGGACGCTACGGCGACTTTTTTGCCTGCTCCAACTACCCGAAATGCACCTATACTAAAGACGTGGAAAAGCCGGAAGGGGAAGGCGGCGCGCCGGAAGTCGAAGAGAAATGCGAAAAATGCGGCAAACCGATGGTCGTCAAGCACGGCCGCTTTGGTTCTTTCCTGGCTTGCTCGGATTATCCAAACTGTAAAACGACCAAGCCCCTGCTCCGCAAGATCGGGGTAAAGTGTCCCAAGGACGGCGGCGACGTCGTGATGAAGAAGACCAGAAAAGGGCGGATCTTCTATTGTTGCAGCAACTATCCGAAATGCGATTATGCCGCCTGGCAGCGGCCGACCGCCGAACCGAAGCCGGAGACCAAGGAGGAAGGGAATGCTTAGGGATTTCTTTACCAAAAATACCAGCCTAAAGATAATGGCGGTGGTCCTGGCGGTCATTCTCTGGGCGATCGCGAGATACTGGACGGTTAGATAAATGTTTCGGCTTTCCGGTCTGAAAGAAATGCAGGAGCTTTCCGCCCAAGCTCGGCGCGATAAACGGCAGATTGGCTTTGTTCCGACGATGGGGGCGCTTCATGAAGGGCACCTCTCTCTGGTTGCTCAGGCTGGAAAAGAGTGCGATTTGCTGGTCGTCAGCATTTTTGTGAACCCGATTCAATTTGGTCCCCAAGAAGATTTTAACGCTTACCCTAGAGACTTTGAAAAAGACGCCCAATTGTTGGCTCCTTATAATGTTGATGTTCTCTTCGCGCCGCAGGCGGCGGAGATGTTCCCTGAAGGTTTTAGCTCTCAAATCGAAGTCAAAGGACTAACGGAAATGCTTTGCGGCAAAAGCCGTCCCGGTCATTTTGCCGGCGTGACGACGGTCGTGGCTAAATTATTTAATTTGGTCCAGCCGGATAAAGCCTTTTTTGGAGCGAAAGATTATCAGCAACAGCTGGTGATCAGAAAGATGGCCAAAGACCTGAATTTTCCGGTCGAGATCGTAACCCTGCCGACGGTTAGGGAAAACGATGGCCTGGCGATGAGCTCTCGCAACCGTTATCTTAGCCCGGAAGAAAGAAAAGCCGCGACCATCCTTTATCGGGCGTTGCTTCTGGCCAAGGAAGCCCTCGCCAAAGGAACCGACCCGATCAAGGTGCGGCAGCAAATAGAAGGGTTTATCGGCCAAGAACCCTTGGCCAAGGTTGATTACGTCGTGGTTGTTGATCCAATGACGCTGGCGGATGTTTCAAAGGACGGAAAGTGCTTGGTCGCGTTAGCCGTTTATATCGGCAAGACCAGGCTGATCGATAATTTAGTCGTTTAGGTTTCAGGGGGGAGCGGTCATGGGAAAGGGGCGGGGCTTTACTTTGGTTGAACTGCTGGTTGTGATAAGCATTGTCGGGTTATTGTTATTTTCACTGTTACCCGTGCTTAATAAATTTAAGGAGCGGGTGTGTCTGAAGCGAGCCGCCAACCTAACCGTTGCGGCTTTAAGGTTGGCCCAAGCGACCGCGATCTTGCGATCGGACCAAGCCGGCTGTTTAGTTGCCGGAGAAGTTGTATCAGGCGCCGCCATCATGACAGCTAAGACCTACGTCTTTTCAGCGGATGGCTTCGCCCCGCCGGCCGGCTCTGGAACCTCGACTCTCGTTTCAAAACATGGGAAACGCAAGGTCATTGTTTCTTCCATGGGGAGGGTGCGGAGTGAATAAAGGAGTGACCTTGCTCGAGTTGGTTGTCGCTTGCGGTTTGCTCCTGGTTTTTACCGCCACCTCAGCGGCTTTATATCGCGAAGCTTGCGTTCTTTCCAAAAAAAGCGACCAGCGGCTCGAACTCCTGAACAAAGCCGAAAATAGTCTGACCGAAGTGATTAGGGCGAGCGATCTGATGAAGTTATCGTCGAGTGCCAACCATTCTTTTGTGGTTATCCCCTTTGCCGCCAAGGTGGCGAGGGTCGACCTGCTAATTAAGAAAATCGACGGGAGAGAAGAACGCTTCACGACCCTAAGGTGCGTGGAATGAAACGGGGGTTTACTTTAATCGAAGTGATTATTGTCATTAGCCTAATAGCGGCGATAATGCCGACCATGCTTTCGATCCTGGTCAGTGAGATAAAAAGCGGCGATAAGGTTATTGCGCGTAGCTTAGGTCAGCAGGCTGAAACGATCCTTTCCTGGCGGCTAGTCAGTAGTTTGCGTGGGGCGGATCTTATTAAGATCGTGGCTTCTAATGAAGCGGAACTTCAAACGGAGAGCCTAACGGTTTCATATGCTTATGAAGGCGGACTTGTTAAGCGAAAAAGCGGCAAAAGCAACCAACCCCTTTCGAATCCGGGCGAGATAAAGGCGCTAACCTTTCGGGCGATTGAGCCGAATACGATAGAAATGACCATCAATCAACGCAAGGTGCTGATATGCAAAGAATGAGCCGCGGGGTTGCCTTATTAATGGTGATAGTCATTGGGGGGACGATTTTAAGCTTGGGTGTAATTGCGACCAGAATAGTTTATAATAACCTCTGGACGTCGCAAGCGATGCTGCTCAAGGAAAAGAGTTATTGGCTGGCGTCTGGCGGCCTGGAGTGGGGGGAAGCCAGTTTAAAGACAAACCCCGATTGGTTTACCGATTTGCCAGTCCTGACCAACAAGAAGGAGTGGCTGGTAAAAACGGCCATTGGAGAGACGATTGTTTTGGCAAACGGACAGGTCAAAGTTGTCCGGGAAAAAGGAAGCAAGCTCGTATACTCGGTTGGCTCTTTTGCTTCCGCCAGAGTGGTTATGAGCGGCGAATTTAGCGCGGGAAAAATTGAAAGAAAGAGGGAAATTTAAAATGGCAAACTATTTGATCATGATCGTTTCTATTTTGCTGGCGGTCGCCGGACAATTGATGATGAAAAAAGGGATGATGGCGTTTGGTACTTTCCCCTTCAACCAAATATTAGTAAAAGTTATCCCAATGATCTTCAATCCTTGGGTCTTTTTTGGCTTTGTCTGTTTCGGCCTCTCTTCCTTGTTCTGGCTGGTTGTCCTCTCCCGCTTACCCTTAAGCCTGGTTTACCCGATGGTCAGCGTCGGCTATGTCATTGTCGCGCTGGTTTCAATGTATTTGTTCCGTGAACCGGTCAGCCTGGTCCGCTGGATAGGGATTGCGGTGATCGTGGCCGGGGTTGTCCTTATTTCCCGCAGTTAGTCTTTGTTATAGTACTTGGTGAAGTCTTCGGGGCGGATATCCTGCACGAAATCGTTGAACTTTTTTGTCTCTTCGGCGTCTTTTTCCGAATTGACCAGCTTGGCCTGCATCATGACGACTTCTGAAACCAGGATTGGGATGTGACAGCGGACCGCCAGGGCGATCGCGTCTGATGGGCGGGCATCGATGTTTAGGATCTTTCCTTCTTTTGTTTCGATGTTGATATTCGCGAAGAAGGTCCCCTCTTTAACGTCATTAATGACCACTTGTTTAACCTTGCCGCCCAAAGCTTCGATCGAATTGCGGAGCAGGTCGTGGGTCATGGGGCGGGGGGGCTTAACCCCTTGCATTTCCATGGCGACGGCGGCGGCTTCGAACACGCCGATCCAGATGGGGAGAAAATTCAGCTCTTCCTGATCGCGGAGCAGGACCAAGGGGGAGAGATTGCGCGGGTCAAAACCTAACCCACCGACAATCAGCTCGATCATGCTTTAGCGGCTATTTCAACGATCTTGGCAAAGGTCGCCGGATCGTTCATGGCGAGATCAGCCAGCATTTTGCGGTCCAGAGCGACGCCGGCTTTTTTCAGGCCGGAGATGAGAGTGTTGTATTTCAAGCCGGCGGCTACCGCGGCGGCATTGATCCGGCCGATCCACAGTGAGCGCATATCCCGTTTTTTCTGGCGCCGTCCGCGGGTGGCGTGTGTTAAGGCCTTGAAAACCGCGGTCTTAGCGCGGCGGAACTGGGTCCTGACCGTCCGGCGGAATCCCTTAGCCCGGTCAAATACCTTTTTTCTTCGGCGACGAGCAACGAAACCTCTTTTAACCCTAACCATTTCTTAGCCTCCTGGCAACATATCGTGGATCCGCCGAACGTCTGAGGGCGAAACTTCTTTTTTCGCTTTCAGGCGCCGTCTTTTGGAAGCGGATTTCCATTCCAAAAGGTGGCGTAATCCGGAAGACCGTCTTAAGATCTTTCCCGACTTTTTAATTTCAAACCTTTTCGCGGCCGCTCGTCTTGTTTTTGCTTTAGGCATTAGTGTTTCACCGGCGCAAGCATTAGATTTAGGTTTTTCCCTTCCATCTTTGGAGGAGCCTCTGGCTTGCCCGCCTCCGTAACCGCTTCGATCATTCTTTCCAGGACCCGATGCCCCAGTTCTTTATGGGCCATTTCTCTTCCCCGGAAGAAAATATTGATCTTGACCTTAAATCCCTTCGCGAGGAATTCTTTGGACTTGTTCACCCGTACATCAAAATCGTGTTGAGCGATCTTGGGGGAGAGTTTAACTTCTTTTATAACCCCGGATTTAGAGGACTTACGCGCCTCTTTATCTTTTTTTGACAATTCGTACTTAAGCTTGCCGTAATCGCCGATCTTAGCGACCGGTGGAACGGCGGCCGGCGCGATCAGAATAAGATCGCAACCGCGCTCACGCGCCATACGAAGAGCTTCGGGGGTTGGGCAGTTGCCAAGCTGTTGTCCGTTTTCGTCAATCAGTCTGACTTCCTTGGCCCAAATGCGTTCATTAACCTGATACTGTTTAATTGTTAGCCCCCATACAACTTAATTATAGCGCATTTCAGGGCGGAGGTCAAAGGAAAAATCCTGGATGGTCTTAACGCCGATCTCTCCCTTTTCGCGGGAGCGGATGGCAACGGTGCCGGCTTGTTCTTCTTTATCCCCAACAATCAGCATATAAGGGACCTTTTGGAGCTGGGCGTTGCGGATCTTGGCGCCGATCGTCTCCCGGCGGGCGTCGACTTCAACTCGGACCCCGATCTCCCGGAGCTGGGCGGCCACTTTGTCCGCGTAATCGTTATGGCGATCAGAGACCGGTAGGATCGAGACTTGGGTAGGGGCCAGCCAGAAGGGGAAAGCCCCGCCGTAATGTTCGATCAAAGCCCCGATAAATCGCTCTAAACTGCCTAAAATAGCGCGATGGACCATCACCGGGGTCTTTTGTTTCCCATCTTCACCGATATAATTAAGGTTAAAGCGTTGGGGGAGGTTAAAATCGACCTGGACAGTTGGTCCCTGCCAGGCCCGGCCCAGGGAATCTTTGAGTTTAACATCGATCTTGGGACCGTAGAAAACCCCGGCTCCGGGATCGATTTCAAATGGAAGCCCCCGATCTTGTAGCGCTTTTTCCAGGATAGCAGTTGCTTTTTCCCAGTTATCGACCGTGCCGGCAAAACTTTCCGGCCGGGTCGAGAGGTTGATCTTAAAATCAAAACCAAAGGTTTTCATGACAAAAGCGATAAAATCCAACGTTTGCACGATCTCCCCCTCGAGCTGGTCTTCGCGACAGAAGATGTGAGCGTCATCCTGGGTAAAGCCCCGGACCCGCAACAGACCATGGAGGACGCCCGATTTTTCATAACGATAGACAGTGCCGAATTCAAAATAGCGGATCGGCAGATCGCGATAACTTCTGGTTTTTCGGCTATAGATCAGGATATGGCCGGGGCAGTTCATCGGTTTAACGACGTACTCTTGTTCATCGATTTTCATGAAATACATGTTTTCGCGATAATAATTAGTATGACCGGAAGTATTCCAGAGGTCGATCTTGGCGATGTGGGGGATGTAAACCTGTTCATACCCCCGCTTAAGGTTCTCTTTCTTCATGAAATCTTCAATCAGGCTGCGGAGCATCGCCCCTTTCGGGTGATAATAGACCAGTCCGGCGCCGGCTTCTTCGTGGAGGGAGAAGAGATCAAGCTCTTTGCCTAATTTACGGTGATCGCGCTTCTTGGCCTCTTCCAGATTGGCCAGATAGGCGTCTAGCTCCTCTTTGGTTGGGAAAACGGTGCCATAGATCCGCTGCATCATCGGATTGGTCTCTATCCCGCGCCAATAGGCGCCGGCGATGGAGAGAAGCTTGAAGGCCTTGATCCGGCCGGTAAAATCAACGTGAGGGCCGCGGCAGAGGTCGACAAAATCGCCGTTCCGATAGAGACTGACTTGGTCGACAGCAAGGTCTTTGATGATCTCAACCTTGTATTTTTCTCCTTTTTCCTCGAATAAACGAATGGCTTCGTCCTTGCTGACTTCCTGGCGTTCGAATTTTTGGTTCTTTTTGCAAATATCCTTCATCGCTTTTTCGATTTTCGGCAGATCTTCCGGTGTGATCGCCTGGGGCAGATCAAAATCGTAGTAAAAACCGTCTTCGGTCGCCGGGCCGATCCCGAGCTTAACCCCGGGGAAGATTTCCATGACCGCTTGGGCCAGGATGTGGGAGGTTGAATGTCGTAAGGTTTCCAAGTCGAATTTACTCATGTGATAAGTATAACATATGACGTGAGAAAGGGGTATTAGATAACGGAATGAATATATGCCTCGACCTGGTGAAAATCGCTGAAGCCATAATTTTCGACGAAGTTTACCGTTCCGTTGGTGCCGGTCAGCTTATAAAGAAAGTCCGTTTTTAAGGCGCTTAATTTAGCCGCTTTGATCCGGGGACCAAGGAATTTATAGCCGTCGGCGACCGCGAGATTATCCGGCAACGCTTTTTCTCCGGTAAAAAGTTCAAACAGCGAAAGCCCGAAGGCAAAAAGGTCATCAGTTCTGTATGGTTCCTTTTTCACCCAGCGGTTCAGGGAAAAGTACGAGGGGGTCCCCGCGCTGGCCTGGGTTTCGATCGGCAAAGCCTTTCCTTCGGGGCGGGCGAAAGCGAAATCGATCAATTTCCCGTTTTTCAGGATATTGTCTGGTTTAACGTCGGCATGAACGATCCCCTTGTCGTGCAAATGGGCCAGCGCGCGAGCCGCGCCCAAAGCGGCGGCCAGGATTTCCAGGTCGGTTAAAAGTTGTCCTCTATTAACAGAAGTCCGGAGATCGGGGGCGGAAAAAAGCTCCAAGGCGATGAAATGGCGCCCGTCAGTTTCTTCTTCAAGGGTGAAATGGCCGGTCCCAAAGTATTCAGGGATATTGGCGTGAGGTGGGACTTGGCCGAGAACATTGGCTTCGTTCAGGATAAAAAACTCTTTATAGTGAGAATATGATTTGCCTAACGGGGCGAGCTTGACCGCTATTTTGTCCGGCTCTTTGTAGGGTTGGTGATAAACTTCAGACATTCCGCCTTTGCCGACAAGATTATCTGGAGAAAAACTGAAACAGCGCGCCTGGGCAAGGGTTAGGCCCCGGCCTGGTATATGGCTGCGATAATCGATTTTCCAATTTGTGGCAAGCATGTCAAGCAATCATCGGCAATAAACTCCGATAATTGCAGGGGAATTAAAAAAAGTTAGGCGGTCCTGGCCCAGGCGTCGGCGGCGAGGACTTCTTCCAGCGTGGAGATTGGTTGGCCCTGGTGCTTATCAAGGGTTGCTTTGACCCGTTGGGGGATCTCGGCGAAGGTAATTTTGCCATCCAAGAACAGGCGAACCGCGACTTCACTGGCCGCATTGAGAACGGCGGTCATGGTTCCGCCTTTTTTACCGGCATCATAGGCATACTGCAGGCAGGGAAATTTAGTGAAGTCCGGTTTTTGGAAGGTTAGTTGCGCGATCTTGGTAAAATCGAGCCGCCCCCACATATTTTGCTGTCGTTCTTCTTCCAGGAGGGCGTATTGGATTGGGACCCGCATGTCAGGGGCGCCTAACTGGGCGATGACCGAGCCGTCAATGAATTCGACCATGGAGTGGATGGTGCTTTCCGGGTGAATGATGACTTCGATCTGGGAATAATCTAGCCCAAAGAGATGATGTGCTTCGATCACTTCCAGCCCTTTGTTCATTAAAGTCGCGGAGTCGATCGTGACTTTGGGGCCCATCTTCCAGGTCGGGTGTTTTAAGGCTTCCTTGGCGGTTAAAGTAGCGAACTTTTCCACCGGGGTCTTTAAAAAGGGGCCGCCGGAAGCGGTTATAATCAGCTTTTTGATCGTTTTGCGATCTTCCCCCCTTAAACATTGGGTGATGGCACTATGCTCGCTGTCGATTGGGAAGACCTTGACTTTGTTAGCTGCGACTTCTTTCATAAAAAGGTCGCCGGCGGCGACCAGGACCTCTTTGGTCGCCAGGGCGATATCTTTTTTAGCCTGGACCGCGGCTAGAGCGGCCGAGAGAGGCGCGGCGCCGGGTATCGCGACTACCACCATTTTGGCCGTCGGCATGGTGGCTGCTTTTATTAAACCTTCGGGCCCAACGACAACTTCCGCTTTGATATCGGGGAGGGCGGCCAGGAGCTTCTGCTTCCCTTCTTCGGTCGCTAAGGCGACGAGCTGGGGTTGGAATTTCTTGATCTGCTCGACCAGGATCGGAATGTCGTTCCTGGCGGCCAACGCGACGACGTTTAAACGGCTGGGGTAAATAGAAACAATTTCCAGTGTTTGTTTGCCGATCGAACCGGTTGAGCCGAGGATCGTGATGCCCTTTTTCATAACAAAATACTAGCATAGATCAAGAGAAAGTGAAATAAACGTTGAAAAATACCGATAATATCCTGGAGGTAATCATGGCGCTTCAACTTGATCCCTTACCAAGCAGTTACAGGCAAAAACAAGCGGCTTTCCGTGCTTATCATCGGGGCAATGGCTATCAGGAATATCGCTCCCCGTTAATTCCGGTGACCGAAGCTAAGCAAGCTGCTTTGCGGCCTGGCGACCTGATAATTAATGCCGTTGGTTTAGAAGATGTTTATAAACAACCTCGAATCCTAAGGGAGCTTCATGAAGGAAGGATTATCAAACTTGTCGATTTTGAGAAGGTCAGGCAACCAAGATTTGTTTGGTTAGACCATACGGAAGAAGGCCGGAGAAAAGCCCTGCTTGAAGGGAGCCCCTTGAAAACAGCTTATGAGTATTATTCTAGAGCCGTTCGTCAAATGTATTTAACTGCCACCAAAAAAAACGTTGAAGTTGTTCAAGACATTAGTTTCCCCTTATTTCATGAAACAAACTATGAGGGAGCGATGAATATTCTTGATAATGGCATAGACTATTGGCGGGTTTGGAGCCGTTGGAATAAAGAAGGCGGGTATTGTTTTTATGTCGGCATAAACAAAGAACAAACCCTGGGGAAAGGGATGAAAAAAGGCGTTTTGGTCCAATTTGAGGGAATTGCCGGCAGTCCGTCAAAATGGCTCCGAAACAATGAAATGTACTATTTGTTGACTTCGGATCCCATAAATTATGACCACCAGGCGTTATTACCAACTTATGCCGCTGAAGCGAGGCGCGGGCCGATTTATTCACTAAGCGCTTTATGCGCTGAAGTGGGGGCGTCCGCTTTTCATAACGAACAGATCGCTTTTGTTTTTGATGCCTTTGAAGATTATTATCCGCGGAAAATTATTTAACTTCGCCCGTTCTTCTCGTGATAGTAGTTGTAAACCCACCTAGCGACAAAAGCGAGAATGACCAACCCAACAAGGATATCGATAATGTCGCCATATTTTCTGATCACCAACCAGTTGCTCCCCAGAAGGTAGCCAAGATAGGTTAAAGCAAAACACCAGGGAATCGAGCCCAGAAAAGAGTAGAGAGAAAACTTCAGGAAGGGCATTTCCGCTACCCCGGCCGGCAGGGAGATAAAAGTCCTGATCACCGGCAGGTTGCGGGCGATAAAGACGGCAAAATCGCCGTGTTTAGCGAAGAACTTCTCCGCGTGATGGACCTCTTTTTCTTTAATGAAAAAATACTTGCCGTATTTAAGAACGAACGGCCGCCCGCCGTAAAAACCGATCGCGTAAGTTAAGACCGCCCCCAGCAGGTTTCCCAATGCCCCCATCATCGTTGCCCCGAATAAAGTCATTTTACCGGTTGAAACGAGATATCCGGAGAACGGCATGATCAACTCTGACGGGATTGGGATACAAGCTGATTCCAGGGTCATTAGAATGAAGGTGCCGGCATAGCCGATCTGTGAAATCGTGCCGGTCACGAAATGGAGCAAAAATTCAAGCAGCTGCGCGATCACGGCTTTTTATTGGTTATGGTGACTTTCTTCAGGACGATCTCGGTCAGCGGCCGATCGCGCTGGTCCCGTTCCGCCAAGGAGATCTTGACCACGACGTCATAACCTTTAATTACGTTGCCGAAGATCGTGTGGCGGCCGTCGAGCCAAGTCGTTGGCGCGACGGTAATGAAGAATTGGCTGCCGTTGGTGTTCGGGCCGGAGTTGGCCATTGCCAAGCGTCCCGGCTTGTCGAATTTGGTGGTTTGCGGCGTTTCATCATCGAACTTATAGCCAGGCCCACCCATGCCGTTCCCCATCGGGTCTCCTCCCTGGATCATGAAGTCGGGAATAACCCGGTGGAAAATGGTCCCGTCATAAAGCGGCTTCTTTTCGATC
>Ga0265297_10008987_pt1 | contig 13129 bp, 5 predicted proteins | sample Munlanlwell13791_FD_192502 | JGI IMG/M metagenome (GOLD analysis project Ga0265297, IMG submission 192502) | Leachate microbial communities from a municipal landfill in Southern Ontario, Canada - Leachate well 137-91 | ecosystem: Engineered > Solid waste > Landfill > Unclassified | place...
GACGTTGGCACAGGGCAAGATGGTTTCCGCGATGGATAACGTCTCGATGCTCAAGACCGCGGCTTCCGACGCCACCCGCAAGGAAGCAATCGCCAAGGTGGGCGTGGTTCAGGATGATATCATCCGCGAGCTGGAAAAACTGCTTGGTCGTCTGCCCTCGATTCTGAATGCCCTGAAGGACGGCAAGACCCCGGAGCAAATCGCTGACGAGTTCCCCGAGAAGAAGATGGAATGGTTCAAGCAGAAGCTTGAGGAATTCGCAGCCGAACAGCGCAAGGTCATCGAGATGACCCGCGAGTTGGAAAAAATCCCCCAGGAGGATTGGACCGACAAAGAGAAGGAAATGCAGAAGGAACTGGAGAAGATCGAGGAGAAGTGGCAGAAGTTCTTCGAAGAGAACCGCGACGACTTCTCCAAGATCCCCTGGATGGACTTCTCGGACGGACGGCAGGTGGACGAGTTCGTCGAGATTTACGAGGCCGTTACGAAGGCCTACGAGGCCATCAAGTCCAAGGGAATGGAGATAGCGGTTCCGCTGGAGCAGGCCGGTCTCGAAAAGGCCGAGAAGCTCATGCACAACATCGAGGCATGGCTCCCCGATACTCCTGACCGCGAGAAATGGTCAATGGAAGAGCCCCCTCTTCAGGACGAAATCCCAATGGCCGAGCTTCCGGAGGAACTTGAGGATATCGTTGGCGACCTTATCGAGAGCGAGGACGATATGGCCGACGACATCGAGGATATCACATCCTCCTGGAGCGATTCGGCAGATGAAGGCGCAGGCTGGGACTGCATGGACGGCCCCATATCCAACAACAGCGCCAAGGGCAAGACGGGGAACCGTATGCCCAACAAGAGCGAGATCGCAGGGCGGTCCGGCGAAGGCCGCAGCGGAAAGTCCTCCGGCGAGTTCGTCGAAAAGAACGCCACCGGCAAGGGCGGCCGCGAAACCCCCACGAGGCTTACGCCCGACCCGTACGAAAAGGGCGAGGTCAACGACACGTCTAAGGATCCCGTCAGTGGTTCCACGGGCGGCGGCAAGGTCAGCGGGCAGGGCGGTGAAGGGCTGCAAGGGCCGCCTCCTCCTGATGTCAAGAAGGAAATGGGCCGATTGGCAGGACAGCAGGCCGAGATGCTTGGGAAGGCCGAGAACCTGCTGCACGAGCTTAAGAAGCGGCATTACCCGACCAAGGATGTCGAGAAGGCCATAGCCGACCTCAAGGAGATCGAGAAAATGCTGCGTGAGGGCGCACACGGGGATATCTCCGGCAAGATGCGCGCAATCGTCGAGAAGCTGCGCGATGCGCAGAAGGTCATCGACGAACAGACCAAGATCAACCGCGAGCGCAGGCGCCAGCTTCCTGAACGTGACAGAGAGGGAATCGGCGGAGCAAGCGATGAGGAAGTCCCGCCGGATTACCGCGACCTTGTCGATGAGTACTACCGCTCGCTCGCTGAGGGCGAGGACGGGTCTTCTTCCGGGGAGAAGAACGGGAAATGAGCCGCAGGCCTCTGTTCTTTGCGGCAATTCTCTTCTGTGCCCTTGCGTGGAGCGTCGCGCGGGCCGAAGAGCCCGATATGCCCGCGATCCCCAAGGGTCCGCATACAACGCCTCCTCGGCTGACGGTTCACGAGGTTACAAAGCCGCCTCCCACGCCAACTCCGATTGTCGTGAGCAAGAATCTTGTGGTGAACGGCGATTTCGAAAAGAAACGGCCGGACTATAACTCACCCACCAACTGGGATCTCGTAGACAACCTTGTCACCTTCTATGAGAAGATCGAAGGCCGTGGCAACATCATCCGCATAGACACAACCGTTCCCAAGCAGCAGGCCCGTGATCGCTGGCAGGAAATGATCAAGTTCGGAATCAACGCTCCACCCCCTCCGCCCAAAGGCAAGTTGGAGAGCCCCGAAGGCTATGACGCTATCGGTGCCGTGGACGGCGTTCACTACTTCAGCGACCCCATTCCGATCAGGAAGGGCGCGTGGTACAAGCTTTCCCTTGACTGCATAGGCTCGGGAGACGACTTGTGCTTCCTGAAGATATTCGTCAAGGGCTATGGGATGGTCACCAAGAAGAGGAACATCCGTCAGCCCGATGGATCCGTAAAGGAAGAAACAGTTGTCGAGGAACGGCAGGTTTTCAAGTGGTATCTTGCCTGTCGTAACACGAAGCGTGAGTGGAAGCACTTCGAAGACTGGATTCCCTGCCCGATGCCGCAGAACGTGGATAAGGTGAAGATTTGCCTCTTCCCCTACTGGCCGATCCAGGATTTCTACTTCGACAACGTGCAGCTTTTCGAGGGCAAGGATCCGCCCGCGCCTGCCAAGACGCCGGTTCCTGCCGCATCAGCTACTCCCGCGGCCTCTGCATCGCCAACGCCATCACCAACTCCCGCCCCGACTGGCACACCCGCTGCCGAAGGCGGAAAATGATCCCGGCGGGCCGATGAGACAACGACTGGTCATCCTTATGTGCTCAATGGTTCTGGCTGCCCTGCTTGCCCCGGCAAGCGATGTCAGTGCCGCGCCCGGTTGGTTCAACAAGGACTGGAAGTACCGCCGCAAAATATCCGTGTCTTTGACCGCCGCGAAGTGGAAGGATGCGCCTGCGGTATCCACCAAGTTCCTCTGCGCGGGTGCTCTGCTTCCCGAAGGCCGCGACCTGCGCGCCACCGACGCATCGGGCAAGCTCGTGAAATCCTCCGTGATTGGAGTTGGCCCCGGAGACGAGGTTCTTTGCGTGATCGAGGCGGTTCCCAACTGCGAAGAATACTACGTGTACTACGGCAACCCCAATGCACCGGCCCCGGAGGCCTTTGACCCAAAGCGCGGACTCTTGCTGGAAACCCGGCTCAGGGGTTCTGGAGATCCCAATTCCTGGGCGGATATGCAGCGCATCCTCAAGGGCTCTACCCACGTGTTTGGCCGGGACTATTGGCCCAAGGTGTTCGATGGCTACAATCCATTCGGCTTCAATGAGAACTTCGTTTCCATTTACTCCGGATGGCTCTATGCGCCCCTTGACGGCAAATACACCTTCTGTACCGCTTCAGACGACGCATCGTTCGAGTTCATCGATGGCAAGATGGTCTGCTCCTGGCCGGGATGGCACGGTGCGTGGGACGGGCTGTTCGGGCAGTACAGCGGCACGGCTGATCTGACCAAGGGGTATCACAAATTCGAGTACTATCACGTGCAATCAACCGCCTCGACGACCTGCGTGGCCGGGTGGAAACAACCGGGGCAGGAGAAAGAAAACGTCGCACTGATTCCCGACTGGGCGTTTCCCGGACTGATTGAGGGCAGGGCGCAGCCTCAGGAAATGTTCAACGCGCCGATAAGCGTCGATTTTACGCCATTCACCTCCGCTGACTTGATGTCCGATGAATTCGCCTTCCAGATGACGCAGTTCTACCCCTTCGTGTCGTCTCAGCAGAAGATTTCGTCCTTCAAGTGGGATTTCGGCGATGGCTCGGTCTCCAGAGAGAAGAACCCCACTCATGTCTACCTCACCTGGGGAGTCTATCCGGTGACTTTGACCGTCACGGATTCCGCGGGCACGAGTGCCTCTGTCACGAACAAGGTTCAGACAATCTACGTGTTCAAACCCAACGAGACCTCTTATCTGCTCGAAGAACAGGTGAAGAAGTTCGCTCCCTATATGAAGGACTACGATCTTCAGGCCCTGAAGGCCGATCACTTGGCTGCTCTTTGGACTTTCTTCGAACAGACCTCTGAGACGGAGTCCCTGCGCCGGGTCGCCCCTGTGCTTCTTGGAAAGATCCGAGGCGTTGCAGCCGCTAATCTGGACAGCATCGCGGAAAGGCTGGGGGATTTCCTCAGCAAGGACATGGGCAACTTTGAAGGCGCGCTGCAGGCTTTCGCCGCGCTCAGGGCGATGGACGCTCCGGCCTCCAAGGCTAAGGGGCTCATCAAGTCCGGTGACGTGTACCTGTTCTTCCTCAAGGAACCGGAGAAGGCTCGCGAATTCTACACGCAGGTCTTTGGAGTTATGGGCCGTTCGCAGTCTTCCGAAACCCGATTCGCCACAATTCGCCTGGGAGATGTCAGCAAGTACATGGGGAATTTTGACGACGCACAGCAACAGTACGCCAAGGCTGAAGCTATGCTTCTTCCCAATAGAACCGGCAAGCAGGTTCTTTCCCTGCGCGGAGCGTATGCGCAGACCACGGAGTCGTACATAAAAGGGAAGAGGTTCGAGGACGCTTCCAAAGAGATCGACATGTGGGAATGGGAGTTCCCCCTTGAGAAGCTCGATGGCTATACCTCATGGCTCAGAGCGCAGGCGCACGCCGGTCTAAACAAGCCTGACCTTGCAATTGGGGAGTGCGACTCCCTCATCAAGGTTAACCCGCGATCCAACTATGCTGACAAGCTTCTGCTGATCGCTGCGGACGCCTACCAAAAGAAAGGGGACAAAGCAGGCGCAATTGCGTCTCTTAGGAAGGTAGTTGCAGACTATCCTGCTTCCCCGCTCGTGCCTGAAGCGAAATCGAGGCTTGCGAAGCTCGAAGGCAAATAGTTCCGGGTCCGCAAAAAGACGTATAATCAAAATGCGACGTTACATGGAGTTTGAAATGAAGAAGATCGCGCTTGTGACGGCCATCCTCTGCGTCCTCGCCGCCCCGGCATTTGCCGCGGGCAAGAAAGAGCCTTTGCCCTTGAACGAGCTCTTTGCCAGTATCTCCAAGTGTGTGGTCTCCGTGCGTGCCGATGAGGTGCGGGACCGGGGGATTCCGCAGTCGTTCCAGTCAGGGCTGGTGCTTTCCGGGTCAAATGACGAGGCTGTCATCGTTACTTCGATGAGGCCGATCGCAATGGGCTACCAGTCGGTCAGCCTTTGCTCCGACAAGTCCAGGCTCAGCAAGAAGTGCGAGGCCAACTCCAATATCTTCATCTCCAACAATCTTCTTTACGCCAAGTTCAAGAAGCTCACCGCTGACAAGTACGGGCAGTATTCGGACCGCGAAGTGACTATCAGCGAAGAGCCTCTTACTGTCGGTCAGAAGGTCTACGTCGTAAGATCGAACCCTAACGCCTCCCAAAAGCCGATCATCATCCCCGCAACGGTTGGCGCCCAAGTCAAGCCGAAGGGCCGGAACTACTCCCTGTATAAGCTTAACCTCTCGACTATGGCGAATCCGGGTAGTACACTCTACGGCGCTGGTGTTTTCAACAACTTCGGCGAATTGGTCGGAATAATGAACACGGATCCTACGCGGGAGGATTCAGGGCTCGAAGAGGCCTATCCCGATTTCCTGATGGCTCATCCCTCAAAGACCATTCCGGAGGGTGTAGCATCCAAAGACAAGCTCACGCGCAAGATGCTGCCAATTACCCAGCAAGGGGTGATAACCGGATACTGGTTGCCAGTTCGATTCTCTCCACTCACGAAGGCGTGGCGTGATGTTTATGACCTGGACAGCGAAGCTTTTGGCTACATCGTCAGCGCCAAGTACCCTGAGTGTTCCGGAATTGACATCCAGATCGGCGATCTCTTGATTGCCGTCGATGGCATTCAATTGGGTTCTCTTCGGGGGTTGACCGACGACTGGGACGGCGCGACATTGATGAGCGAGGTCTTCCGCAGGTACATCCCTGCCTCGCGGGGCTCCTCTCCCACCCCTAAGCTTACTCTCTTGCGCCAGAACCTGAGCGAACCCAAGGAAATCACGGCCACCCTTCCTCAGCTCCCGAATATCCAGAACAGCGCGGGCATGTACGGCTGCGAGAAAATCGACTGCGCCTTCAGGGAGCTTGACACGCCATTCAGAATAATGCGCGACCTTCCCGACTCCGTGAGCGGGATCATCGCCGTCGGGTCAATGCAGGGAAAGATCAATATCGCCTACTTCAAGGGACTCGTAAACTCCATCGTGAAGCAGGTCAATGGCAGGTCGTTCAACAACATTACGGAATTCCAGAAGGTGATGGAAGAAGAAATCGCCACTGGCAGGCCGCTGATGTTCCTGTGTCTCGATATCGGCAGTTTCCGTTACAAATTCGTTACCTTGGAGGTAGCACGGTGAAAACAAGAATTCTCGGGCTCTTGATACTGTTCAGCTTCGCGTTCTGGGCTGCCGGGTGCGGCGCCACTACCGATTCGACTGGCGATGTTCAACTGCTTAAAGCGCAAGTTGGCTCGCTGGAAGCCAGCCTCAACACTTTGGCCAAGCAGGTGAAGGACCTGCAGAACGAGAACACGAGCCTCAAGTCCTCCCTGGCCTCTCTCGTGCAGCCGAAGCCCGTCGAGGGACCGGAACTTCCGGACTTCGACAAGCTCACGGCTGACATCATCGCAAAGGTCAAGGCCGAGGTCGGAAATCAGGACTTCCCCAAGGAGCAGATCGCGCTCATCGCGAAGACTGCCGTAGCGGAAGAACTGAATGAGCGCTTCGAGAACCTTCGCCGGGAAATCGGCGAAATTGTCAAGAAGTTCATCGCCGAGGACAAGGAAAACCAGCGCCTCGAGGAAATCGAAAGGCGCGTCACAAGCATGATGCAGTTCATGGCGCAGACGCTTGGACTCGATGCAGACCAACAGACCAAGTTCAAGGCCGCCTATGTTCAGTACTTCAAAGACAGCGTCAAGGACGAAAAGGCCGCCCGCGAGGCCCTTTTGACCACACTTGCAGGCTTCCTCACCGAAGCCCAGATGACCCAGGTGAAAGAGATGATGGACAGGATGAACCGCGGGCCTGGCACCAACCCCCGTCCTGGCGCCAACCCCCGTGGTGGTGGGCGTGGCCAGCCGGATCAGCCGAACCAGCCTAATCAGCCTCAACCAAATCCGTAGTACCTGATTTGACTTTGCACAAGGGGCGGCCTGGCGCCGCCCCTTTGTTTTCCGGGGGTCGCATCCGCCTGAAGAGATGTTTCCGTCCTGACGGGAGACGATGAAGACTCGAATCGCTATCCTTGTTGTTTTGCTGCTGGTCCTTGCGGCCTTGCTGTTCCAGCGCTACTACCGTCCTGCGGGGCCCGTCGGCCCTTCAGAGGAAGCCTTGGCTCTCCTCGAGGGGAAGCCGCAGGCAATCGAGTTGCATGATCGGCAAATGATGCTGGAGGGCCTGGGCGATTCGTGCGTCGCGTTCGAGTTCTCCGACGGAGAGAAATTCTTCATCGAGCGTGGGCATATGCCAGGCCGCAATCGCCTCTTCATAATTCCCTGCGGCACCAAGCCTTTCACGATCATCGACGAGACGCACATGCTGGTTACATCCGGCCGCCTGCTCTTATACCCGGCGAACCTGAAGTACAAGTTGGTCCCTCTGTGCGAAGGATTTGCGGATTCCTTTTCGCGCCAGGGCAGTTCCGAAAGCCTCGTCGATTGGCGTGCTGTCGGTGGAGATTGGGCAATTGCCTCCATGCCCGAGCCCCGGTTCTCGGCATCGCCTTTCGATCTGACCGCGAACTGTGACAAGCGCGCCCTGTTGCTGACGGGGGCCGAGACCAACTGCCGTTACATCTTCAAGGCTGCCATCAGAAGTGGTCGGCACCCATCCTCCTTTGGCGTTGTCGCGGGCGCGTCTCAGGAAGGCAAGCGTGGCGTAGCCGCAGTGTGGCGACCCATCAACGGGTGGTGGGGAGAACTCGCTTTGCTGGACCTGGCTTCCGGTGCTGCGATGAAGACGCGGCCGATGAGAATGAAGCCGGACAACTGGTACGATTTCGCCCTTGCAATAACCGACGGGCAGGCATACTTCAATCTTGATTCATATCCTGTCCTGTCATGCAACAGTACTATGGCTCAATATGGCTTGTCGGGGCTCTATCTGTCCGGGGGTTCGGCGGTGTACGACGATGCAGCGGTCATTCCGCTGGCAGAGGCGACCGGAAAGGGATTCCAGTCCGGCTGGCAGATCTCGCGGGTCGAGGACCGAATGAAGGCCGCGTACATTCCGACGGACTTTCTGAAGGACCCTGCGATGGCCGAGTGGGCGACAACGTCTTCCGACTGGCTCTACTTCCGTGGAGCACAAACGAGCGAGTACAGGCACAAACTCAGATTCAGCGAAGACCTGTTCATTCGATTCGAGATTTCCAATGAAAGGAACCTGCCCTCGGGGCTTCGGCTGGCAGGCTCTGCGGACAGTGAGGATGGACGGGTCGAGATTCGATTCAGTTCGGCTGACGGGAAGCTCAAAGCAGACTTGGCGCAAGGGAAGCTTGCTCCTGTTGCCCTGTTCGAAGGGGAAGTGAAGTTCCCCCTGCGGCTTGTGGCTTCGTGCTTTCCTGCAGGCGGGGGCGCTGAGGTCGGCCTGACCGTTGCCGATGGTGATCGAAGGGCTCTGCCGATCCAGTCGGCGCCAAAGACGTTTTCCCCTGCCTTTGTCTGCCGCAGTCTGCCATTTGCGATCAGCGTTGCATCGTCGTCATACCGGGACTATTCCTTTGCATCCGCCCCGGTGGACTTTGAGCGCAAGGCCGGGGAATGGCTCATCGCCTCGCGCTGGGCATGCAGTCCGCAATACAGTTGGTACGGAGGCATTTCCACCCCATCGGCTTGCATCGAGACGAAGTACGACCTTGTTGGCAATTTCAGCCTCGACGTGTTCGCTGCACCGCTTATGGCTTCCTATATGCGCCCGGGATATCGCAACCCCACCAAAATCCGCCTTGAGGCCAAGAACTCGTTTAGCCTTGGCAGCGGATACAGCCTCGTTTACGGCGACGGCAAGTACTACCTGACAGCCCCGTCCTTCGGTGGGACGCCGGGTCCCGTCCGAAGCTTTTACTCGGATACCGCGTGGTTCCACAATATCTGGCTGCATTTCGCAATGAGTTTCAGGGATGGCACGCTTTCCGGCTCGGAGAAGATGTCCGGCGAAACAAAGCTCAAGGCCGAGGCGCTGAAAGATGGTCCGGCCACAATCTACCTTCAGCGCGATGACTACACCTTTGCCAGGATCAGGATAGTCGCCGACGCGATCCGGCCCCGCGCACCGGAAGGGCTCGACACAAAGGTTCCTGCGCCCGTCCCTCCTGCAAAGCCCCTTGAAGGCGGCATCCGGCCGCTGCTGTCCGATGCGGACTGGGTGGCGTTGTCCGACCCGGTCGAGTGCGATCTCTCATACACTAAGCTGGGGCCGACGCTTGTTCTGGCCGCCAGGCCCAACCCCAAATCGGGCGTGATGAGTGTGCGGATTCCTGTCGCGGAGGTCTCGGCGGATGAATATCGGGCGTGGCGTGTGACGTTCACCTCCGATCTCCCGGAACAAGCGGATACTTGCCTGAGTTTCCGGCGCGGCGGCTCGACTTATCTTGTTCCGCTCATCGGCGGTCTCCCCGAGCCCGATTACCGTTGCGGCTACTTCGTCCCGGAGCGCTACATCCTGCGAGAGACCCTCAAGGTGCCGGACAGCAGCGAGTTCTACGTTGTGACGCTGTTCGCGGGGACGTTTGCCGACGATTATCTGAAGGACTACAAATCGCTTTTCACGGGCTTTGAGATTATCTCGATGAACAGGATGGATCCATTGAAGCCTCTGGCTTTTTCCGACCAAAGTGGCTTCTACCTTGCAAGCTTGGACTTCCTCACAGTCTGGATGCTCGGCGGCGACCAAACGCTGCCTGAAGGGTACTCCCCGCTCTTTGACGCCGATCCAGCGTCGGCTTTCGTGCCGATCACGGCTCAGGATGGCCGCCTTGCCTGGCTCGCGCGGGGAGATAGCACTCCACTGGATTTCGCGCGTCGCAACGACGCCATGGTGTTCGACGTTACGGACAGCTTGGGCCCGATTCCCGGCAAATGCGAACTCTCGATCAAAGCCTTTGGCCTGAGGATGCCTGTTCCCCTGGAGGTCATCGAGGTCAACGGGCAAAAGGTCAGAATGGCCGCAATCACGGACCCGGGCAAGTACCCGTGGGGGCTGATTAACCTGGCACACGCTTTCGCACGGGCCTTCGGCAAAGGATCCCGTCTGCACGACTATATTTCCTTTAGCTACAGTCGGGGAATCTACAGGGAAAAAGATGATGAGATCTGGATGACCGGGGGCGCCGGAGCGGCAACTTCGAGCACCAATGTGTTTCTGACTGCCCTGTCGAGAGACGGCGAGGATTGCACGTTCCGGATCGAATTGCCAACGCCGCCCATTGACGATGATGGCGCCAAGCCGCTCCTGATTCCCTGCGGCGGCCCGCATGCCCTGTTCCCGCTGGCTGAGAGAACGTATGAGGGATGGAACTACCTCTGCTCCAAGCGTGACCTTGGTGGCTTCAGCGGGCTCTCTCTGGACCTCGGCGCAATTGACACCCGCGCGTACCCGTACTTCAGGGGTGAATACGCCTGCGCAAACGCCTGGAAGCTGCAGTTCCCCCCAAAGAACGCCAACCAGGGCGACTGGTACTCGATGGGCGAGACAATTGTCTCAGGTGAGGAAGGCAAGCGAACCGAAGGGCGCTTCGTTCGCAAGACGACGATGGATCTGCCGGGGACGCCGTTGATTCCTGACTTGCGCTTCGGCAACTATATGTACACCACGGCTGAAGAGGAATGGTGGCTTCGGCTGAAAGACCTGCACCTGGTTCCCCGCGTCTTCGGCAAGAGATTCGACTTTTCGGTTACTGACTGCGACGTCCCTCGGTGGGGCGGCATGGAATACGTGTTCGTCAGGGCGAGTACCGGCCCGAACACTCCGCCATTTTTCGAGCCAAAGTTCACCAAGCTGTGCTTCGCATCCGTTGAAGCATCGAATGCTGGCTTGTATTGGCTTGGGGTGCGCGTGTACGACGGCCGCAAGCACGTGTCTTCCGTCCGCTGGACCTTAATGGATGTCTCTGCCCAGGAAATGCCTCCAACTCGATTCCTCAGTTCCACCCCGACCGGTGGAGGCTGGAATCAGGCCATCCAGTTCCGCCTTGCCAACGTCTCTCCGACCACCGTTTCCGTCGAGGCAGGGGGTGTTCGCTGGTCAGTCGCCCGCGGGGATGTCAGATTCCTGGGCGAGACAAAGACGGGCGACAACATATATGGCAACTACACCTTCACGCCGCCGCCGAAATTCTCGGGCGAGATCAGGCTTACGATCCGGGGCAGGGGATACGACGGCGGTGAATTGATGAAGGTCGTCCGCATGAAGCGCGATCCGGCCGCAGTTCCTGCCCCGAGGATCACAAGCGCGACGCTGGTGCCGACCGACAGCCTGGTCTGCGACAACTACGAAACCGGCGTCGGCTCGGCTTCCGGCAGGCGCGGCGCTTATGTCGCCCAAGCCAGAATAGATGGCTGCACCGGCGACCGCTGCCTCGATGTTGTGCCGATCTCCCCCAACGACTATTACTCTGTCTACCTGTACAGTGTGCCATTCTCCGCAAAGGAACACCGCTACGTCTCGTTCCGGTACAAATCGCTGGGAGCCCGGTTGACGCTGATGCTGCAGGTGGAGGACATGTTCTACGACATCCAGATCGGCTCCACCCCTGTCGGGCTTTTCCCCGATGAGCACCAGGAAGGGCGGTACAAGATTGCGGGATTCCTTGGCTATTCGAGCGGCCTGATCGGATCGGTGCTGACTTCCGCCAACATCGGCGAGTGGAACGACATCACTGTTGATATTTATGATCTTCTTTCCAGGGCGATGAACAGGCAGGGCGACATACTCGTGACCGCCGTTGCCCTGCGTGAGGCCGGTTATAACGGAATAACCGTGCGCGCGTACGTGGACGACTTCCGGATCTGGAGTTCTCCCGCGTCTTGCAGGCTTATCGTGGCGACGGACACCTCCATCCCTGCATCCGCGTTGAAGGTCGAACTGCTTTCGCGCGACGGTATCCCGAAGACTCTTGCGTCTGCCGGTGGAACGGCCCCGGGGGCAAAGCTGCTCAACGGCAACGGCCAGGAGTTCGAAGTACGGCTCGACGGAATTGATGGCGCTGCGCTTGAGTTGAGGCTGGTCGGTCCCGGCGGTGAGTCGGCCCCGTTCAGGATAATGCTGCCGATTAGCCCGGAGAAATAGAAACGGTGGAGGACGCTGAGCCCTGACATCGGTGTTTTCGGATGGTCAGGGCAGCCACACGGAGTAGGACATCCTTCCACACAGAGCTATGCAACAGGCATGCCCTCACGGATTTTCCTCATTCTTTGGCTGTTCCCTCAAAGACGCCAGACTAAGGGCCCCTGCCTTCTCCTTGCCCCCGAGGCAATCCGGGTGTATATTGTGTCGGGGAGGGCTCACGCCTCCCAACGCAGGGAGGAAAACACTATGAACGCTCGGACGATCTCTGCCGCTGTCCTTGCACTTGCGCTTCTGACCGTTCCGCTGTTGGCCATCGCCGAAGAACCCCCGCAGACGCTTGAATCCAAAGTGAACGCAATGCTCTCGTCTGAGGAAGGTGGATACGCGATCGCGCGCCAGGCCGTGATGAAGCACATCGAGGCAGGAGGCGATGCCGGCAAGGCCGAGATTGCCGCCCTGCCACCCATCGCGCGGTTCGCTGCCCTGGGCGCCGAGATGGAGCTTCGCAAGCCCGAGCCCTACCGTGAGGTGGCCTTGGGCTTCGACAAGGCTATCGCCCTCTGGTCGTACGGAATGGATCGATTGGGGACTACTTTGAAACAGGAGTTTGCACCGGCCATGCTCCCGACCATAGGTATCCCGATGGTAAAAGATGGTGACTATCTTCGTCAGCTTCCCCATCATCCCGACTCGGTCGTGCCCGATAACGAAGCCACGACGGCCTTTCTGCTGGAAACTGCCGCGGTGGGCACGCGCGTCGCGAAGGGCCAAATGCCGATAGTGAAGCAACGCATCGCGGAATTCGGAGACACCCGCCGATGGATTGCCCTCAGGCTGCTGACCCCCAATGTGCGCATGCCGTCAGATGACATCTCGCTTCTGTTCAAAGAAATCTGTACAAAGAGCGCCGCGATCGAGGAAAAAGGCTTCTTCTGGTCCGCTTCCGCCATAACATTCCTGGGTTCCCGGCAGCGTCCGGAGTTCCGGGAGTTATTCCAGGCTTTTGCGCTCCGGTTACCCTACGCAATTCTCTGGGCAGCCGAAGACGATGCCAAAGTTGCGCGAGATGAGCCAGGGAGCCTCTACAGCATCCCTCATGCCGTACCTCGATACTTTACCAACGAAGGCTGGTTCGACAATCC
>Ga0265297_10008988_pt1 | contig 13128 bp, 13 predicted proteins | sample Munlanlwell13791_FD_192502 | JGI IMG/M metagenome (GOLD analysis project Ga0265297, IMG submission 192502) | Leachate microbial communities from a municipal landfill in Southern Ontario, Canada - Leachate well 137-91 | ecosystem: Engineered > Solid waste > Landfill > Unclassified | place...
ACTTCCGAATCTCCATTATTTATTAGGCCCACCCCAGCATCTTCGTAACGCCAGTAGCTAGGGCAAATCACTATTTCAACACCTTTTTTCAGCATCTCACGAAACACCTCTGGAAATATAAGATCCCAGCATATTATCAAACCGACTTTTCCAAACTTTGTGTCGAAAACAGCTACCTTGTCCCCAAATTTTGTGCTCGGTCTTTCGGCGTGCCAGAGATTTATTTTATCATACTTCGCCAGCACTTTACCCGTATTATCAATGTAATATGTTGAATTATGCATATCTGGTTTTTTCCCCGTCAACATAGATCCTGCTACAATATCAATCTTGTATTTCTTAGCCAATTCTATAAATTTATCTCGATATACATTTTTTGAATCTAAATATTTCCAAGATATAGTATATTCGGGGAATACGATTATATCAGCCTTGCTGGAAGCTTGCTTAACATAATGTTCCACCCGTTTCATGGTTTTATCAACACTCTTAAGATCAATTTTCAGCTGTACTACCGCTACTTTAAATTTCATAAGTATTTACCTTTTATAAAACTCTTCTGCGACTATTACCAATCTATTCAGTGCTGTGCCGACCGGGGTGCAGGTCGCAAGACTTAAAATCTTTTTATTACCTTGTTCTAAAACCGAGAGATCGTCCGGCTTAACTACTTTTTTTTCTATTGTATTGTAACCATAGATGACATCGTTGTAGTTGATATATATCTTGTCTCCCACTACTAGTTTGTCAAGTAGGGCAAACGCTTCCTTATACTTGCCGTTTGACCAGAAATAATCTGATGAATGACCAGTGATAAAAATGCTTCCCTCTTCCCCTGGTTTTGCTGTTCCTCGGAGGTGGATAACGCCATTTTTTAGGTTTTTCTCTGTTTCTAAAGGCAAATTTGGTATGTCCCAGATAACGGGTACATTAATGTTTATTTTTTCTATTACAATCGTGTTGATAGGAACCGAAGGAATATTGATAATTTCATCTGTGGAGCTGTGTGGTTGATTTATCGAGTCGATAAGCGGAGAATTGTCCCCTTCTTCGTTAATAATGTTTTCTTGATACCAAAAAGTAAACCGTTTTTTGAAGGAGCTGAAGTTAATTAGTACAAAGATTATTAAAAATCCGATGATTAAATAAACAAAGTAGAGAAAGTATCGGAATACCTGCTTTCCACTGCTTTCGTTATTTGACCCATATAAATTTTGAATGTCTCGTTCTTCAATTTTCATAGAACTTCACAAATCATCTGCTCGAATTTACACAAATTATTCATAATTGTTTTATCTATGGTGCCAGAGGTGGGAGTCGAACCCACATCCCGCAAGCGGGATACGATTTTGAGTCGTACGCGTATACCAATTCCGCCACTCTGGCACAAATATTATCAAATGCTAATTAATTCCTTATCAACACTACTTCCAATGCCCGTATAAATTAAATTACTATCTTTAATAGATTATATAATGCAAAAATAATACATTTTGAGTCGTTACGCGTCTGCCTGCCGGCAGGCATACCAATCCTGCCCGCCTGCATCAGCTATGCTGAAAGCATTGCGGGTGGGCCACTCTGGCAAGTAAACTGAACAACAAAATTATAGCAAATACAGGACCACATATCAATAAACTAACGAGTATTTATTGTTCGTTACACCATAGAGCTATATGGCGGTATAGCGTCAGGTAAAAACTACACTACACCGAATACATCTTTGGTAATGGATTTTTATTATTGGAATATTCGGTATATAATTATTATATAAAGGAGGGTATAAATGCCACAGTCTTTTGATTTAAATAGAAAAAGAGCAGGCGTAAAACCGTTTGCATTGATTATTTTAGATGGTTGGGGTATGGCCCCCTCTTGGGGAGGAAATGCTATCACTCTAGCAAAAACAAACTATTTTGATGAACTTTTAAGAACCTATCCCAATACTACTTTATCGGCCTCAGGACCAAATGTTGGACTCTCCGAAGGCTCTCCTGGCAATTCCGAGGCGGGTCACTTAAATATCGGTGCTGGTCGTATTATTTATCAGGACCTTCCGCTAATAAATCAAAAAATAGAAAGTGGAGAATTTTTCAATAATCCGAATATGAAAGCCTCTGTCTCATATTTAAATAAATACAGAGGCAAGCTACATATCATGGGCTTACTTTCAAAAGTAGGAACACATAGTCACCTAAATCACCTCTACGCAACATTAAAGTTTTATAAAGAAAATGGCGTAACTGATGCAAATATCCATCTGTTTTCGGATGGTAGAGACTCAGATCCAATGAGCGGAATCGAGATGGTCGGAGAAGTACAACGCAAGATAGACGAACTTGGTATCGGGCGGATAGCGTCTGTCATGGGGAGATTTTTTGCTATGGATCGTGATAATCGCTGGGGAAGAACGATAAGAGCCTATAACACTTTGGTTAAAGGAGAAGCCGAAATATCACCAGATGCTAACCATATATTTTCCGATTCATATAGAAGAGGTATTACAGATGAATTTATTGAACCTCGAATAATTACCAATAAGACGAGTAATTTTCAGAAGATTGGTGAAAACGATGTTGTTCTACTTTTTAATTTCAGACCCGATCGCGTCCGACAACTTACAAAAGCTTTCTTGTCACCAGAGGTGAAGCAATTTCCAGATAGAGAGAGGATCAAGAATATTATGTTTGTAAGTTTTGTAACTTATGAGAGAGAGAACCTTGGCGATAAAGTATTCTATCCGGAACCAGTTGAAAATTCGATTGCTAAAGTAATTTCCAATACGGGATACCTACAATATCATATTGCTGAAACTGAGAAATATCCTCATGTCACTTATTTTATTAACGGTGGCAATGAAAAACCTTTTCCCGGCGAAACGCACAAAATGATACCCTCTCCAACGGTGAGAACATACGACTATGCTCCCAAAATGAGTGCTGCTTTGGTAACCAAAGAGTTAATCAGAGAACTGAAAAGAGGCCAAAACCACTTTTACATAATTAACTATGCGAATTCTGACATGGTCGGACACACCGGCAATTTGAAAGCAACGATGCAGGCCGTTAGCCACGTGGATGAGTGTTTGAAAATTCTAGTTCCGGAAATACAAAAACATGGGGGGACGGCTGCGATATTTGCGGATCACGGTAATGCAGAGCAGATGCTCAATCCCCAGACTTCCGAACCAGATACGGAGCATACTACAAACCCCGTTCCTTTTATTTTGGTAAACGATGCACTAAAAGGGAAAATTGCCCTACAAAATAACGGCTCACTCTCGAACATAGCTCCAACAGTTTTAGAGCTTACAGGAATTGATAAACCAAATGAAATGTCTTCTCGAGAAAGTTTAATATTGAAAAACCCAAGATTTGATTATAACGGAATACTAAAACAGTAATATGAATAAATTAATAAATTATCGCAAAAAAGTTGCATTATTGGTCGTCGAAGGGTTGTCCGCTAACACAAATCGGGATAGTTCCCCTCTTCTCCCCTCAAATTCCACAAATATTGAGGATCTAATCTTTGGTTACGAAAAGAGAATTTTAAAAACTTCAGATCAAACTATCCCAAATGATCTTTTGGAAAATGATATAGAGTCGCTTCTAAACACTTTTTCAAGCTCAAAACGAGCTCTCGGTCCTGAAGCAAATTTTGAAAAAGATATTAATCAATTCAAAGCAAGGTTAGAAAAATCAATTTATTTCTGTAAAAATCACTCATCTTCACTTCACCTTTATGCAATATTGTCTGAAAATACAAAAGTCTTTAATCGGAAGATATTTGATAAAATAATTTCAGAGATCAAAGAATCAGGTGTCAATAAAATCTATCTTCATCTTTTCTGTGATATTGGAATAAAAGCGTTAGACGCTAGAAAATTTATAGAGAAGTTCAACAATACAGATGGAAAAAAATTTCAAGTTTCGACAATCTCTGGCATTAGCAGTTTAACTAGCCAAAAAGAGCGAGATCGCCTGGATATTTATAAATCGCAAATACTGGGAAGTGGCAGACAGATTTTAGATATTTCAAGTATAGATGATGGAGATTACTCCCATCTTTTACCCCATAATTTTGTTCAGAATAGACACCCCATAGGCCTGCTCTCCGATTTTGACATAGCATTATTCTTAAGCGCAAATCCGGAGATCTTTATTGATCTTATTTATTTATTAAATAAAAAAAGTAAAACTTTCAGGGGCGATTCTAATCTGTTTCAGCTAAAAACTGTTACTTTGACTAAAATTCGAGGAAAGGTAGCGGGTGAGGAAATTGAATACTTGATTGAGAATAAAACCTATAAGGACAATCTTTTTAATACAATCTCCGAGTATGGTTTGAGCCATACCAAGGTAATAAATTCAAGCGATCGGGATCTTTATCTTGCGGGATACAACGGAGCTAGCAAAGTTTTGGAAAATGAGGAACTGATGTTAATTAATACTGGTGATAATTTTGTCGAAAATGCAAAACACATTATGCAAACTATGATAGATGTAGTTGAAAAAGATGATAATGACATGGTTTTTGCATCTATAAACGGGCTTTTGAAATATTCTCGTGATTTAAATTTTAAAGGCTCGATTGGTGTAATTGATGAAATTAATCAATATCTGCCAGAACTCAAAAGTGTTTGCTTGAAAAAAAAGATAACGCTTGTTCTCGCTTCGCCCTTTGGTGGTGCAGACAAATTTCCCCAAAATATCTCTTTGTCCCAGGATAAAAACTTCGACAACATTAAACTTTCTAACGTTCCTTTGGTCTTGGTAAATGAAGAGTATGAGAAAGAAACTAGTGGTCATTTTTTGATTAATAAATCGAATTTAATTGATATAATTAGTAGTAAGTCCAGTATTTATGATTTTGCTCCAACAATCTTGGATTTGTTTAATATTGATAAACCTAATGGTTTTGAAGGAAGGAGTTTGATAAATGTTTAACAAAAGAATTCATGTGGAGGTTTCGGCTCGACATATTCACTTAACTAAAGAAGATTTTGAAATACTATTCGAGAAAAATCAAATTCTAGATATTCGAAATTATCTTTCACAACCAAATGAATTTGCTTCGAATAAAACCGTAGAGGTTGTCGGGCCTGATTGCGTATTTGAAAAAGTTAGAGTGATTGGACCCTTTCGTAATTATAGCCAGGTTGAAATTTCAAGAACTGACGCTATGAAATTGGGTATTGATGCGCCATATAAATTATCGGGGGATCTTCCGGGTGCAAGAATTAGAGTAATAGGCCCAAAAAGCGAATTTGTGAAAGATATCGCAATTGTAGCAAAAAGGCATATCCATCTGAACAACAAAGATGCGAAGTCGCTCCGAATTCGATCTGGTCAGCATTTATCAATAAGTATCGGCGGTGATAGAGCAACAACCTTTAACAGATTTGAAGCCAGGATAGATGACAACTATAAAAAAGCTTGTCATATCGATACCGATGAGGGAAACGCCGCAGGAATTAATAAAAGTTGTATCGCAACAATAATAAAATGAAAATTAAATACAATATTTAGTAATTGTTATCCAAAATTCATTTTAGTAAATAACAACAAATATGAAATTATCATGATTCTTGTAATAAATACCGGTTCGTCATCAATAAAAGCGAAGCTTTATGAAACCCACAAAAGAGGTTTGGTTGAAGTTTCCACATTTTCTGTCGTTGGAATTTCTGTAGGAAGTGTCTCAAACTATCAAAAAGCAATCGCTAAACTCATAAGAGATGAAAAGCTAACCGACAAAAGTATTTCAAAAATTGGTTACAGGATAGTTCATGGTGGAGATGAGGGGAAAAATAAATCAATTATAGACAATCGCGTGGAGAGAATTATAGAAAAGTATAATCATCTCTCGCCAAACCACAATCCTTATGCTCTAGCCGTGATACGACAATCAAAGAAAATGTTAAGAAGTGCAAAACACTATGCCTTTTTTGATACAGCCTACTTTTCGAATATTCCAGATGAAAACAAACTTTATCCCCTACCAGAATTAGTTAACCGAGGAATAGAAATAAAAAAATACGGTTTTCATGGACTCTCTCATCAGTATATTTATGAGAAGATGGCTTTCGGTAAAAAAGCGATTACCGTTCATCTTGGTGCTGGTTGTTCGCTAGCAGCAATAAAAGATGGAAAACCAGTTGATACATCTATGGGAGCAACACCTCTGGGTGGGGTTGTGATGCTTTCGCGCCCCGGTAATCTTGATCCTGGAGTAGTTCTAGAATATGTTGATAAATATGGATACAAAAAAAGTTTGGAAATCTTTTCTCAGAAATCTGGTTTGACGGCTATAACCAATAAGACAAAAAATATGTTAGACATATTATATCAAGCTTTCGGATATGTTGAGGATGATAACAACTTGGTATCTTCTGGGTTGCCGACTGACAAAAAATCTACGGAAATGGCTTTAGTAGCCATAACTAAATTTGTTCGCTCAATTCAGAAATTTATTTGTGAATATTATATTGAACTTGGGGGATGTGATTACCTAATATTTAGCGGGCGTATCGGCTATGGCTCAAAGAAGATTAGAAATTTGATTACAAAAGATATTAAATTTTTAGATATAAAAAATATTGAGGCTATAGACACAGACGAAGAAAAGATGATGGCAAATATGCTTTTATCATAGGCTGATGTTTGATAGAATATTAAGAAGATGACAAACAGAAACAAACAACTTGTGACTGGAAATGAGGCAGCTGTACTCGGGGCATTGGCTGGTGGTGCTGAGGCAATGTTTGGCTACCCTATCACTCCAGCCACGGAGATTTTGCAAGGATGGATAAACAAGGCTCAAACTGACAAATCCCTTCACTTTCTACAAACCGAAGACGAAACTTCGGCCGGTTTTGCTGTCTGCGGAGCCCTCCTGAACGGCACAAAAGCATTTACCGCTAGTGCTGGGCCGGGGCATGTATTGATGCAAGACCCCGTTTCAATGGCCGAAAATATACGCTTGCCATTTGTTGGCATTATGATGCAAAGAGGCGGGCCATCAACCGGCACGGTAAATTTTTCGCAACAGGAAGTAAACTTGGCGGCTTTTGGTGGCAATGGAGACGGTTTGAGAATTGTTTACTCAGCATCTACCGTACAGGAGATGTATGACCTATCTATCAAAATATTTAATACCGCGTGGAAATATATGTTTCCAACCTTCTTGCTGGGAGACGGTTATTTAGGCAAGATGGAGTCTGAAATAAACCTAACAAAGAGTGTTAATCCTGTTCATTCCAAAAAGTTGCTTCGTGAGCAAAAAATTCCTACACATTTGAAAAATTGCTACTCATCTGAAGAAGAGTTGGCTGAAATATTAAAACAAAATATTTACGATTGGAACAAACATAAAAATGTAATTGCTGAAAGTGATAAATATCGAACCGGTGATGCAAGCGAGATTATAGTTGCACATGGGTTGGTTGCCTCTGCTGCCAAAGAAGCAGTCGATCTTATGAGAAAACAGAATCGAAAAATTGGATTGTTCAGAGCCATAACTGTTCATCCACTTGATACTACTGCTCTTTCTGTTTTGGCTAAAAAGGTTAAGAAAATTCATTTAATAGAGTCCTCTCAAAATCAATTTTCAAGAATTGTAAAATATGAATTATATGGAGAAACAACTGAAATTGTGGAGCACTCCAAACCCGCAGAGGGGTTTTCTCCATCAGAGATTGTAGATCTGGTTCAAGATTAGACAAAAATATTATTTTTTATAAGCCAAAACAATGGATAATATGATGCCTAAAAGCTGGTACGCAGAGAGTAAACCCCACTATTTTTGTCCTGGTTGCGGTCACGGTGTTACACTAAAACAGCTCGGTTATGCTATAGACGACATGAATATTCAGGAAGATGTTGTTTTCGGTATTGATATTGGATGTTCTCTTTTAGCTTGGAATTTTTTGGCCTGTGATACAATACAAACTCATCATGGCAGGACTACCCCTGTTATGGTCGGTTACAAGATGACAAAACCATCCAAAGTCGCTTTGGCCTATATGGGAGATGGAGGTGGATATGCTATCGGCCTGCAATCTTTATTGCATGCGGCTTTTAGAAATAACCCGGTTACAGTTATATTGGTCAACAATGAAAATTATGCTATGACTGGTGGTCAGATGGCGCCTACCACCGAATTGGGGGTTGCTACTACCACTTCTCCCAATGGAAAGACTATCGAGTTTGGACCGGGTTTTAAAGGCCCAGAAACAGTAAGAAGTATTGCGAGCAAAGATGCTTTTATAGCTCGGGCATCTGTATCAAATCCCCTACTGCTTCGCAATATTTTAAAGGAAGCAATGGAGACACAAACCGAAAAAAATAACTTTTCATTTATTGAGGTATTGTCTATTTGTCCAACCAATTGGAAAACTTCAGCTGAAGATTCCTTGAAAAGAGTTAAAGAGATGGAAAAGTATTATCCAGTAGGAAAAATATAAATCAATGAGCAAACGAAATAATCAAACTTATAAACTATTACTTTCAGGGGAAGGTGGTCAGGGAATACAAACTATTGCCAAGGCTTTGGTGGCCACTTCTATCGAACAAGGATTGAAAGCCTCTTATCTTCCCTCTTTTGGCGTAGAACAACGTGGAACTCCTTCAATCGCCTATGTAATCATTTCTAATGAAAATATCAATTATCCACGTTTTGATAGCGCAGACATTATTATGGCTTTAGCGAATCGAGCCGTACCTCGCATTAGTAAGTTTGTTACCCCGAATACAGATGTATTATTCGATTCATCAGTTATTCGTGCAAACACTTTTTCAAAAATTGCTGTTCATAAATTTGGGATTCCAGCCACATCCTTATCCAGAGAAAAATTTAATCCTAAATCCTACAATGTACTAATGTATGGGATATTGATAAAAATGTTAGATTTAAATCCCGATATCTCTTGGAAATCATTAAAGAATCAGCTCAAAGATAAGTTTAAAACAAAAAAAATTGAAAGTGAAAATAAAGATGCATTCGAATATGGTATTGAAGCAGTTCTCGAACGCAAAATTTTTTTCAAACCAACTTTTGAAACCAAAGCCACAATAAATTATTACAAGAACCGAGAAAAAAAAGGTATCATTAATCCAGCCAGATGCAAAGGTTGTGGTTTATGTATTGAGAAATGTCCTGCCAAGGCTCTATCTTTTGGATCCGATTTGGGAGTATTCGCAACACCTGTTCCAATCGTAGATCTAAATAAATGTATAGCTTGCGGTATGTGTCATCAAATCTGTCCGGATGGTGCAATATTTATAGAAAAAATCAATAACAAGGAGAATAAATGAAATTGAGTAGATTGTTGTTGGTGATTGGAGTTTTGTTGGTTCTTGGAATTAGCGGATATTTTTTATTTAAGCACTATTCCCACCCTAAAACAGGTTGGAAAAATATCAGCGGTTGTGTTAGCGAGAACAGCATCGAGTATAACTACTCATTTAATATTAAAGAAAACTGGCAATTAATTTCAACTGATTTTGGTTGTGGAAAAGAGTATGAAAATGCCCAAACATATGGTATTCTAGATGCTGATTTTGGTGACAGAATTGAAGATGTTAGCCAGGTTGCTATAGCTCTTTACGGTTCTAAACCGAGTAGTTATAACTCAAACGAAGTTGAATACTTTTCCATCACAGATGGAAAAAATGTTTATTTGGAGTTCGCCCGAATTTCAGTTAACAATGGTGATATGGAATATAAAATCTCAGACGAAGAGTGGGATTATATAAAGGATAGCTTTAGGTTTATATAAGTTATTTTACAAACTCTAGATTTTCTTTTTTAACTCTTTTTTCAGACTCTATATTGTTTGGCATTAAGCCGGGGAGTTTGTAATACCTGGTATTTTTTTTTATTGTCCCCGGAATCATAAAATAGCTCAAACGACTCCACCAACTTTTTTCAGGTGACATGCCAACCGAAATAAGTGTAATCTGTTTATTTTTTAACAGATTCCATCTGCTCCGAACAAAATCTGTCAGAGGCATTATTCCACCGTAAGTGCCACTAATAACAAATACTTTTTTAGCATCTTTAATTTCGTTTTCCTCAACAACATCAAAATCTTTTGCTTCACTATCATATTTCTCAGCCAACCATTCGGCATATTTCTTGGAAGCACCATTTCTGGTTTTGTAAGTAATTAAAGTTTTCATTTTTTTGTAATTATTATATTCAAATCTTAAGCTTTTATTGAAATTGCCAAAACGAAGTATTTGTTATCTGTTAGAAGGCTACTCTGCTCGTTGGTTGACCCGAAAGGATTTGAACCTGCGACCCTCTGCATGCCATGCAGATGCTCTACCGCTGAGCTAGGGGCCCCCTCACACTGAAATAGTACCAATTTTACCTGTTATTATCAAGAATTAATTTCTCTTTCAATAATTCCGTCTGAAAAGTATTCCGGTCAATGCTGACTTTATCCAAACTGACAATGGTCTCGAATTCCAGGACAGATTTCATAAGTTTGTTACAGAAGAGAAGATACTCAAACATCACTATATCCACAAATCTAACCCCAACGAAAACGCGGTTATCGAAAGATCGTTTCGTACAGACGAAGAAGAATTCTTTTGCTTCAGATTGGGAAGATCGGGCAACCCCAAAAGTATAGCTGAACTCAACATTTTCTATCAGCTTTTTCTCAAAGAATATAACGAGACCAGACCGCATTTATCACTAGACCTCATGACGCCAAAAGAAAAGTTGCAACAGGTTCAAAGTAAAGTATTACAGGTGTAAAGTGTTCAAAAAGTATCTGTCACATTAAGGGATTTTAGCGATGGAAAAAGGCTAGCGTCACTTGACGCTAGCCTTGGAATAGCTCTCCGCCGCCGCCGACTGGTATGAATTGCTCCAACGAGATGATGTGAGCGATGATGCGCTTGACGTTTTTATCGTTCATCTCGCCGACCCAGAGGCGTAGGATTGGCGTTTCGAAGCCCTCGACGTTTTCGATTATCAGTCCGAACGGCAGGTTATCTTCTATTGCCTTGCATCCTATCTCTTCGATTAGCGGATCACTTTTTTTGCCACAGAGTCTTTTGCGGATGGCCCGTATTTCCTTAAGCCGGTGAGCTAGCCAAAACTTGGCCAGACCATGATTGGCGAAGCCGTGTGTGGCCACCATCTCGAGCGTTTCCGGATCGATTGAGAATCCGGATGCGTTAGGCCCGTAACCGCATCCGAGATATCCGCGCGATTGGCGATCAAGGGAGTAGCAGAACTCTTCCCGCTCTAGTCTCCCCATGACACGTATCCGATTCATCTCTTTCTGATAGGTCCCGCGGTCAATCTTCGGAAGCTCGCGAGGTGTCCGATCGATGGTGCGATCGAACTCGTTACTTATCTGTGCTGACGGGGTGAGCCGTATGCGCAGATACTCGGCAACTATCTGATCGTTGTGGCTAGGTATCCCAAACATGCCGAACTCTGAATCTCCGAGGTAGTTGACGGCGTATGCTCTTTCGAGCATTGACATCTGTACTGCCACCGCTCTGGCTTTGAGCTTAGCGTTGTACTCTTTGACAAGTCGTCGAATCCACAAGTAAATCGGCGGCGTGTCGGTATCCAGCTTCTTGACGTTGCGTTTCTTGTCTCCCCGAAAGCTGTTGTTGCGCCAACCGCTACTGGGAAACACTACGATGGGTAAGCGGGGGAAGTCTTTTCGGACTTGAGCATAGGTCGTCTCCGGATCATCCCCGCATTTCTCACTCTGCACGATAGCGAGCAAGATAACGGAGCCGTCAGCTATGGCAGCTCTGACTTTGCCGTAGCTTTCAAAGAGATCCAATTCGTCGTCGTAGACCCATACTTCACAGCCGTAGTCGCTTCTGACAGTAAAGGAGAAGGCCTCCTTTTCTGGATTATGCCCAGAGCTAGTGTCGTAGTAACAGCTGTGGCTGGCCACTAGTACGACAATCGGCTTGGCTTCCACCGGAAGCCCTCCTTTGGTTTATAGTGTACTGCGCTATCAGAAAAATAGCAGAAACACAGTAGCAAATCAATGTCTCGTGCCGCGTACGAGTATCCCCTTTCGCCCCGTAGAACAAATAGCTTATTAGTTTGCATTTAGATGGAAAAATCAAATTTGGTGGACAGGGACCTGGCGTTTTGGAACACCTTTTTCGAGATAATTCTCGAATGGGAGCCTATTTTAAGAAAAATATATGAAGATTAAATTATTTTGAAATTTGCACCTTAAAAAGATGAAAAACGACCAACCCCGTTTGGGGTTGGCCAAGTCAAGCCCGTGTTTAGTCTGGCTTGCCACAGTGAGTAGCTACATTGCTGAGACATCCTTGTCCGGTTTGAACGCGGTGCGCAGTTCAGGTTGTTCCTTCCACATACGTACCACTGTTCTCACGAGATTGCGGATCTCTGGAAGCGTCCCCCGCTGTCCAAGCACGTACATGTACTTTGAGTTCGGACGGAGCTGGAAAGTGATAAAGCTCGAGTTGTCTTTGTCTCCGAGCATAACGCGGTCGTACCCGCACATCTCCGCAGCTAGCACCTCCACCGTGCCAAACTGACCGGATGCCCCGCGGTGTTTGCCACTGTCCAGGATTTCCTTCATACCGTTGAAGTACACCTCGTCTTGAAATGTGATGCACATCTCGTAGAGCATGCCACCGATGCTGACAATGTCATAATCCTTACGGATGACACCGTGCATCATCAGCTGGCTGTCCAGTGAAAGATTCGTATATACGCTGGACTGCTCCTGAAGCTTCTCGAAGCCCTCGTCCGGTTTGCCGTAGACTGTGATGTGAACCGAGCGATCACGGAATTCGCCAAACCTACTACCGGGCATGTCGTCGTTCCTTGTATCGGTATGCCATGCTTCGACGGTGACCCACAAGGTGCTCCACCTTGTCCCGGATCGGGTTCGTATGGCGCATCTCGCCGCTGGGGAGAGTATCTCTCTCGGCCCATAGTGCCGACCAGCCATAGATATCGCCAGTGGTTCGCCTTTCCTCGTCATTCCGTGGCCAGTTTACACGGTTGATGATATTCCCCTTGCCATCGATGGCAAAGAGATACTCGCCGCGTCGCATGACTTGATCTTTGCGAGTACCTTTGCTCTGGAAGATACATGAA
>Ga0265297_10008990_pt1 | contig 13126 bp, 12 predicted proteins | sample Munlanlwell13791_FD_192502 | JGI IMG/M metagenome (GOLD analysis project Ga0265297, IMG submission 192502) | Leachate microbial communities from a municipal landfill in Southern Ontario, Canada - Leachate well 137-91 | ecosystem: Engineered > Solid waste > Landfill > Unclassified | place...
GTACGGCAATAAGGACAAGGAAGACAATCAGTGTGCTGCCTAGCAGCATCGGACTTATATCTAACATACCACCTCCTAAAAGTTGCGTGATTATACAATGTATAAATTGAAGGGATAGTTAAACTGCAGGAAATATTAATGAAGAGCGATTAAAAATGATTCAATATGCGCATCATCTGAAAATTCTATGGTCAACTTTTGACCTTTACCGCTACTTTTATAACCAAGAGCACTTAATCTCTTTTGTAACGAAGTAAAATCAAGTCCATTAGTGATAGATGGGACAGACGATACGCTAGTCGCCGGAAGTTTGATTTTTTTAGCCATCTGTTCAACGTCTCTGACGCTGAGTTTTTGTCCGATAATAGAATCGATCATCCAAGCCTGTTCATTGGGTTCCAATGCGACAATCACTTTCGCATGCCCGGCACTGATTTTACCATCAACCAATGCTTTACGCCCTTTATCGCTCAATTGAAGTAACCGCAATGTATTCGTGATTTGCGCACGGCTTTTGTGTACGGTGTGCGAAAGCTGCTCGTGGGTCAATTCATGGATTTCTATCAGCTCCTGATAGGCTTGTGCCAAGTCGATTGCATTAAGCTCATCGCGTTGAATGTTTTCGATCAACGCGTGCTGACGCATCTGCTCGTCACTCACCGATACGACGATCGCTTTGATAATTTTGTTTTTAGCAAGTTTACTCGCTCTTAACCGCCGTTCTCCGGCAATCAAAACATACCCGTCAAGGTCCTCTTTCACCACAATCGGCTGCAATAATCCGTGAGTCTTGATCGATTCGGCCAATTCCGCTAATGATTCGGGGTCAAAATGTTTACGGGGCTGATAAGGGTTTGGACGGACTTTGTTTAATGGAATCTCTTCGACTCCCCCTTTTTTTGGAAGCTCATTATCGTAGGCTTCTTCGATTTCGCTGAGTAATGCGCCAAGACCGCGACCAAGTGCAGATGCTTTTGCCATCTCTAAACTCCTTACGCGATAATAGCGTGCGCTAGATCTTGATATGCCATGGATCCGCTTGATTTGACATCATACAAAATCGCCGGCTTACCGAAACTCGGAGATTCCGCGAGTTTTACATTGCGGGGGATAACGATAAAATCATCTTCTCCGCACGATTTAAATAATTTCGACTGAAAGTGCTGACGCAGGTCGGCAAAAACCTGACGGGAGAGATTATTTTGTGCACTGTACATCGTCGGTAAAAACCCTTTGATCGTCAATTTCGGATTGATAGTCTTGCGTACCAGCTTAACGGTATTGAGCAGTTGTGCCAAACCTTCCAATGCGAAAAACTCACATTGAATAGGGATAATGACGGAATTGGAGGCCGATAGGGCATTAATCGTCATAGGCCCGAGTGCCGGAGGCGAATCGATGATAATATAATCATACTCTTCTCTGACCTGCGCGATGGAACGCTTAAGGATCAATTCACGCCCGGTAGAATTACCTGCATCGTAATACTCTTTTTCAACCCCGACAAGACCGATATTCGACGGAGCAAGAAAAAGTTTTGGGAGTGATGTTTTTAAAATGATTTCTCTGAGTTTTTTCGCACCGATCAATACATGATAAATATTGAACTCATAATTATTGCGGTGGTAACCTAGCGATGTTGTCGCGTTGGCCTGAGGATCAGCATCAATCAGAAGCACTTTTTTTTCTGCTACGGCTAATGATGCGGCTAAATTGACTGCGGTAGTGGTTTTACCCACTCCCCCCTTTTGATTGGCTATAACTATTACTTCACTCATCGTAGACTGTATATCCTTTGGCCATCGCACTCCAGAGACCCGTCTTCAAGCAAAAGGGCATCTTTTAAAGCGATTTTTTCATAATTATTATGGGTAAAAAAAACTCTGCTATGTTCAAATTCTAACTGGTATTTACTAAAAATCTGCTTCCACGATGGCAAATTTTCAAACAATTCACTATAAGCTTTTGTTAAATCATAAGCAGACACTGCTATATCTATTATCGAAAAATCATCCGGTGCCGATACGAGATTGATACCGATGCCGCATACAAGGGTCTCACCACTCAATGTCGTTATGACACCGCCGATTTTTTTCTCGCCGATATAAAAATCATTCGGCCATTTCAGCCATACATCCGATCCCATTGAAGCAAGCAGTTCCTTCATCAAAAAGGCCAGATAGATAGATGACGATTCAAGCCTCAAATCACCGGGTAGCTCGCTTCTTAGCAAGGCAACCGAAATAAAGAGGTTACCTTCACACCCGATCCACCCGTTACCGCGAGACCCTCTTCCATCCGTCTGGACGGAAGTTCCTACACAAACGGGAGGAGTAAAAGTGAATTTTTTCAATCCTTCTACTAATGTTTCCTGCGTAGATGTAAGGGTGTCAAACCAGATAATTTCCACAGTTAAGGCGCTTTCCGTTAAGATAATCGAGAATCGATGTCTCCTGTTTTGAGGGAGCTTGCACCCGCAAAACTCGAAGTGAGCCGCGAGTACATTGAATCTGCGCACCGTGTGAATCTATACTGAGAATTTTACCTGCTTCCCCGCTGCTGCTCTCTTCTTCCAATCTCATCTCTTTGATTTTCAGCCCGCTCTCCAGGTAAATACCCGGCCAAGGTGTAAAAGCACGGTAACGGTTATAGATCCCATTTGCATTGTCAAACGAAACCAAACCGTCGCTTTTAAGTATCTTTTTACAGCTGGTCGCTTCCGCGTCGTCTTGAAGTACGGCACTTCGGCGGTCCCAACTTCGAATTACGTCGAGAGTCAGCGCTACTGCGGCAACGGTCAATTTTTCATAAAGGGCCGACACCATCTCATCAGGTCCGATCTCTACCTCAAGGATTTGGATGATGGCACCGGTATCTAGCCCCTCATCCATCCACATTGCGGTAACACCGCTCGTTGTGTCATTATTCAGAAGACTCTGTTGTATCGGGCTCGCTCCACGGTATTGCGGGAGAATCGACGCATGCAGATTGATACACGGAACATACTCCAATACTTCTTTCGGGAGAATCTGTCCGTATGCTGCGACGATTATCAGGTCACACGGGATGCTCACCAATTCGGCAACAACATCCGCTTCGCGCAGCCTGGAAGGCTGGATGACACGAATACCCGCTTCTTGGGCCAAGACTTTTACGGGAGGAGGAGTCAGTATTGCTTTGCGTCCGATCGGTTTGTCGGGCTGAGTGTAAACGGCGACCACCTCGATATCCTTTGCCACGATCAACGATTGCAATATCGATGCCGCATAATCGGGTGTCCCCATAAAGATGACACGGGTCATATTGCCCCTTCGTCTGTTTTAAAAAGGCTCCCGCCGATATGAACGCCGTCCATCAAAAAACTCCGGGCGTCTTTTAAATCAAATCCGCTTGCCAGGAACATCGCTCCGCCCCGCTTTAGCAAAAAGTCGGCCGCTTTGAGCTTGGTCACAATGCCGCCGGTTGCAAAACTATGGTTTGGGGTAACCTCACGCGCCAGCTCTTCGGAATCGATACAGGTAATACGCGAACGGACGGTTGCGTCTTCGTGAGCGCGCGGATCCTTATCGTAATAGGCATCGATGTCCGAGAGGATGATCAGCATATCTGCACCGAAGTGATATGCCGCATAGGCAGAGAGCTGATCATTATCTCCCAATACAAGCTCTTCAGTCGCCGTTGCATCGTTTTCATTGATAATGGGGACGACATTATGTTCTAAAAGTGTCTCGATGGTATCTTTGGCTTTTTGCGATTCGCCAGCCGTATTAAAATTTGCTGCCGTTACCAATACCTGAGAGGGGAGAATATTATGATGTTCAAACATCTTTTTATACTTATTCATCAATATCGGCTGTCCGATAGAGGCTAAGGCCTGCTTATTCGCAAGCACTTTTTTATCGAGTTTTAGCTCCGTATATCCCGCGGCAACAGCACCGGATGAGACCAAAATCACTTCATAACACGATTTGAGTTCTGCAATAAAATCAACCAGATTCTGCATCCGGTCTTTTGCAATACGATTCTGCTCACTCAATACGGCACTGCCGACTTTAACCACAATCCGCTTCATTAGCGCTCCGTAACAACCATGTGATACAACGCAAAGGTCAACGGTTTGATATTAAGGTTGATTGCGGATGAAATAGGTGCGACAAAATACGGTTTTGTCTTGTCACAGAAACCTTTGTCAAAATTCTCCTGCTCATAGACCGGATACTCGTCGCTGAATCCGAAACGGCTTTTTGCAATAGGTTCTAAATTCAACAATTTCAAGAAAGCATTCGATTTTTCTACCGCTTCTTCAGGGGTCATCGCATCTGCACGGGTAAGGGCAATCGCAAAATTGCGCTCTGCCAATAAAGGGGAGAATGATGCAAGCTCTTTTTTCAGCGTTTCGTATTGATATGCCAATTCATGATACGATGCCAAATCGATCATAAACAAAAGAGTTTTCGTCCGCTCAATATGGCGCAAAAATTTAAGTCCAAGCCCTTTTCCTTCTGCAGCACCACCGATAATTCCGGGAATATCGGCCATAATATACGAATCAAATTCACCGATATTGATTTGACCGAGTTTCGGCGTCAAGGTCGTAAATTCGTAGTTGGCTACTTCGGGACGTGCATTCGATACGGTCGAAATCAGCGTCGATTTTCCGACATTCGGGAATCCTACCAGACCTACATCCGCGATAAGTTTAAGATCCAGACGAACGACACGGGTCACTGCCGGTTCACCAGGCTGTGCATACATCGGTTTTTGATTGGTGGAAGATTTGAAATGAACATTTCCAAGTCCTCCCCGTCCTCCGGTCAGAAACAAGACTTCTTTTCCGTCCTCCAGCAGATCAAGAAGGACTTCTCCGGTCTCTACATCCACCACTTGAGTTCCGGGAGGAACTATAATGTACAGAGGCTTTCCCGCTTTGCCCGCCATGTTGGATCCGCCGCCCGGTTGTCCCTTGTCGGCTTTTAGGTTTTTATTCCCCTGAAAATGGGCCAGAGTATGGGTATTATTGTCGACTTTGAAATAGACATCTCCACCTTTTCCGCCGTCGCCGCCGTTAGGACCGCCTTGTAAGACATATTTTTCCCGTCTAAATGCAACGCATCCCTGCCCGCCTTTGCCCGATGAAACGGTAAGTTCTACGCTATCGCTAAACATTGATGTTCCTTAACATTATATTAAAACGCCAAGGAGATCAAATCGCTTTGGCTATACTGGCCACTAGGGCACTACAAGCTTTCCTCACGTGAGGTAGAGGTTATTTCCTTAAAACTACACTTCTATCAAAAAAGTACACGACTAAGAAAATAGTATTTTATGTTGGGAATATACTTCAATAATGGAATCGGGCGAGTGCCCGATCAAATCTTCGAGAAATTAAGCAGCAGGTATAACAGAAACTTGTTTACGTTTTTTGTCTTTGCGTTCAAACGCAACAACGCCGTCAACCAACGCATACAATGTGTGGTCTTTGCCCATGCCGATATTTTTACCCGGATGTACTTTGGTTCCGCGCTGACGAATAATGATATTACCCGCTCTTACAACTTCTCCGCCGTATTTTTTGACACCGAGTCTACGTCCCGCTGAGTCGCGGTTATTCTGTGTACTACCCTGACCTTTCTTATGAGCCATGTTATTCTCCTACTATTCTTTAATGAATTACGCAGCGATCTTAGTGATACGAACGCGTGTATGATCTCTTCTGAAACCACGTTTCAATTTACTGTCTTTACGGCGACGTTTTTTGTAGATCACAACTTTACGGTCACGACCTTCATTGATAACTTCTGCCATAACAACAGCACCCTCTACGAATGGAGTACCTGTTTTTAGTTCACCGTTATTCACGGCAAGAACTTCTTTGATTTCGACGGTTGTTTTAGGATCAAGACCCATTTTATCGAACAAAAGGATATCACCCTCTTGTACTTTGTACTGTTTACCGCCGTTTTTGATGATTGCGTACATTACTATTGTCCTTCTTTAAATGCTACAAAAAGTTGCGAATTATAGCGTGTGTATATTTAAGCTTAAATTAAAGCGAAGTATTTGTGAAACAAACCTACGAGAAGTAAAATGGCCATGATGCACTTTAGCTGCTCTGATCCGCATACAATCAGGAGATAAAGAGGCATTGTAACCAATCAACCCAATTGAATCTTAAAAGACAGGTAAGCCAACCTGTCTCTACTCAATATGGGAGATATATGGTGAAAGTATACCATAGTTCTTCTTTCGAAAAATCATCGCTTTTTTCTACCCTTCTTACGAATCGAGGCCTATCGATTCGCGAGATAGGTGCGCCAGCTTTTCAGAGCCGTAATCTCTTTGGCTCCCGTAACCGCATACCCCTCGCATAAAAATCCTTTGACGACTCTCCCGTCTTCCAATGCAAGATTTCCAAGTGCCAACGGTGCTGGTACCCCTTTAAAAAACGATCCGAACTGTTCTGAAGGGAGCTCCCACAGTTCCACATCGACCTTTCCACCCTCCTCGTCAACACGGACAAGTCCGGGACGGGGAGGAGAAAAGTGTTCCAGTGCGAAGAAACGATACAGCGGAGCCGTAGCACTTTTTTCACGCAATACCGCACCGCATTCTGTAAGTTCGGAATTGAGCGGAAGTCCGGACATATGGGCACCGCAAACGGCAAGTAACAATGCCGAATCCTTTTTTTCTACGCTGCCGCTGCCGCACCCGATCGCGTTATGGAGTTTTGAACCGACCCTTAGCAGTGAAGCTTCATTCCATGCCGGTGCCGCAATGGTTACCCCAAACGGAAGCCCTTCTTGAGTAAACCCGGACGGGACGGCACACGCTGAGAGATCCAGCAGGTTCATAAAATTCGTGTAATATCCCAAATTGCTGTTAAGGACCAGCGGGTTTTCCCTCACCTCCTCACGGCGGTAGATTGTCCCCGCACTGGGGGTGATAAGTAAATCGATCGTTTCCAATATCTCCTCACTGCGCCGTTTTAGATCCGCTAATCGGTAAAACCCTTCAAATGCTTCTACCGCAGAGAGGCTGGTCCCGGAGAGGATAATCTTCCGCGTCACATCAACCATTGCATCACTGTGATCATGGGCAAATTCTTTGATTCCCGCATATCGCTCTGCAATCCACGGCCCTTCATAAAGCAATCGGGCCGCTTCGACGAATACGGAAAAATCGATCTCCTTGCGAATCCCCCCGAGCGATTCAAGCGAGGCTACACTTTCCCAAAAAAGGTCTTCGTAACCGCTGTTGCCGAAAAATTCGAGCTGCTCCGGATGGGGCACGCCGAATACAAATGCACCTCCGAAGGAGGATACATCCTTTTTTTCCCGTGAAAACGAATCGCCAGAATCAAAAGCGCTGCACAGATCATATATCGCCCCTGCATCCTCGCACGTCAACGCAAAGATCGATACACAATCAAGACTCCGGCAAGCCGGGACGACGCCGCGCGTGCTCAACGCTCCCTTGGTAGGTTTGAGCCCAACGATGTTGCCAAATGCCGCCGGAACGCGCCCCGATCCCGCCGTATCGGTCCCCAGTGAAAAAGGGACTATACCGGCCGTAACCGCAAGGGCTGATCCTGAACTCGACCCTCCCGATATATATTCGGGATTGAAAAGATTGATCCCTTCTCCATAAGGGCTACGGGTCCCGACAAGGCCTGTCGCGAATTGATCCATATTGGTCTTCCCGATCGGTACCGCACCTGCGGCTATCAGTTGCTCGACAACCGCGGCATGTTCCGTAGGTAAATAGGAATATTCCGCACATCCGGCCGTAGTCGGCAAACCGGCAACGTCGATATTATCCTTGACCGCGAAAGGGACCCCGTATAAAGGCAATGAAGCCGGATTAACACTCTCCAAATGGAGAAAATAGGGTTCCAAAAACGCTTCATCGGCTTTCGTAATCCATATATTGTGTGTATCGTATGAGGCACAACGTCCCAAAAGTTCCAGGATTACCCGGCGTACCGATGCACCCTCTTGTTTATAGCCGCGTAGATAATCTGAAATAGTTTTATTCATCCAATCCCTCCTTGTGCGGATCTCTCCGCCAAATGAAGTCCTACGACTCCGATACCGATTAATACGACACTGGCAATTTTAAGCGGTGCCGAGGATTCGCTGAAATAGGCGATCCCGATGATGGTCACCATCACCGTCCCCGCACCCGTCCATATCGCATATACCGTACTCATCTCGATTTTTTTCATCACAAACGGCATTAATGCAAAAGCCATCGCGTAAAACACGAAGATCATGACCGTCGGAAACATTTTCTGCATTCCGTCGGAGAGCTTCATCGACGTGGTACCGGCAACCTCCAAGAGGATCGCCAGTGCCAATAAAAACCAGCTGTTCATAGGACCTCCTCTGTTCTCAGGATGACGAGAGTATGTCCTGTATGGACGGTATCCCCTTTTTCGCATAGTATCTGTACCACTTCCCCTCTCGCAGGCGATTCGATCATCACTTCCGATTTCATCGCTTCGATGACGATCAGCGTATCCCCCTCGGCAACACAATCGCCCACATTGACCGAAACTTCCCAGACGTTGCCGGAGAGGAAACTGCTGATCGCTTCGCATCCGGCAGGGATTTCGGCAAAATCGCTCTCCTCCTGGGTCTCGAGTGTTTCGCTGACATACGCGGAGATTCCCGATGCGGCCCACCGTTCACGCTCCTGTGCAAACGATTCTTCCTGCACCTTTTTAAAGGCTGCGATATCGTCGCTGTTTTCCTCGAGAAAACTCAGATATTCCGATAAAGAGAACTCCCCCTCCTCGATCTTGAGCGAAAATGCCCCGTGGATAAAATCTTTTCGCATTTGGGCAAGTTCATCCTGAGAAACGGGATAAAAACGGATCCGGTCGAAAAAATTCAACAACCACGGTTTGCCCGGCTTGAAATCGTCCGTAGAGTTATAACGGTTCCACATCTGAACCGTCCGTCCGACGAATTGGTACCCTCCCGGCCCTTCCATCCCGTAAACACACATATAGGTCCCGCCGATCCCGACGGCGTTTTCCGGGGTCCATGTGCGGGCCGGGTTATATTTGGTCGTTACCAGCCGATGACGCGGATCGACCGGAACCGCGACAGGAGCACCCAGATAGACATCTCCCAGTCCCATAACAAGGTATTCGGCCTCGAAAAGGATGTTCTGAACCTGATCGATACTCTCCAACCCGTTCATCCGGCGGATAAATTCGATATTGCTCGGACACCACGGCGCATCGTCACGGACCGATTGCATGTATTTCTCGATCGCCAGCTTCGTTGCCGGATCATCCCATGAGAGCGGGAGATAGACCGTGCGGCTGGGAACCGTGATATCGCGCGTTGCCGGCATTTCGGAGAGCTCGTCTCGCACCCACGAGAGGAGCTCTCCCAGGGCAAGAGTACGGCTGTCGTAATGGATCTGAAGAGAGCGGATTCCCGGCGTAAGATCGATCAGACGGGCATCTTGCGCCTCTTTCAGGCGCCGCATCAACTCATGTGCCTGAAAACGGAGCGTCAGGTCCATCTCCAACGGGCCGAACTCGATCAACACATAATGATCGCCCGCCAAGCGGATATTCACCGCATCGTGGCGTTCATTTGCCGCAATTGTCGCCACAACCGGATCGGTAATGATCGATGTCGGCAATGAAGGCAATGCTCCGCCAAGGGTTTCAATCCGCTCTTCAAGATTCTGTTCCATCGCTCTGGCATCGTCATAACTCACCGGAACGAACCGTACTCTGTCTTTTGGTCCCAATTGACCCATTTTCCATAATTCGGCACCGATAATCGTCACCGGGCAGACAAATCCCCCCAAACTCGGACCGTCAGGTCCCAGAATGACCGGCATATCCCCCGTAAAATCGACCGTTCCGATCGCATAGGCATTGTCGTGGATGTTGGAAGGATGAAGCCCCGCTTCCCCTCCGTCTTCCCGCGCCCACAGCGGTTTTGGACCGATGAGACGGATACCGGTGCGGTTCGAATTGTAATGGACTTCCCATTCGGTGGCAAAGAAGGTCTCGATATACTCTTCCTTGAAAAAATCAGGGGCGCCGTGAGGACCGTAGATCACCCCGATCTCCCACTGTTTTGAGAGTTTCGGCCGCAGAGCGCTCTCCAAAACGGCCGGAGGATTTTGCCCGCTTGCCCGAAGCGTTGTCAGCTGATCTCCGATCTGAAGGATCCGCCCACCATGTCCGCCAAACTCTCCGAGGGTAAACGTCGCCGTACTTCCCAGATATTCAGGGACATCAAATCCTCCGTCTATCAACAGGTATGTACGGGCACCCGGCCCTTCGATCATCCCCATTTTCACAATATCGCCGGCTTGGATATCGATCGTCTCGCCATAGGGCAGATCCAAACCGTTTCGCTGCGCTTTCATCGCAGCTCCCATCAGGACAATACGGGTAGGAAAATGAAATTTCAGCGTTGCCCCCATCACCGTCATCTCTAGCCCGGGTGCTTTTTCGTCATTTCCTAAAAGCCGGTTCCCCAACCGAAACGACAGCGGGTCCATCGGACCCGAAGGCGGTACGCCGATATCCCAGTAACCGATCCGCCCCGGAGCGGACTGGACTGTCGTATGGGTCCCCGGTTTGATCACTTCGACGATGGCCGGAGCATAGGCGAGAGTCCCGAGATATTTGGTCGTCTGTTCACCTGCGGCAAAGACGTTCTGATCCAGAACGAAGCGGAGGTATCCCAGATTGGTGACGATACCGTAGAGCGTCGTTTTTTCCAATGCAGAAGCCATCGATGCAATCGCGGCATTCCGATCCGGTGCATGGACGATCAGCTTCGCGATCATCGGATCGTAATAGGGAGAGATCGCACTCCCCCGCTCGATCCAGGTTTCGCACCGGACCCCTTCGGGCCAGACCACTTCGCTCAATATCCCCGAACTCGGCTGAAAGTTTTTCAACGGATCTTCGGCATAGATACGGACCTGAATCGAATGGCCGTTCGCTTCATATTTACGTTTGAGGGTATCTCTCAGCTCACCGGATGCTTCAAGGATCATCCATTCGACAAGATCGACTCCGTAAATCTCTTCAGTCACGCCGTGTTCGACCTGAAGCCGCGTATTCACTTCAAGAAAATAAAATTTGTTCTCAAGGGTATCGTAGACAAACTCCACCGTCCCCGCCGATTTGTACGAGGCGGCACGCGCGAGGTTGACTGCGGCGTTTTGCAGCTGTTCGCGGATCTGCTGTGTAAGCCCGGGTGCCGGTGTCTCTTCGATCACCTTCTGATTGCGGCGCTGCAGTGAACAGTCCCTCTCACCCAGTGCAATAACATCTCCTTTGCCATCGCCGAAAATCTGCACTTCGATATGGCGTGCGGCCGCAACGAATTTTTCAATGTAAACGCCGCTTTGAGAGAAATTGTTCTTACTCAGTCGCCCCACCGATTCATAGCCGCCCATAAGTTCTTCGGCGTTATAGCACAGCTGCATCCCGATCCCTCCGCCACCAGCGGTGCTTTTGAGCATGACGGGATAGCCGATCGTTTCAGCGGCGCGAAGCGCTTCCTCGACGTTCTCCAGAAGCTCGGTTCCCGGAAGCAACGGAACGCCGTGATCTTTTGCCAAAGCCCGTGCGGTGTGCTTAAGACCGAATTCTTCCATATGGCGAGCAGAGGGACCGATAAAGACGATCCCCTCTTCTTCGCACCGGCGTGCGAAAGCGGCATTTTCACTCAAAAATCCGTATCCCGGATGGATCGCATCAGCCCCGGTCTCTTTCGCCGCTTGAATGATCTTTTCGACGTCCAGATAACTCTCTTTTGCAGGCGGTTCACCCAGGCAGACCGATTCATCCGCCATCATCACATGGAGCGATGCGGCATCGGCATGCGAATAGACGGCGACCGAACCGATACCCATTTTTTGCAGTGTCCGTATGACACGGCACGCGATCTCACCGCGGTTAGCAATCAGCACTTTGGCAAACATTGTATTCCCCTATATTGTATAGTTCAATTTTGTAATGAAACGGGACGAACGCCCGTTTTCCTGCCTCAATTCAGGCATAAAGATGTATTGATTCTCTTAATCCGCTTTATAGATGGTCATCCGTGCCGGCGTCGGATTGAACGCATTGCACGGGTTATTGAGCTGCGGGCAGTTGGAAACCAGGACCAGCGTATCCATAATCGCCAACAGTTCCACGCTGCTGCCGGGATTCGAGATCCCGTCCACGATGGCCAGTTTCCCATCCGCTTCGACCGGAACGTTCATAAAAAAGTTGATATTGCTGACAAGATCGCGTTTGTCCATCCCCATCTGCCCGAGTGCGAGGAGATAATTATCCCGGCACGAATGCATATCGAGTTTGTCCAGCGCATAACGGACGGTATTGCTCTCCGCACTGCACGCGCCGCCGAGGGTATCATGCCGTCCGCAGGTGTCGCTGATCACTTTCATCATGACATTTCCGAGATTGGAGATCAACTCCGTTCCCGTTTCGACAAAAATATTTTTTTGACGAACAATCGTTTGAGGTGCGCTGTAGCGCTCGGTCACATCGTTAGCGTTATAAAAGAGGGTATCGATCGCTTGGCACCCTTCGACATCGGTGATACGCAATACTTCTCCCGCCTTTACAACACGGTACCACGGCTCTCCGGCCGGAACCGCCTCATCATAGATCGGTTCATTCAGTGTCAGATTCACGGTAATTTTTTTAGACATTTCCGGCTCCTTGGCTAAACTGTTTCATGTAGTTGCGCGTATTGACGAATGCCCGTTCGCTCCGCTCCGAATCGATGACGCACGGATCGTCCGCCGCGACTGCGTCTCCCTGATACACCGTAAGAGAAACAGGAGTTACCTTATAACTCTCTGCCTCACTGAGCACATGCATCGTATTGGAGAGGATGACCAAAACATCCATTTCCGCCCGAAGTTCGATAAAGCTCTCCGCAGGAACCGAACCGTCACGGTACACGAGTTCTCCGTTCTCACCGATCCTCGCATCGGCAAAAAGGTTCAGACACGGCATGATATCCCGTCGTCCCATTCCGTATTTGCCGAGCTCTACAAGAAAGTTGTCAAAATCGTTTTTATAATAACAATTGCGTTTCGTCTGATAGTTGCCGATCCCGCA
>Ga0265297_10008991_pt1 | contig 13123 bp, 6 predicted proteins | sample Munlanlwell13791_FD_192502 | JGI IMG/M metagenome (GOLD analysis project Ga0265297, IMG submission 192502) | Leachate microbial communities from a municipal landfill in Southern Ontario, Canada - Leachate well 137-91 | ecosystem: Engineered > Solid waste > Landfill > Unclassified | place...
AGGTGTCCTCAACTTTATTTTGGCCTTCAGGTCTACATCGCCGAATTGCTGCGCCAATATTGCTTCGTCGCCGTTCTGGAAATATTTGCCCTCTCCCTTGGCACCCTCGGCTATCTTGGTCATCCAATAACAGCCCAAGATCATATCCTGAGTCGGAATGGCGATCGGCTCGCCCGTCGCCGGCTTCAACAAGTTGGCCGACGAAAGCATGATCTTGGCGGCTTCACTTTGCGCTTCGTTGGTCAGCGGCAAATGCACGGCCATCTGGTCGCCGTCAAAGTCCGCATTAAACGCGCGGCAAACCAAGGGGTGGATTTGAATGGCCGAGCCCTCGATCAGCACCGGCTGGAACGCCTGAATGCCCAAGCGATGCAAAGTCGGAGCGCGGTTAAGCAAAACATATTTACCCATAATAACCTCTTCCAAAATGGCCCAAACCTCTTCCGTTTCAAGCTCTATCAAATGGCCCGCGCCGCGAATGTTATATGCCAATCCCCGCTCCACCAATTTCTGGATGACGAACGGCTTGAAAAGTTCCAAAGCCATATGCTTTGGCAAACCGCATTGGTTGAGTTTTAAGGTCGGGCCAACGACAATGACGGAACGGCCCGAATAGTCAACGCGTTTGCCGAGCAAATTCTGGCGGAAGCGGCCGGTCTTTCCTTTCAACATATCCGCCAAAGAGCGGAGCTGCCGCTTCTGGCCGGTTGACGCCATTACCGGGCCCTGGCCTCGGCGGGCGGAATTATCTATTAAAGCGTCCACCGCTTCTTGCAGCATGCGCCGCTCGTTGCGGCAAATGACTTCGGGAGCGTTAAGTTCCAATAATTTTTTCAAACGATTGTTGCGGTTGATGACGCGCCGGTAAAGATCGTTCAAATCGCTCGTCGCGTAGCGGCCGCCATCCAACGCCACCATCGGGCGCAGATCCGGAGGCAAGATCGGCAAGGTCGTCAATATCATCCATTCGGGCTTCAAATTAGCTTTTATCATTCCCGCCACGATGCGCAGGCGCTTGGCCGCTTTTTTCTGAGCCAAATCGGAATTCTTTTCTTTTTCTATCATCAATTCCTCTTTCAAAACAGCCAAGTCAACCTGGCTCAAGGCCTTGCGCACGGCTTCGCCGCCGATGCCTGCCTCAAAAACCTGGCCGTGTTTCATGCTTAATTCGTAATAATCGTTTTCCGATATGGTCTGCAGGGGCGATAAACTTTTGAGTTCCGCCATGCTTTTATCGCGCTGTTCTTTCAACGCAAGCTTGTCGGCCACTTTCGTGTCCGCGGGCAGGCCCTTGAATTTTACCTTGTATTCTTTTTCAATTTCTTCCAGCGCCTTGGCCCTGGCCGCTTCGTCAACCTTAATCACCAGATAGCTGGCAAAATAAATGACTTTCTCCAGGTCCTGAACGGACAGGTCCAAAATCGCTCCGATCTTTGAAGGCACGCCGCGCAAAAACCAAATATGCGAAACCGGCGAAGCCAAAGAAATATGGCCCATGCGCTCGCGACGGACTATCGCCCGAGTCACTTCCACGCCGCATTTGTCGCAAACGATCCCCTTATAGCGGATTCTCCGGTATTTGCCGCAATAACATTCCCAGTCCTTTTCCGGGCCGAAGATCTTCTCGCAAAACAAGCCGTCCTTTTCCGGCTTTTGCGTCCGATAGTTGATGGTTTCCGGTTTTGTCACTTCGCCGTGGCTCCAGCGCAAAATCTGCTCGGGCGAGGCGAGTGTTAATTTTATGGCTTTAAAATCGGAAACTTTGTAGTTGGACATAATTATAATTGTTATCTAAACCGCGCATACGAAAAATTTTGTTATAAAATCACGACGAGCCGAGCGTTTAGAAATTGCCAGCGGGACGAGTGAAACGAGTTGTCCGCGGCGATTTTAGCGAGGCGAAACTGATTTTATCAAAATTTTATCGTCGCGCGGCGGTTTTTTCCGCCACTTTTTTGCCGCCAAAAAAGCGGCAAACTTGATTCTGGATCCCGGGTCAAGCCCGGGATGACAAATACCACTTATTCACTATTTTGAAATTAACCGCCGACCGCCTCTTTCTCCGCCATCGGTTTGCCGTCTTCTTCGGCCTCTTCTTTTACTCCTATCAGATCGACATCCAGAGCCAAGGCCTTCAACTCCGAAACCAAAACATTGAATGATGCCGGTACATGCGGCGCCTTTATGGGAAGCCCCCGGATTATCGCGTCGTAAGCATTTGCCCGGCCCAGCACATCGTCGGATTTTATCGTCAAAATTTCCTGCAAGGTATGCGCGGCGCCATAGCCCTCCAAAGCCCAGACCTCCATTTCTCCGAATCTCTGGCCGCCAAATTGCGCTTTGCCGCCCAGCGGCTGCTGGGTGATAAGTGAATAAGGCCCGATGGAGCGCATATGGATCTTATCTTCCACCAAATGATGCAATTTCATCACATATATGTAGCCAACCGTAACTTTCTGGCCGAATGGCTCGCCGGTCTGGCCGTCGCATAAAACCATTTTCCCGTCTTCCGGATATCCGGCTTTTTTGAGCTCTTCCCTGATTTCATCTTCCGTGGCGCCGTCCAATGACGGAGTTTGCGCCAGGTAGCCGAGCTTATTGGCCGCCAGTCCCAAATGAGTTTCCAAAATTTGTCCGATGTTCATACGCGAGGCCACGCCCAGCGGATTCAAAATGATATCCACGGGAGTGCCATCTTCCAGATAAGGCATTTCTTCAACTGGCAGAACTTTCGAGATGACGCCCTTGTTGCCGTGGCGGCCCGCCAATTTGTCGCCCACCATAACTTTACGGAGCTGGGCAACTTCCACTTGTATCGTTTTTATGACGCCCACCGGCAATTTATCGCCTTTCTCGCGCGAGAAGACCTTGATGCCGATAACGCGTCCGCGTTTGCCGTAGGGCATTCGAAGCGAAGTGTCTTTAACATCTCTGGCTTTTTCACCGAAAATAGCGCGCAAGAGCCGTTCTTCCGCGGTCAAATCGGCCTCGCCTTTGGGCGAAATCTTGCCGACCAAAATATCGTTTGGCCCGACTTCCGCGCCAATGCGCACGATGCCTTCTTCGTCCAAGTCCTTCAGGCGCTCTTCGCCTACATTCGGAATGTCGGGAGTGGTAATTTCAGGGCCGAGTTTCGTTTCGCGCACATGGCAGGAAAAATCTTCAATATGAATAGAAGTGTAGCGGTCTTGCTGTAAGACCCTTTCCGATAAAATAATAGCGTCTTCAAAATTGGAACCGCGCCATGACAAAAACGCGACCAATAAGTTCTGGCCCAAAGCCAGGCGGTCTTTATCAATAGCCGCGCCCTTGGCCAAAACATCTCCTTTTTTGATCTTCTGGCCTTTTCTCACGGCCGGGTGCTGGTCGATGGAGGTAAATTGGTTGGTGCGCGAAAATGTTTGCAAAGGATAATCGAATGTCTTGCCTTTGGCATCCTTGACCACCACATGGCTGGCGTCAACCTGATAAACGATGCCTTCCTGCTTGGAAACGATGAGCTGGCCCGAATCCAAAGCGGCCTTTCTCTCAACACCGGTGCCCACCAGCGGCGCGTCCGGTTTGATGCAGGAAACCGACTGGCGTTGCATATTGGAACCCATGAGGGCGCGAGTCGCATCATCATGCTCCAAGAACGGTATCAAAGAAGTGGCCACGGAAATGAATTGCTGAGGCGAAACATCCATATAGCTGATCCTTTCGGGCTTGGTCAGTGCGGCTTGTCCGTGCACCCTCGCTTCCACGCGCTCATCCACGAAATGCCCGTCTTTTGTCAGATGCATTCCGGCGTGAGCGATGCTGAATTTTTGTTCTTCATAAGCATTCATATATACTATCTCATCGGTCACTTTGCCGTTTTTCACCGCGCGATAAGGCGTTTCCAAAAATCCAAATTCATTGACGCGCGCGAAGCTCGCCAAAGTTCCGATAAGGCCGATGTTCGGGCCTTCCGGCGTTTGAATTGGACAAATTCTTCCATAATAGGTCGTGTGCACATCGCGCACTTCAAAACCGGCGCGCTCGCGGGTCAAGCCGCCCGGGCCCATCGCCGAGATGCGGCGTTTGTGTTCAAGCTCGGCCAAGGGATTCACCTGGTCCATGAATTGCGATAACTGGGAAGTCGTGAAAAATTCTTTGACCGCCGCCATGAATGGGCGCACATTCACCAACTGCGCCGGAGTTATGGCATCAACTTCCAGAGTGGTCATCCTGTCTTTGACTATTCTTTCGATTCGCGCCATACCCACGCGCAATTTATTTTGCAGCAACTCGCCCAAAGCGCGCACACGCCTGTTGGCCAAGTGGTCGATATCGTCGGGCTGCGCGCCCGGAGTGTTGTTCAGTTTGATGATTTCCTTGATGACCAATACCAAATCTTCCGGCCGCAATATCCGGTTCTCTTTATCCAAGGGAATGTTCAGGCCCAAACGCAGATTGAATTTCCAGCGGCCCACTTTGGCCATATCATATCTTTCAAAATCAAAAAACATCGCCTCGATCATCTGCTGGGCGTTATCTACCGTAGCCAGGTCGCCCGGCCGCAGGCGTTTATAGACCTCGATAAAACCCTCGCCCTGATTGCGCGAAGCGTCCCGTTTGATGGTTGATTCTATGAAATGGTTTTCCAAGTCCGTGTCCACATCTTTAAAGGCCGCTAAAAGCTTTTCATCCGTATCGATGCCAAAAGCCCGCAACAGCGCCGTTACCGGCACTTTTCTCTTGCGGTCGATCTTCACATAAATGGCGTTATCATGATCGGTTTCAAATTCCAGCCACGCGCCGCGGTTCGGGATTATCTTGGCGCCGAAAAGCCGGCGTCCGCGCACCGGCTGAGCCGTAAAGAAAACTCCGGAAGAGCGGATAAGCTGGGAAACCACCACGCGCTCAACTCCGTTGACGATAAAAGTGCCTCGGGGAGTTATCAACGGAAATTCACCCAGGTATATTTCCTGTTCTTTCACTTCCTGGGTCTTTCTATTCACCAAACGGAGCTTCACGCGCAGAGGCGCTTCATAGGAAACATTCTGATTTTTGGCCTCCGTTTCGTTGTATTTAGGTTCGTCAAAATAATATTCGGCAAAATAAAGATCCAGGTCTTTTCCGGACCAGTCGCGGATCGGCGAGACCTCTTCAAAAAGCTCCTTCAAACCCTTGTCGCGGAACCACGCAAAAGAATCCATCTGCACCTCAATGAGGTCGGGCAGAGGCATAACATTTGGATGTTTACCGAAAAATTTATCTTTCGTCATTTGAATAATAGCGAGGATTTATTAAATGAGAAGCGAAAAAATTTTGTCATTGCGACGAGCGGAGCGACGAAGCAATCCCGGACATTTACGGTTGCGCATCACGGGATTACCGCGCCTCAGTGTTTGCGCGCTGATAATCGCAAAGACGAGTATGAAAACGAGATAAAACTTAAAGCTTAATTCCTGATTTATAAAACTAAGCTTTAAATTTTATACTTGACTTGCCGGATGTCCGACATCCCAAACATTAATTCCGCATTTAGGATGTCGGACATCCTAAATTTTTAGCGCGGCAAGCAAAACAAAAGCGACCCAATAACACTAACTTGGGCGCTTATTCAGGCCTTATTTAAATACATATATGGCGTATTCAATACCCTCCTTTATTAACTTGTCTCCATTGTATCCGATATGGAAGTTTTGTCAATACCTTCCTTGAGTCCGCTGTCCGACATCCAGAATATTAAAGAATTTGAATTCTTGGATGCCGGACAGCGCCAGATTATTTTCACGCGCTCCTTATCTTTCCGGTGCTATTTTTGAATAAATCTTGTTGCCCAAGACCCCGATGGCCACAAGGTATATCAAGCCGGAAAGTATCCAACCGATGAACGGAATCAATTTCACGATGGACAAAAGGACCACCGCCAGAAATATCATCCACCAATTGATATCCGTTTCTTTCTTGTTGAAAATGAATTTTGCCAAAAGCCCCGCCGCGAGCAATCCGCTCACAACCGCCCCCGCCATCAAAAGCGCGGCGTATAAAAATATCAGCGTGAATCCTATCGGCAAGCCGAGCATCGTTATCATCAACGCTATCGCCGCAATGGGAATAATGAAAAACAGAATAAAGCCCCGCAGCAATTCCCTGCCGGGTTTGGCGAACGCCGTTGAGATTATGTTATCGGAATCCCCGCGCCAGGCGTAAAACAGAATGCAGGCGAAAATCGTCATGCCGACAATGCCGAGCAGCCACCAGATGGTCAGAAAAGCAAAGAACGGGAATTTATTCACCCGACTCATAGCTTTCACGGCCTGTTTATGGAAAGAAGTCGCGCCGTTGATCTTGGCGGATGAGTTAATAGTGGCCTCCTTAGAAGAATAGTAATCAAAATTCCCCGCCACCCTGGCCTCCGGACCCAAAATAATGCTGTCGCCCCCGATCTTTAAATTACCGCTAACCGAACCAGCCATGTTTGTATTACCCCCGCCAATAAAAGCACTCTTGCCTATCATGGCACCCGGCAACACGCTCACGCTTCCACCTCCTGCCAACAACTCTCCGCCAACGCTTCCGCCGATGGTTATATTTCCACCGCCGACCCGTAAATCATCACCCACTCTTCCGGTGATGATAACTGTTCCGCCGCCCACAATCACATCCTTGGTGACCGTGCCCATAATGGTGATCGTGCCGCCACCGACATAAAGATCGCCATCGATCGTTCCGGCGATAGTAACAGTCCCGCCGGCCGCATAAACATTATCGCGAATTGTCTCGCTAAAGTTCACATTGTCTCCCTGGCGAAACTCCGCCGCCCCCGCCGCCATCGGCAAAAACAACGCCAAGCCCATAAACAAACCTAAGTATTTTTTCATACTGGATTAGTTATTAATTATTTATATATTTATTGTCATTCCGGCCTCCGAGCCGGAATCCAGACCCTTGTTTTTCCCTATACCCCCATCATACCATTAAAACCGCGTTAATTTTTCCACAGCCGCCGCTATCCCGTATTCTCATATTCGTGATGTCAGACATCACGAATATTTAATCGTCCCCTCTTATCTGCCCCGCCTGCGTCTGGGCGGCGATGTTTTGGACAACGCCCAATATCATAAAGTTTATCAGCAGATTGCTGCCGCCATAGCTCATAAACGGCAAAGCGATGCCCGTAATGGGCATCAGACCCAAACACATTCCGGCGTTGATGGTGATTTGCGCGAAGATCATAATGGCGTAACCGGAAATAAAGAGCCGGAAAAAGTTATTGCCCGCCGCCATGATAATTTTCATCAGCCGCCAGAAAAACAGTATGTATAAGCCGAACAAAAACGCCACCCCGAAAAATCCCCATTCTTCGCCAAACACGGAAAAGATAAAGTCGGTATGCTTTTCCGGCAAAAAGTTCAGTTGCCCCTGCGAGCCATGGCCCAGGCCCTTGCCCCAAAAGCCGCCCGAGCCGATGGCGATCTTTGACTGGATAAGATTATAACTGTAGCCCAGCGGGTCTTTGGCAGGATTCAGGAAGGTTAAAATTCTTTCTTTCTGATATGTCTTAAAAACAAATCCCCACGCCAAAACCGAAACCAAAACGCCAACTATTATAACTATCGACAAATGGCGCTGTCTCATTCCGCTAAGCAGAACCATTCCCAGCCAAATCGCCGCCAATACAAGAGCCGAACCCAAATCCGGCTGAAGGAGAACGAACATGATGGGCAAACCCGCATAAAGCCCGGAAGCGATGATGTGGCGAATCCTATACACCTCAACATGCCGGCGGGAAAAATATTTTGCCAAAACCAAAATTACGGCAAATTTAGCTAATTCCACGGGGGCAAAGTTGATATCGCCGAAATTGAACCAGCCGGTCATGCCGCGGATACTATGGCTCAAGACCAAGACCAGGGCCAGCAAAACGAGAGACAGGAAATAAATCGCCACTAAGAACGAAGACGAGTTGCGGTATATCCTGGCGTCAATGAAAGCCAAAAAAAACATGGCTGCCAGTCCCGCAGCCAAAAAAATGCCCTGTCTAACGAAATAGTTGCTGACTTGGCCGGTGATCAGCGAGCCGGCATCGATACTCCAAAGCTCAAGCAGGCTTATAACGCACAAACCCACCGTCGCGCCGATAAGAAGCCAGTCGAATTTTTTAAGATGAGACCACACTTAACTTAGAGCTAACGGCCAGTAGCCAATGGCAAAATATCTGCTATAAGCCATTCACCATTTGCCATTTGCCAAATTAGTACTGCTGGAACTTTTCCGGCACGCCATAGCGGCGCATAAAATTACTGTCGGAAAAAAGATTGGTATCGGCCAGCATATCGGCCGATTTAACCTCGCCCGCCAAAGGAGAAAACCACAATGCGGAGAAATACCGCTCTTCACCTGCCGGAATGGTATAGGCCTCAGTTTTGTTGACACCAATTATTTCTTTTTTCTCGTCAAAAAGCACCACCGAAACGGATATTTTATCAAAATCAAAACTGCTGCTGTTTTTTATTATACCGGATGCCTGCGCCACGCCGCCTTGAGACGGTTTACCCGGCTGGTTTTCTAAATATTTGAATTGCTTATCATGAATAAAAATATCGGGTGATTTGAAGTCATTCTTCAGGCGCTGCCAATCGGTCTTTAATGATTCGTCAATAATAAATTCCGTGCTGGACGGCTTTTTTGCCGAAGACAGATTGGCTTCAATAATGTATTTTTTCTGGCCGGGCAAAATAAAACTTGTGCCCTGCTTCTGAACAAGCAATTGCTTGTTCTCGTCAAAGAGTTTGAATGTGTAATTGAACTTATCCAGTCCGTAATTCGGATTTATGTTTTCAACTTTGGCTACAGCATCATACAGCCCTTCTTTCAAAAAAATCGCTTTGGCCCATTCAATCCGCAGATTTTTCACAGTTAAAAGCTCGCAAGAGATAGAGCAAGGGCCGCCGCAATCCACGCCTTCTTCGTTCTGGTTCTGCTTAGCGTCAAAACAAGTCGGCGCCCGATAGAACCACTTAAAATACGCGCCAACAGCCAGTAAAATCAAAGCCAGCGCCAGAATGGAAGCGATTATTATCTGTTTTTTACGGCGGTAATCCATATAGCTATATTATACACACATTCGGGTAAAATAAAAAAGTGCATGGTCTTGGCGACAGCCTACTCTCGCTGGGGCTTAAGCCCCAACTACCATTAGCGCTAGGCCGTTTAACTTCTCTGTTCGAAATGGGAAGAGGTTTTACCAGCCCGCTTTCATCACCAAGACTATGCACTTTTTAATTTTAAATAAATTGTCATGCCGAATTTATTTCGGCATATAGATCCTTCGCTATTGCTCAGGATGACAAAATAAATTTTGTCATTTTTGACAATTGAATATCGTAGGCATCAAGCCCCTCGATTTCCGCTACGCGGAACCTCGGGGTAAACAAGAAAGTTAAAATACTTTAATGGTTTCCGTCCTTGCGTGCTAATCCCGCTGTTGCGGGACGCACCTTGCGGCCTTTTCGGGCACAAAGCGGAGCAAGAAATGATTATTAGTACCTCTCGGCTCAACGCATTGCTGCGCTTACACCTAAGGCCTATCAACCTCGTAATCTACAAGGAATCTATGATATCTAATCTTGGGGTCTGCTTCGCGCTTAGATGCTTTCAGCGCTTATCAGATCCAGACATAGCTACCCAGCGGTGCACTTGGCAGTGCAGCTGGCACACCAGAGGTCTGTTCCTCTCGGTCCTCTCGTACTAAAGAGAACTCCCCTCAAATATCCACGCCTGCAGCAGATAGAGACCAACCTGTCTCACGCATATTATTTACGATTTATATCGTAATGTGTCACTTATTACTAAGTGTATGGACTATACCACCCTCTCACCGCGAGAGGATCGACGTGTTATCCAATCTCGAAAGATTGAATCGGGTGAAATCAATTTTTACCTATTTTCACCTCAGTCTCTACGGGGCCGATAATTCTTCTTTTCCTCTTTTTAGAATAATTCAATCCTCTAAAGAGCTCTATTTTGCTCGCTAAAAATATAAAATCTTCCCTGTCGTTAATCTTAGATTTTAAATCCAAGATTTCTAACATTAGTTCAGCTTGTTTCTTTTTTAATCGAAGAAACGGAATCGTCTTTTTCAAGACATTTTTGATTCCCTCTTCGTTTCCAATAATCCATTCCGTGATTCCATCTTTTCGTTCACGCAAATAGCCCAATTTATAAAAATTTCTCATCATTTCCATTTTTGCTTTTTCCTTTTTTGATTGGAAGAATGCAATCGTTGAAGCGATTTGAAATCCAAACCGATAGGTTTGGTTGGGCTTTAGCTGAACATAGATACTTCCATCTCCATCCAAGAAACCAGCTAAATATGACCAATTATTTTTAGCAAGACCCATAAAAGAAAAATTACAGCTTCCCTCGGTATTATCCTAACATATGACAGGTTGAAATACAATTCAATGTTAGGACTTCACCGATATGAGTCGATTTTTGCATCCTGATATCGCTACCAGGAGCCGCCACACATACCTAACAGACAGTATGTGTTGGTTGACGGTTTGAACCCAGCTCACGTACCTCTTTAATTGGCGAACAGCCAAACCCTTGGGAGCTTCTCCACCCCCAGGATGAGATGAGCCGACATCGAGGTGCCGAACAGTGTCGTCGATATGGACTCTTGGACACTACCAGCCTGTTATCCCCGGAGTAGCTTTTAGCCGATGATCTTTCACCTTTCTATAAAGTATGATCGGTTCACTAAGTTCTGCTTTCGCAACTGCGCGACCTGTCAGTCTTGCAGTAAAGCTGACTTTTGGCTTTACCCTATCGCTCCGGTTTCCATCCGGAGCTAGTCAACCTTGATAAACGCCTCCGTTACTCTTTAGGAGGCAAGCGCCCCACTTAAACTGCCTACCTGGCACTTTCTTATATGCCTCGATCTTATTCGCCACAACAAAAAAATCATGTCGAACAAAAGCGAGACATATAGTTAGAACAAAGCATCTTAAAGGTGGGTGTTTCATTGGCGGATCCACGGCATCCGAAAATGCCGCTTCAAATCCTCCCCACTACGCTACGCATCAAAACGCCAAGCCCAATACCAAGCTGCAGTAAAGCTTCCGGGGTCTTTTCGTCTTGCTGCAGGTATCCGGCATCTTTACCGGAATTGCATCTTCACCGGGCCCCTCGTTGAGACAGTCGCCAAGTCGTTACTCCTTTCATGCGCGTCGGAACTTACCCGACAAGGTATTTCGCTCAATATATTTCTACATCGCTTGTTAACCCCGCAGCTGCGGGGTTCTGAAACTTTTTCGGATCTGCATGTCGCCATGCAGTTCGGACTATATCTTCCCCGCGCCTTGCGGAGTTCGACATATAGTCTCTGAGGATTCTAAAAACTTTGATGGGATTTTTCTGTTCATCTGCTGAACTATTTTGGCTATTTTGACAATTCCCTTTAACTTAAAGTGTTCTTTTTTAACAAGCAATCCAACCGTTCTGGAAAAATGAATAAAATCGTTTTTCTTTGCGGTTTTTAGATGATTACTCATGAAGAAAGGAATTATCTTTTCGTTCAGATCTCGAATTGAGCGAACGCAATAACGATAAAGATTCTCTTTGTGGTTATCTCTACGGCGATTAATGTAAACTTCGCCGCACCCGAAATGATTTTTCATCAGATAAAGAGATTCTTTGCTTTTTTCGTTCTGCGTTACGACAAATTCGGGAAATACTTGCCAGCCGAATTTAGTTCTCTGGTTTTTTACTATACTGACTTGGAAACATCCTTCTCCGTCAACATAGCCAACAATCCATCCGATTGTTTTTAGTCTTTCCTGCTGATTGTCTGGCGTCCCTACCTTACGGGACACGCCGGATGATTTTTCACTTGGCATAATTACCCCTATATTAGTTATAGTAGAATTATACCATAGTATCACCGGACTCTCCAGAGTTTCCAGCATATAGTCGAATTTTATTAAAGCAGCAATTTCTACTTTAACACGGTTATAGTTACCGCGGACGTTCACTGGCGCTTAGCACGGTTAGCCGTCCTCCGCTCCTTGCCTACAAGGAGCTACGGAACGGCAAGCCCTTGAGGACTTGTCGCTCTGAAGCTCTTGCGAAGCAAAAAGCGAAAGACGACCGCCGTGTTTAACGTTCCAGCACTGGTCAGGAGTCACCCCCTATACATCCTCTTGCGAGTTAGCAGGGAGCTGTGTTTTTGTTAAACAGTCGCTCGGCGTCTTTAGTTGCACCCCCGCGTCCTTGCGGACCGGGGGAGATCTTATCGCGAACTTACGATCGTTGTATTGCCGAGTTCCTTAACGAGGATTCACCCGTTCACCTGAGGCTACTCGCCTCACCCACCTGTGTCGGTTTTCGGTACGGTCACTTTTAATTTGGCTCTAGGGAATTTTCTTGGCAGCGTGCTCGCTGAAGTTGTCCGGCGAACCGAACTTCTGGCTGATCTCGGATTTATGCGGCGCGGATTTGCCTGCGTCGCGTCCTCAACCCACCAATGTAAATCCAATAATACACTCCAACTACAACCCTGCGTCCTCCCATTGAAAATTAAAAGTGGTGACGGAATATTAACCGTCTGTCCATCAGAATCGCCTCTCGGCTTATCCTTAGGACCGACTAACCCTTGGATGATAAACATTGCCAAGGAAACCTTAGGTTTGCGGTGTGCCGGTCTTTCACCGGCATTGTGGTTACTAATTCCAACATTCTCTCTCCCTAACGCTCCACCGGACCTCGCGATCCGGCTTCACAGCGGTTAGAGATGCTCCCCTACCACGCCACCGCATCTCGCTACGCTCGATGGGTGGAATTTCCAAATCCTAATTTCCAATTTCCAAATCCCGCCTTCGGCGGGGTACGCCTCGCTACGCGAGGCGTTTATTGGTCATTGGTCATTAGTCATTGGTCATTCCGCATCGAATGCAATGAGATGCGGTGACATCCATATCTTCGGTATTAAGTTTGAGCCCCGTTAAATCTTGGGCGCGAAATCTCTAGACTAGTGAGCTGTTACGCACTCTTTAAAGGATGGCTGCTTCTAAGCCAACCTCCTAGCTGTTTGAGAAATCTCACCTCCTTTTCCACTTAACTTAATTTAGGGACCTTAGATGATGATCTA
>Ga0265297_10008992_pt1 | contig 13122 bp, 11 predicted proteins | sample Munlanlwell13791_FD_192502 | JGI IMG/M metagenome (GOLD analysis project Ga0265297, IMG submission 192502) | Leachate microbial communities from a municipal landfill in Southern Ontario, Canada - Leachate well 137-91 | ecosystem: Engineered > Solid waste > Landfill > Unclassified | place...
GAAAGCGGGAACCACGGGAATTTCTAATTATACAAAAGGAAGTGTTGTCACTGGCGTTCCAGCACCATCAAATTTAACACCGAGTAGTTTTTCGTTTGATCGATGTACTTCAAGTGCCTCGGGTGTTATCCCTGTTACGTTTACATGGACCGATAATGCTTCAAATAATCCGCGCACCATAGAATTCGAACAATCAATTGATGGTGGAGCAACATATACCAACATCGGTTCCTATAATGTTCCCCTCATCGAACCAGATGCGGGATATTCAAAAACATTCAGTTTTAATGTTGGAAAAAATTACAAAATTCGTGCATTTGTAAAAGCAGGATCATTGACATCATCTCCATCAAATGTAGCCCCAATTAATCTTTCGCTTTATACACCAAAAATAAAATTAAAGGGAGAAGCGTGGATGCAAACAGGAGGATGGCTAAAACTTGATCCAGATGGTTTTTGTGGTGTTTCAGTTGATCAAGATGGCACGACACTTCGCGGTGAAGCGTGGAATCCGTTTTTTGGGTGGCTTTCGTTTGATGGCGATTTATCAAAAGGTGGTGCAAAACTTGATCCAGTTACTGGAAAAATAAGTGGATGGGCTCGATTTATATTTAGAGATCAATCAGTTCCTGGTTGGGATGGATGGATTAATTTGCGAGACGAAGCAAATGATTATGGAATGTGTTTTGGTGACACTAATTCCACAACACCAGATGGACAAATTGGAACAGGAAAAAGTTGTACAGGAAATGGAAATATAAGTACGGGAAAGGTAAGTGGCATGGTTTGGGGCGGTCCAACGGTTGGTGGGTGGATTGTTTTTAATAGCATTCCAACTCAATCAATGGTTGTGAAGAAAGACCCTGATGGAATTAGTTATGCGCCACGTGAACGTGTGAAACTTTGGGTTGAGCCAAGTCAGAATGCTGATTGGTCAAAACAACTTATCTTAGGGAGTGGGGATTCAGGAACGCTCAATCCAGTTTCTGGAGTTTCAACAACTGTTTATGTAGCGCCTGATATTGGAAACAAAACAGTTATGATTTCGGCGTCTTCCTCATCCGACAAAGCATCAACAACATTAAAGATTACTGAATTTCCTTATCGGCTTTCTTGCTCCTCTCTGAAGGGTTCAGTTCAAGTTGAGTGGGCAAAGGAGTGGCTTGGAAATTCATATACGACTGATGCGCCGCATACGTTGTCGCTTACATATTCAACTTCGTCAATAACAGGACCGTGGAAGGCGCTTTCTCCGAATCCAACACCCTCAATGGGAAATGGTTCTTATGCCCATTTAGCTCTTTCAACATCATCAACATATTATTATCGACTTCAGGCAACATATACCGTTGATCCGAAAACAACAGCGACAATGACAACGGGACCATGTACGCCAAGCACTCCTGTTGTTGATAATCCATCGCGACTCAGTGTATATGCACAAAATATGACAACGATGTTGTTGAATTGGAAGGATAATGCAACATCAACAGGAGTATATACATTTGATGTTCAAAGGATAAAACTTACTCCAGCATCTTCAACAGACTTTGCGGTTTCGACTTCTTCTGTTGTTCGCGCAACATCAGTTCCGCTAACATGGAAAAATATTTCTACTACAACGCCATTTTATCAGTGGGTTGAAAGAAGTAGTTCAACACTTTCGACAAAGTTTTCAAATCCAAATAAAAAAGATCCAATATATCCTGGTTGTTCGGTTGCGGGGGATCCAGCGTGTGGTATTAATAAAACGCTTGGATTCTTTAGTCCTGTGGTAAATAAATTAGTAACACCAAAAACATTTACTGGACAACTAACTCCATTCACAGGATCTGATAATGTTGGGAGAGAAGGAGAGGGAACAACATTCTTTTATCGCATTCGTGCATGTTCGCAAATTGTTCCAAAATACACAGAGTGTACTGAACCAGGTTGTGTGGTAAATACTGATTATCGTCCAAATCCCGCGTGTTCGACGTTTACCTCAACTTCAACTGCGGGAAAGGTGATTGCAACAACAACGCCGCCACTTCCTGTTATAGAAGCAACCTCAACAAAGCCAATAAAGGTTAATCCAGCAGATAAATATTCAAAATACAAGACAACGGTTTCTTGGAAAGATGACTCATTAAGAGAAATGGGCGTGATTGTTCAAAGAAGTGATGGAACTACCGCAGTAACAAGTGGAAATAAAATTATATTTCAGAGTAGGAATGTTCTTAAACAAGCGCTTGATTCTGATGTAAAAATATTTGGTCCTAACGGTGGTAGAGGGGCGTGGAATTCGTTTGACGACGAAACACTTGATCCTGGTACAACATATACATATATCATCAGACCATATATCGAAGTAACGGATCCGGTCACGAATAGTTTTGCGCGCGTGTTATCTCCAACTGTTGAAGCGGGAACGGCATACGCACAAACTCCATATAGGGTCATTGTAGGTGTAAGTGGCGATGGAAGTAGTTATGGGTATGTTACTGAAAATACCAAAGGATTGGATACACGAACGTCAAATATTGTTGCTGATTTTGAATCAAACGAGCAGGCACAAGTTGAATATCATTATACAGCTCCAAATGGAGATAATTACGCAAGCTTTACGATGTGGACAGGGGGTGTGGCCTGCACAACGCAAAATCCGTGCAACACTCAGAGATCAGGAACGGTATATGCAACAGCGGATTTTCGTCGATATTGCTATGACTTTGATGTGGGTGTATCCCCATCTTGGTGTGCAACTGGAGATTCTTCCGGACAAAATTGTTCAAATAGTGGTGGAATGTACGATCGAAATACCTATGCAGAGGCAAGCGTTTCAAATGTAAGCTCTACGTGCCACTTCGTTCGTTGGTCGGGAAGTTGTTCAGGAACTGGATCGTGTCGTGTGTATATGAACGCAGATCGGTCTGCTACAGCAATTTTCTCTACCTCAACAAATATCATAAATTTTGAATCCCTTCGACTTCCGGAGTTTGCGAATATAAAAGATGCAGTTTCTGATTGGGGATCAAAGATTGCAGAACTGTTTGCTGCCGACCAAAAAACTGAAGAAGTAAAGAAATTAGAAAAAAACGATGCGCCTGTGAGTACGTTTACCGCAAACGCGTTTGATGCAATTAAATCATTTGCTGGAGAAATAAAGAGAATGGTTTCGGGAATCTTTAGTGCTGATGCCGCGTCTACGTATGAAGATTATTTTGTGACTGCAAATATTGCTGGTATCACTCAACCGTCATTTAAGGATATTAATCTTGAGCCAGATACTGTTTACTATTATCGTGTGGGAATACGATATGCAGGAGATACAGAGGTGAAGAAATGGTCTCTAAATAAAGATTTTTCAATAAATGAAACTGCAGGAAAGACACTCCCACCAGGATCTGCAGTAAGAGCTGGAGAATATTCACCGACGTGTACAAGAAATAGTTATTGCGATTTCTCTGTTCTCAAATTAAAAGCCCCCGATGTTTCTGGACTTCCTAATGCCGAGACATCAGAGAAACAGTGTGCAAAAAATGCTGATTGTGTGGATGTAGGAAGAAAGAGGCAAACAACCGAGGAACAATAAATTAGTTATTAGAAAAACTCCGACACAATTTTCGGAGTTTTTCTTTTAGGTTTTTGCAATTGTGGCAACGAGTATGCGTTTGTATCCAACTTTTTTGAGAGCTCGTATTGCATCCTCTGCAGTTGCTCCAGTGGTAAAAACATCATCAACAAGAATGATGTTGCTGCGTTCGTCATTCCTTTCTGCGACAAAGGTATTCTTTGTTGCAATTATTCGTTCTTGAGCTGAATGCGTTTTTGCTTGTTGCGGACCAGATGTGATTCTTTTTAGAATATTATTTTTGGATTTAAGTTCTGGAATATATTTTATAATTTCATTTGTAATATCTTCAGATTGATTAAATCCACGCTCGCGCATTCTTGTTTTTGAGAGTGGAATAGGGATGATAAATGCGTCTTCTAAAGAAAATGGGAGTTCTGACAGGATACTTGTGAGAGTTGATAAAAGTATTCGGGTAAGTGGAACTGAAAGGGAACGAATCGAGTGATATTTATAGTCATAAATTAGTTTTTGTATTTTTGCATCATGAAAATCACATGCTGACATTAATAAATAATTCTTTTTGTGACACATTGAGGAGAGTGTGGGAATTCTTTTTTGACACTCACTACAAGAAAATCCAGTTTTTGCTTGAATAGAGGAAAAACAAGAATCACATACTGATTCGAACTCGTCAACTTCAGTTATGTGAGAATTACATATAGAACAGCGAGGAGGAAATAATGCATCAATGAGTAATTTATACATTTTTCTCATTATCTTTATTGTAGAAAATTTTCTTTTTTTTGTGTTACTATAAAGACAATGTTTGATTTTGGAATTAAGGGTTTTTTCTCTGACGTTAAGAATACGCTGACTTCAGCGCGTATTTTAGGTGTTGATATTGGAACAACAGCTATCAAAATGATAGAGGTGGGGAAAAAGGGAGATCTACTTACTTTGGAAAATTATGGAATTTTAGAGACAAAAGATTATCTTGCGCGAGGCAATGCCGCCATACAAACAAGCGCTCTCAAAATTTCTGAACGTGATGTTTCACAACTGCTTTCAACTTTTTTAAGAGAATTTAAACCACAAACAAAACAAGCAATAGTGTCTATTCCGATCTATAATGCATTTTTTGTTACCATCGATATGCCCGCCCTTCCTCCACGAGAAGCCGCCGCCGCGCTCACATTTCAAGCAAAACAATACGTTCCACTTCCTATTGATCAGGTGAATATTGAGTGGGTTGAAATGGATTCGTTTCAAAATGAACGCGGGCAGGATATGAAACGGTATCTTTTAGTCGCCGTTCCTATTGCAACAATCGATACGCTCAAAAGACTATTCAATGGTGTCGGAATAACGTTGCACGCACTCGAAGTTGAACATCAATCGCTTATTCGAGCACTTTTATCACCGAATGATCCAATTGTTCAAATTATTGATATTGGAGGAGAATCAACTGGCATTCATATTATTGAAAAAGGTGTTGCAAAACGAACTACACAAATTGACTCTGGGGGATCTTCTCTTACTAAATCATTGGCAAGATCTCTCGATATTTCTGCATTTCGAGCAGAGGATTTAAAAAAACATAAGGGATTATTAGGTTCTGGAGGAGAATACGAAATATCACATGCATTATATCCGTTTCTTGATGTTATTTTTAATGAATGTGGAAGAGTTCGAAATGAATTTGAGCGATTAAGCGGAAAGAAAGTTTCTGAGGTAATTTTAGTGGGTGGTGGAGCCAATCTTTTGGGGATTGATGCATATGTTAAAGATTCGTTAGGACTTCCCATAAAGACAACTGATTCGTTTCGTCGTTTTATTTTAAAAAGTGACGTTGAGCCAATTAGGAGGGAACTTGGTAGAACATTTGCATCAGCTGCTGGGCTCGCTCTTCGATTTTTTGTGTAGCGCTGTAGGAAAATAAAAGAAATGCTATAATAGAACCAATGGAACAGAGAGATCCACAAACAGCACTCGCGGATCAGTTTGTTGTGGATGCCCCCAATGCAGGGCTTCCTTGGCGACTTATGGTATTTTCCATAGTTCTTTTTGTTTTTTCACTTTTCATTTTTGCGGGAATAAAATTTGGATACACATCATATTTGAATACAAGACAAGATAATTTGAAAGCAGAAACTCAAGCACTCGCAAAAAAAATTAATCCAGATGATCAGATAAAGTATGTTAATTTTTATTCACAAACATTAAACCTAAAGAAGGTTCTTGATAGACATATTTTTTCCGCAAATCTTTTTAATTTTTTGCAAAGTAAAACAGCAATAAATGTATATTATACAAACGCCACATTTTCTGCGGAGGAAGGACACGTGACCGTACAAGGAATTGCAGCAACCTCAGAGGCACTTGTGCAGCAACTTTCAGTATTTGATGCAGCCCCAGAACTAAAGAGTGCAGTACTTACTCAGATGCGTTTTGCTGAGGGGGGGAAAGTAAGCTTCGAAGTCGAATTTGTTTTCAGAGATAATTTTTTTCAATTTCCAGCATTATAAACTATGAGAGCATCATCAAAACGAGTAATTAGTATTGGTATTGCAGCACTGTTTCTTTTAGGAACACTTCTTGTGTATGGATCTCTTATTCGTCCCACATATACAGAAATTGAAAAAAAACGAGCAGAAGTAAATGCTGCAGAAACAGTATTTAACAATCAAAAGCAGGCAACTGATCAGGTTACCAAGGCATTTACCGATATGAAGAATGCTACGAAAGTTCGTGAAGTTATTTCACAAGCACTTCCTGTTGGTCCCGCAATGACACAAGCACTCCATCAAGTAGAGTCAGTTGTTCGCGCTAATAAAGTAGTTATTGATTCACTCACCATAAAACAAAAGACGTCAGAACCTAATAAACAGGTTCTTGCAAAACGTCTTGGAAAGTTACAACTTAATTTTTCTGTTTCTGGCAGTTATGAATCAATTCGGGATTTTCTAAAATCACTTGAATCAAACGTGCGCGTGACCAATGTGACTAACTTTGATTTTTCTTCCGCCTCTGCGACTGGAGACAAGGCGGTGGCAGCAGGAACATATTCAATGCAAATCGTCGCCGAAATGTATTATCAAGAAGAATAACCATATGGCAATAATGATTGAGCAACAAGAAAAGCCGAAAAATTGGACCCTTATTATAGGAGTTGTTATATTTGTTATTCTTCTCTTTGTGAGTGCATATTATTTCTTTTTCAAAAATCCTGCAGTGATTGAGGAACTTGCCGCATCAACCGATCAAAAAGAAATAGAGACGCTTTCACAGATAAAACCAGATTATGTAAAACTTGTTGATCAACTTAATAAGTATTATCAAAAAGGAGAACAACAACAGATTATTGAACCACAAATTGGAAGGCAAAATCCATTTCTTCCTATATAAATAAAAATCATCCCAATTCATGGGATGATTTTTATTTAGTACTATAAGTAATGATATAATAACAATATGATTGATCAGCAATTAGTTGAGGAGCTTATACGAAGAGGAGTTGTGCCGAAGCTTGCTGGAGAGAAGGTGATACAGGAAGCAGCACTTTCTGGTGGAAGTGCTGAAGAAATTTTATATGAAAAACGACTTGCTGAAGAAAGTAATGTTATAAAAATTAAAAGCGAGCTACTAAAAGCTCCATATAAAAAAATTGATGTTAATTCAGTTCCAGAAGAACTTTTTAGGTTGATTCCTCGAGAAATGGTTCTTACGTATCGGGTTATTCCTATTGAAAGGAATGCAAACATGTTGCTTGTGGGAATGTTTCATCCGAATGATACAAAAGCACAGGATGCACTTAAATTTGTTGCAAAACAACAAGGAGTAAGCTTGGGCGTTTATCTTGTTTCTCTTTCAGATATTGGTGCACTTCTTGCTCGATATTCTCCATATAAAAAAGAAATTGAAGCTGCAATTATTGAAATGGGAGATATTAAATCAGATAATAAACCAATTGATTTGGAGGAATCAGGAAAGGGAGAAGAAGCACCAATTATTAAAATTGTTGCTTCAACGTTGCGTCAGGCAGTTGAAATAGGAGCATCTGATGTTCACATAGAACCACAGCGAAGAAGTTTACGCATCAGATTTCGTCTCGATGGTGCATTACACGAAGCAATTGCATTACCGCCTTCGCTTATTCAACCAATTACATCTCGCATAAAGGTGTTGTCTCGATTAAAACTTGATGAGACTCGTGTTCCACAGGATGGACGATTTCGAACAAACTTTTTAGGAAGAGAAATTGATTATCGTGTTGCAACATTTCCTACGCCAGCTGGCGAGAAAATTGCTATTCGTGTGCTTGATCCGAAAACAGGTCTTCGTGGACTTGATCAATTAGGAATTGGAGCATACAATCAGCGAGTTTTTGAAGAGGCGCTTACGAGACCATATGGAATGATTCTTATTAGCGGTCCAACGGGATCTGGAAAGTCAACAACATTGTATGCGGTACTTTCTCGATTAAATAAAGAATCAGTAAATATTGTCACTCTAGAAGATCCAGTCGAGTATTTTATGGAGGGAATTAATCAGTCGCAAGTTCGTCCAGAAATTGGATATACATTTGCTTCTGGACTTCGACAAATTCTTCGCCAAGATCCTGATGTTATCATGGTAGGAGAAATTCGTGATTCAGAAACTTCTGGACTTGCAGTGAATGCAGCACTTACGGGGCATATTATGCTCTCAACTATTCACACAAATAATTCACTTGGTGTGATTCCTCGCTTAATTGATCTTGGTGTTCAACCATTTCTTCTTTCTTCAGCACTTAATTTGATGGTTGCACAACGTTTGGTGTTGCGCCTGTGTCCAACGTGCCGACTTTCAGAAAAGGCAGACAAGGAGACTGAAGCGCTCATAACTGAGAATTTTGATTTATTACCAAAAGCAGTTCGTGAAGAAATTCCATTTTCGAAACCATTCACCATCTTTAAAAATGGAAATGATCCAGATTGTAAAACCTGTAAGGGGAAGGGAACGGTTGGAAGAATTGCGTTATACGAATTGTTTAAAATGACGCGAGAGCTCGGGGATATTATTAGTAAAGGGTTTACCGAAGGAGCGTTGTGGGATGAGGCACGAAGACAAGGAATTGTTACGCTTCGTCAGGATGGACTCATAAAAGTATTAGAAGGAAAAATTGGAATTGAGGAAGTGTTAAAAGAAACAGCACAATAAAAAATCCCCCTTAGGGGGATTTTTTATTGCGCAAAGAAATAAGGTATAATAAGCACAATGGAATATAGAGAAAAGCTGAATGAGTTATTACTTACTACCGTTCGACAAAACGCATCCGATTTGCATATAGGCGTTGGACGACGCCCATCAATTCGAGTGGATAGCGTCCTTATTCCGCTTGCAAAGGAGGCTATTCTTACAAAAGAAGATGCAGAAGGGTTGGTTCTTGCGTTGCTAACTCCAGAACAAAAAGATCGTTTCTTAAAATTAAAACAGCTCGATTTTTCTTATACATATGAAGACAAGGCCCGTTTTCGTGTAAATACATATATTCAGCGAGGATTTATGGCTGCGGCACTTCGTGTGATTCCTTCTCAAATTAAAACACTTGAAGAACTTAATATGCCTCCCATCCTTCATGATTTTGCAAAACTTACTCAAGGTTTTGTTCTTGTGGTGGGACCCGCGGGACATGGAAAATCAACAACGCTTGCAGCAATTCTTGATGAGGTAAATCATTCAAGGACTGATCACATTATTACCGTTGAAGATCCAATTGAATATTTGTTTGCGCAAGATAGATGTATTATTTCTCAACGTGAAGTTGGGCAAGACACAACATCATTTCATGATGCGCTTCGTGCAATTTTGCGTCAGGATCCAGATGTTTTGATGGTTGGAGAAATGCGTGATCCGGAAACAATCGCGACGGCGATGACGGCATCTGAAACAGGACATTTGGTTTTTTCTACACTTCACACAAATTCTGCATCGCAAACAATAGATCGTATTATTGATTCTTTTCCTCCAGAGCAACAGGGACAGATTGTTTCGCAGCTTGCCTCCACATTAGTTGCAATTGTGTCCCAGCGTCTTATTCCCCGTCTTGGCGGCGGAAGAATTCCCGCAACAGAGATAATGCTCACTAATTCCGCAGTTAAAAATCTTATTCGTGAAAAAAAGATATACCAAATTGATTTGGTTATTGAAACAAGTGTTCAAGAAGGCATGATGTCTCTCAATCGCTCACTGGTGAATTTAGTAAAGCGAAAAGAAATTTCACTTGAAGAAGCAGAGGCACACTCATTGAATCCCGCAGAATTACGACTCTTGTTGGAGCGCAGTTAATAATTGGTGGTATAATAAACGTAGCGAATGAAGTTCAACTATAAAGCGCGAACTAAAGAAGGGGATCTACAGGTTGGAAATATTGAAGCAAGTTCCCGTGAAGCAGCGGTGAACGTGCTTTTGAGTCACGGTTTGTTTGTGCTTTCAGTTGAATATGTGAAGACTGATTCAATTATCAGTCGTTTGTCACAATTTTTTGAACGAGTAAAAATAGGTGATTTGATGGTGTTTACTCGACAGTTTGCAACATTGCTTGCTTCCCAAGTTCCTCTAAGTGACAGCTTGGCGAGTCTTTATAAACAAACAACAAATCCAACGCTAAAACAGGTTATTTATGATGTTGGAAATGATGTTTCTGCAGGTTTCTCTCTTTCTCAAGCACTTGAACGCCATCAAGGAGTTTTTTCAGAATTTTATATAAATATGGTTCGCGCCGCAGAAGTCACTGGGCGTCTTTCTGAGGTCCTGGATTTTCTCGCTGATTATCTTGAAAATCAATCAGCACTTATTGGAAAGGTAAAGAATGCATTGTATTATCCAGTTTTCGTTATTGTGCTTTTTATTGGTGTGGTGGTTGTTATGGTTACCATGGTTCTTCCACAGATTGCGCCTATTTTTACTGAGACAAAAGCAGAACTTCCTATATTTACAAAAATAATGCTCTCAACAGGACAGTTGCTTGCAGATTGGTGGTGGGCAATGCTTCTCTTTTTAGGAGTATTTATTTTTATGGTTTTTGATTATTTTTCTACAAAAGAAGGAAAGGCTGTTCTTGATGAACTTACACTTCGCTCTCCGATTTTTGGAAAATTATTTAGAAAATTATATATTGCTCGATTTGCAGAATCGGCACGTGTGCTTATTAAAGGTGGTCTTACTATTCCACAAGCGATTGAAATTTCGTCACGAACAATTGGAAACGCTGTTTATAAGGAATTACTCCACAAAGCAGCTGATGAAGTTCGAAAGGGAAAACTTCTTTCTCAAGCATTAAGTGAAATGGAAGAATTTCCGCCGCTTGTTTCTCAACTTGTTGCGGTAGGAGAATCCACTGGACGTCTTGAATTTCTGCTTGAAAAAGTAAATTTGTTTTACTCGCGCCAAGTTAATGATACCGTTGATAATTTAGTAAATCTTATTCAACCAATTCTTATGGTTGCAATTGGAATCATGGTTGCAATTCTTTTTGCGGCAATCCTACTTCCGTTATATAGCGTTTCTCAATCATTGGGCGGGTAGAGAATGTGCTATAATGGAAAAAAGGGCGAATATTTTTATATATAATAATGAAACAAAATAAAGGTTTTACACTTATTGAAATGTTGGTTGTGGTCGGTATGATTGGTGTTCTTGCGGCCGCGGTGCTTACAGCGCTTGGTCCGTCGCGACAAAAAGCACGAGATACTCGCATAATTTCTGCAGTAAACCAAATTGCTGCGCTTACTGAGACAACTTATGATGGAACGAAATATAGCGATCCTTCTGGTGGTGTCACTGCAGCTTCGTATACATCCTTAACTGCTGATATTACTGCAAATGGTGGTGTGGTTGGAAAGTCAGTTGCTAATGCAACATTCGTCATTTGGGGAACGCTTGCGAGCGATGCTACTAAATCATATTGTGTTGATAGCACGGGAGCACGCAAAACAACCAGTATTCCTGGCGCTGGAGCAACAGTTTGTCCATAATCCAGATAGTTCTACTTAATTTATGAAATTACGAGGTGGGTTTACACTTATTGAAATGTTGGTGGTGGTAGCCGTGATCGGCTTACTTTCTTCAGTGTTGCTCACCTCTCTTGGTCCCGCACGCGATAAAGCGCGGGATTCTCGTATAATTCAGGAAGTAAACCAAGTTCGATCTCTTGCTGAGACATTTTACAACGGCAATTATAATGCTATTCCAAACGTGGAAGGAGCGACTGCAATTGATAGTATTTCGATCGAAGAATTAAAAAAACTTGCGACAGACATTCAGTCGTTTGGTGGAGAATTAGTTTTGCGAAGACCACAAGTTCCCGCAACAGCATATGTGGTATATTCGAAGTTAAATGTGAAAGTTGGAGCAGATCCAAATTTAATGACCAATTATTACTGTGTTGATTCGAGAGGAAACGCGGGATATACAACGACCGAGCCAATAAATACATTTAGATGCAACTTTTAGAATTATGATTGGTGTAGTTACACTTATACTTTTTATTTTTGGACTCCTTTTTGGGAGCTTTTTTAATGTTGTAACTATGCGGTATAATCCTGACACTTCAGCATTAATGAGTCTTAGGGTAATAAATGGGAGATCACATTGTCCACATTGCATGAAAATACTTCAATGGTTTGATTTGTTTCCGCTTTTTAGTTTTCTAATTTTACGAGGAAAATGTAGATATTGTAATGAAAAATTATCATTGCAGTATCCGATTGTTGAGCTCCTTACTGGGTGTATTTTTGCGGGTGTTCCACTTTTTATAAATTTTTTCTTTGGATTTTCTAATGCAATATTTTTTTCATTTCATGGAGCGTGGTGGGAATATACAATTTCAGGAATTTGGATTGTAGTTTTTTGTATCTTTCTTTTGATGGTTCTAGTTGATCTAAAACATTTTGTTATACCAAATGGACTTAATTTGTTGCTTGGTGTTGTTGGCACTTTATATGCAGGACTTCTTTATTTAATACATGACAATCTTCCACTTTTTTATGATTCTTTTTTTCGTCATTATGCGATGATGTTTTCTTTTTTCCAGAATATTTTTTATGCGCATTTGCTAGGGTTTTTAATTGGTGGATTATTTTTTATTGTATTGGTTTTAATCACGTTTGGTCGGGGAATTGGGATAGGAGATGTAAAACTTGCATTTGCTCTCGGCATCCTTCTTGGGTGGCCCGATATTATTTTTGCGATCATGCTTTCATTTATTATTGGAGGTTTGGCAAGTGGGATTTTGGTGTTATTTAGAAAAAAACATTTAAAAGAACGCGTTCCCTTTGCTCCATTCTTTATTTTTGGAACTCTATTAGTAGTATTTTTTGGTTTTAGAATTCTGCAGGGATATTTTTCAATTTTTAACCTGTAACAAGAATATCCTCGAGGGAGTTTTTGAGGTATAATGAGGACAATGGTGCAGACCCGAAAATCAAAACATAAAAAGAATCGTGGTGCATTTTCGGTAATTGAAATGTTGGTTGTAGTAGGAATTATGGGTATTCTTGCAGGAACGCTTCTTGGTTTTAATAGAT
>Ga0265297_10008994_pt1 | contig 13118 bp, 16 predicted proteins | sample Munlanlwell13791_FD_192502 | JGI IMG/M metagenome (GOLD analysis project Ga0265297, IMG submission 192502) | Leachate microbial communities from a municipal landfill in Southern Ontario, Canada - Leachate well 137-91 | ecosystem: Engineered > Solid waste > Landfill > Unclassified | place...
ACCTTTTACAGTGATACTATTTTTATCAATCTTATTTATTTTTAACTGTAATACCTCAGATACTCGACCACCTGTTAAAAGCAATAATTTTATAATTAATACTGCCCTGATATCATTTTCCTTTTCAGCGTATTTTATAATACGGTTAGCCTCCTGTATTGTTAAAGACTCTTTTAAAAAGTCTTGGTTGCAAATTTTCAATTGTTTTAGTTTAGATATATTTATATCAAAGTCATGATTATCATTTATATAATTAATGTAAGCTCTAATACTTGCTATCTTTCTGTTTATTGTGCTTGGGCTTGTACCCTCTGTCTCCAGATAACTAATATAACTTTTAATTTCTTTAATATCTGCCTGCTCAATACTTTTATCAATAAATGTTTCAAATAGTTTTATATCTGAAAGATAACTACCAATTGTATTTTTTGCCTTATCATTTTCTTTTAAGTTTTCTATAAATTCAGTTTCAAATTTCATAATTTAACCCTTTCAATAAAGAACTATTTTTCATACAAAAACATGTTTAAATTACTATAAACACTATATCATGATAATATATCAAAGTCAATACATAATGATAATTATGTTTATAGTTCTAATAATTTTATCATTGGTATAAATTAACAAAGCTTTATTTTAGTGTGTTTTAGGGTTTTAAGTACATAGCCATATTGAAAGTTTTAACCAGTCCTTTGAAAACTATTTTTTGAGCTAATAGAACATATATTTGACTTAATTAAAATAAACATTTATAATTGTTTTGTCGAAAATAATAGTATTTTGACATATAAAAGTTATAGTAAAGGAGGTGTTAAAATGTCAACTCCAAAAGCGCCTTATTATTACAAAGAGGACAGTGATACATATCATTGGGAGACATCTTGCAGTAAAAACAATTACCCTGCTCCTGGCTGGAAAAAAACTGATACAAAACCTACGGGTCGTGAGCAATGTAATGAGTGTAAAACAAAATAAATAATACCCTAGTTTTCCTAGGGTATTTTAATCTGATAAATTTCCTTTTAACAGTTTCAATTTTGTATCTTTATACATGAAATAAGGTTTTAGGATATCCTAATATATGGTAAAGTGGCTATCCACTTTCAGTGCTTGCTATTCCAACAAGCTAAACGCTTATTGATATTTGTTGCTATAATTTGGGTTGTATATTATGCGGTTAAATAAAAGACATTTGTTATTTTATTTTTCCAGTACTGAAATAATAAAAAAGTTACTAGCAAATTTTTAGAACTCACTAATAACTTAATTTTTATAATTTGCTCCTAGTTCATCAAGACATGATCCGAAACGATAAGAGCTTAATTTAATTTCCAATTACTATTTTGCTTTTTTCAATTTTATAATATCGTTCCAGTTTTGGGCGGTTACCTCCTCAACTATAGTAACTACATTTTTAATACTGGTTATGTCTCCCTGCATATGTGCTATATCATTTGACATTTTATCATGTTCAGCTTTGTTAATTTCTGCTTTATGTTCAAGGGCTTTTAATATTTGTGTGTTCTCGTCAAGTTGACTTTTAATTACTTTGAAATTTTCTAATACTGCCTTTTGAAAGTCCTCATTACTCATAATTTCTTGTTTATCTTTTTTATCACTCATAAATAAATTTCCTCCAGTTAAATATAAATATATTATATATGTTTTCTACCTCCAGGTGATAAATTATCTATTAATATTATATAGCCATTTGTTTCCTGGTGCTTTTAAAATTATATTTTTAAATAATAGTTCCTCATATATTTGTAACCTCTGACGCTTATTTATACCAAACTCCTTTTCTACCTCCTTATTGTCTGGTAATTTGTTGCCCTCTCTATAAGTATCAAGAAATTTCTCAATCCGTAATGTTAAGTCGGACTCATTTTCTGGAACACTGGAACACAAAGACTCATTTTCTATGTTTTTTAAATTACAAATTAGCTCTATTACTGACTTTTTACTAGAACATAATTTATTTTGTTCTAGCACATGTTCCACACTTTTGTTATTTTTTGTTAGAAATATTTTCTTTAATCGATTATATATGTTTAACATATTTTGCTTAGTTTTATATAATTTAGTCTCTTTTATTTTAGTTGGCTTTTCTATTATTTCAATCTCAACTATATTTTTTTCGTCCTCTGGTTCATTAGATAATACTTTTTTTAACTCTTTAAACACTGCCCACTCTTTTACTCTATCTGTCCAAAAACCTTTAAATACTTGACCATTAAAGCCCATATTTGAGGTTTTAAACTCTCCCTGTCCTAAGTCTTGAGTTCCTTTTACTCCGGTCATTTTTTGGGTTTCCTGCTCCTGTACATTGAAAGATATTTTACCCAATAAACCAGCTCTTACCTCTGTACTTAATTGAACGCCTGCCGGTCTTTGTGTAGCTACTATTACGTGTATACCTGCCGCCCTGCCCATGTTTAATATTTGCCTTAATAATAGTTCTATTCGGTCATTTACTTTAGTATCAGGGCTTTCCTTTAAGTTTGCTATTTCGTCAACTACCATTATTATAATTGGTATATCTGTTTTATATTGTTCGTTGTATTGCCATATGTCCTCAAGTTCTGCGTCCTCTATCTTGTCATATCTATCGTTCATTTCCTTATATATTTTCTCTAAGTACTCCAAAAATATTTCATGTGTTTTGATAAAGATACTATTTTTAAATTTCTTGTATATGTTCATACTTACACGTTTAAAGTCAACAAAGACGAAAGCAATATTATTATTGAAATACATTAAGCTTTGTATTATGGCATTTAAAAGAGTACTCTTTCCACCTCCAGAACCACCCGAAATTATAAAGTGGTGTATGTCTTTTAAGTCAACTGTTGTTATATTTTCGTTCTTATCAATACCCAGTAAAAACGGTATTTTCCCTTTTTTCTTTGCTATCTTTATAAACTTACTCAATGGATATGACTTTTTAAATTTCTTTCTATTTTTCAGGTATATAGTTACATGTCTAAAGTTCTTTTCATTTCTCTTTATTGACTCTATACCAGTATTTAAATGGTGTTCTAAAAAGGTTTTCTTTTTCTCTATCTCTTGATAAGGTATAAAGCTATTTAAAACTATTACACCGTCTTTATAAGAGATTACTTTAACCTTATTATCAAACATTTCACTAATACCCTTGTACTTTAAAGCTGTAATGTTTTCTTTAACTGTTTTCATGAGTTCCTTTGTACTTTGTCCTAAAGCTTTGAAAAAGAAATAATTAAAAGCTAAGATAACAAATAATACCCAATGAGCTTGTTTATAAAATAAATATGAAAATGTTATAATTAAGTCAGTTAAAAGAAAATATTTTTCTATTGTTTTTAATGTCTGGGGAACATGTTTAATGTTCGCCCAGGTATTTTTTAATACTATCTTTGATATTTTCCAGATAAGTTTCCCTAGTTCCTCAAATTTTCTATTTAACCAGGCGTTAAACTTATCCCCTAATTTATTACTTACTGTTAAAGTATCTTTCTTAGGCACTAAATACACCCCCTATAAAAGCCACAACATTGTTTATAAAAGTCATAAAGCTATTTAAGTCATTAATAGCCCAAAGCAATAACCCACATATCAAAATACTAAATATAGCACCTGCAATATTTTTACTAAATAAGAACCTACCTACAACAAGAACCATACCGCCAGCTATAACCAAAGTAATTATTGAACTAAACTTATCTAATAATTTTGTATCTATTTTCATTAATAAACCTAAATTAAACATAATTTCATTTCCTCCCCTTAATAATTAAATAAAGACCTAACAAACCACCCGCAATTAACCCGCCATTATAATTTTGTGTTGCCATACCTGCATAAAATACAACTAAAAGTATAAGAACAATTAATATTTCTGTTGGTTTTGCCATTGGTAGTTTTGTAACACCTATCACCATTTTCCAAAGCACTTGGAAAGGTAAAACCATTAACCAATTTAATAACTTACTCAATGTAATTACTCCCTTTCTTGAAATATATTGTTTCTGTGGTCACTGTTGTATTTGTTACTGTGGTTTTTCTTTCTACATGACTAACCGGGTTTATGTCGTCCTGGTCATAGTCATAACTTTTATTGTAATTTTCATATAGTACAGGTTTGTTTTTATCTACCTGGTCATTTTTATAAACTGAACCCAAGAACCAAATATATAAAGGTATTGCTAACCAAAAACCGAAAAAGGTTATAACTGGGTGGTCAATTTGAAACTGTCTATTAAATAAAAGAAATAACATTACTCCAAGTGGGACAATAAAACCTATAAATTTACTTTTAGTTGGTTGAGTTATTAAGCTTTTGAAACCATAGAAAAACTTTTTCATATTATCAACCCCTTTATGTTAGTGCTACTTATACACCACTTAAGTAGCACTTTAATATTTTTATACATTTTGTTTCCCTCCCAATGTTTTAACTAATATTTGCAACTGGTCACTTGTCCATGTGTGTAAATCGTCGGAGATCCATTGAAAAAATAACTCACTGTAAAAATATAATTTGTCGTCTTGAACTTTATAATCTAAAATGTCGTCCTTATGTTCTCTTATGAAAGTCTTTCCATTGTTTTTATGTATAAGGTTGTTAACCTGACCTATTAATTTAAACCTGTTCATTTTCCACACTCCCCACATGAAATTTAATTATTTGCCTTATGGCAGTTTTTGAGTCTATCTTTCCAGTTAAAAATAAATGTGTTATGTTTTCGCCCTGTCTTGAGGGTTTTAACCCCTCAATTGCCATAGTTGCTTTTACATTGCTTTCAATAGCTTTGATATCTTTACATTTCATAACTAACACCCCCGGACTCTATTGCCTTTTTTGCGTCCTCTAAGGTATCAACGTTTAAACTTGTAGTCATACCTGTAGTATTTATAATTCCTAAGTCGTCCAGGTATTTTTTAATTTGGTGTATTTTGTCCTGGTTAAGTTTGTTTTTTCAGTTAAAAAGGAAATACTAGGACATATAAAACCGTCTTTGTGTTCAAATATTGCCTTTAATACCTCGTCTACCTCTTTGTCATTGACAAGCGTTTGAGGTTCTTGACTCTTTAAAGTCTCATTTTTAGGCTCTTTATTTTCTGTGTCTTTGTCATTGACAAACGTTTCAGTCTTTTTTAATGGTGGAACTAATTTTAATTGTGGTTTCCCTGTAGTAATAGCCTTGTTTTTGTTTTCCTGATATCTTGTTTCTATTGCTGTGACAAATTTATAAGTTAGGTTATAAATTACTTTGCCAATTAAACCCTTATATAAGTTTTCTCTTGATACATTTTTATTAAGAGTTCTAAAGTCTTGAGCTATTGAAATACAATAAATTGATATAACGTCTATTGCTATACATAAAGCAAGTGTGGTTATTACTTCAATAAAATTTATATTTCTTTCACTTGTAAAAAATGTGTAATTACCGTAAATACTGATACTTAACAAAACAAACTTTAAAACACTTACTTTAAAAGCGTGCTGGGCAAAATGTTTTTTTATGTTTGTGTCTTGTTTTGCTAATATATAGACTGTAAATTGAGTCATAACAATAGCTAAAATAAAACTTACTGCCTTTAAATAGCTGCCATTGAAAAAACTCCATAACCCGGCAATTGTTAAAAGTGTACTTACTATTGTTCCTAGAGTTCCCCAGAAATTAAGAAATGTTCCTGCTTTAATTATTGACTTGTCTTGTTTAACCTCTGTTTTTAGCTCCCTTATTTCATTATTTACTTTTAGTTGGTCTTTCTCTGCTTTAAGCTTATTTAGTGAAATATCATTTTTAATTTTGTTTTCCTCAATGTACATTTCACCCTGGAGCTTTAACTTTTCAAGTTTTAAATTGTGTGCTTTTCTCATGCGGTCGAGTTCGTTCTCTGTTCCCAGTAAATTAAACATTAAAAAAATCCTCCTTTACTACTCATAAAAGAGAATCTATAATAAAACATAGAGTACTCATTTATGAGTTCTTGACTTGGGTAATACCTAGACCGTCCAAAGTTGAAGGTATTGCCCTTTAATTATTTGTTTTTGTTCTTTTTCTTTAACTGTTCAAAACCTAAGTCAATTAAATAAATAATTGCTTGTGACCTATGGCTAAACCCTTTTTCCTCTTTTAGTTTATCTATTTTATCTAAAAGCTTTTTACTATAAAACATACTATATCTTATACTATCACTCAATTTTAACCACACCCCTTTTATTTTTATTATATGCCATGATAACATACATAAGCAACTACCAAATTTAGTAAAATTTCTTGATATGTGGTTATTTAGTGAAATTACCCTGTTAATACTATTAATTACTTACCATTATAATTTTAATATTAATAGTTTATTACAATATCAATATAACTACTAATTATTTAGTGATAAATAAATTAAAACATTAATTATATAATGAAATATCACTGACAACAGTTAAAAAGAAATTATCTATCTATTATTAGCCTACAGATAACTAATTATAAGTATTATTTTGATAATGAAAAATTAATGTATAAAGGCATAAAAAAAGCTATTTTATGAACTCTAAACCCTTTTTCAAGGCTATATTTGCAACGTCGCTATAACTTAAACGGCTTTTTTTCATATGTTCAGTAATTATCTTGTCCAGTTCTGTATTTATCATTAAAGTTTTTTGAGTCCTATTTACTTTTATATCCTCTATATCCACAAGTCCAGTCTATCACTTAACATTTTGACTATGTCCTCATGTTTATTTGCTAAGTCCTCTAATTTTTTTATTTGTTCCTCAGATAACATATTATATATCGTCCTTTCTGGCTTAATATTTTGAGTTTTACGGGGTGTTTGTGGCTTTCCCTCATTTTCCCTACGCTGTTTATTTTGGCACTCTTTACAGACATTTCTATAGTCTTTTTCTCCATTTCTTTTTTTAAAAGTTCCAAAGCTCTCAAGGCTCTTTTGTTGGTTACAATGTAAACATATTTTCGTATCCAAATATAACCACCTCCTTGAGTCTATTATACAACAGGCAATACCTTTAACAATATTAAATTTTCAATGTTCAATTACTAACTACATTAATTATCTAATAAATAACCAGTGCACTACAACGCACTAATAGAACACAAAGTAAACAAATTAAACAAGGTCACATTTAAAAAGTGTGCTTTGTGTGCTAAAATTACCTATATACATTTTTTGGAGGTAAATATAATATGTCGCCTGATAAATTTATAAATGGTATAGTTGTTAATATCTTGGACGAAAGTATTTGTACAGAGAAAAATTACTCACTGGGTGGTAGCAAAAACACTTTTAGACAGTGTATAGAAAGAAATAAAGGTATAGGAAAAAAGGTTTCAACAATGTTATCAAACCTTATTGAAAAGCACCCAGAAAAACACAAAGAAATATTTAAATATCTAGAAAAATACCTAACAGACAGTGAAACAAGCTATATGTATGATAATCCAACAGATATAAAAACCATTGTTAATTTTGCAGTTAAAAAAATAAATAGTAGACTTAAACATAATTGTCTTGAGGAAAGAAAACAATATAAAATTGTTGATATTGCAACACTCCAAAAAATGGGCTGGTCTATAAGAGACTATGTCAAAAAATCAACCATGTTATCATATGAGGTTTATGATGAGTTAACGGATGAGCATGTAACCGAGTTTGAAAAGTCGGTCAAGGTAGTAGCAGAACAACCCGAAAACAGGCGTATATTACTTGACGAAAACAACGAAATGATAGGAATGTGGAGCTTTAAACCTTTTTACGATGATATATTTCAAAAAACTAAAAATGGTGAACTATACGACAGTGAAATAAAACCAGACATGATGCCGACTCTTATCCCTGGAGGCGTTTATAATATTTATTTTAGTAATATTGTTTTGAAAGAAAAATATAGAAAAAGTAAAGTATTCGGAATATTATTTGACTCTATCTTAGAACTTATAGAGGAGTGGGCAAAAGAGGACATTTTCATTAATGAGATATGTGCACAAGCTTACTCTGACAGTGGAATAAATTTATGTAAAACCCTAGGCTTAAAGTTCATAAAAAAACATGTAGACCATGGGGAAATATACTGTGGTTATGTTCAAGACTTAACAGAAACAAGGTTTTGTAATAGGTTTGAAAATCTGAGAATTTTATATAAAAACTTTAAAGATAAACAATTAAATAAATAAGCTCAATAAAAAAGCTATTAGTAAGTTTATAAAACCCGCTAATAACTTAGTTTTTAATTTAGTTGTTGCCGATGGAGAACATGACCTCCAGAACTATAAAATAAATTGTGTTAGTTCCTCCTCCTGGTTCTCTTTCTCATGAAAATAATTTAGCCCTGGGTAAAAGGAAAATGATATATTAAATGTTTGCTTTCCACTCCTATTTTTTAAGGCTACTAGTTCAATATCACGCCTGTAATTATCCTCTTTGTCTCCACTAATTGCCCTTTTCATTTCTGCCCTCTTTTGAGTTATTTTCTTTTCACCCAATCCCTGTATTTCATGAACAATACTATATTGTAACCCTAGTAATACGTCGGCTGTATACTCAATACTGCCTGACTCCTTAAAACTTTCATAACTCATAGGGTTTTGATAGTTTGCCCTATTTAACGAACTTATAACAAATATAGGGATAAATAAATTTCTACTAATACGTTTTAAAGTAGTTACCATATTGTCAATTAGTGCTTTATCAGACATACCAACAATTTCACTTTGTACTACTTGCAGATAATCAATTATTACTACAGGTTTGTTTCCAGTTAAAGAAATATGGCTGTTTATTTTGCTTTCTATGTCCTTAACTGTAGTATTGAAATTTCCCTCATAAATAAATAGTCTTTCGGCTGTTGGTCTATATAAATCTATACATTGACTTGTTATTTCACTATCTGTGTTATACATTACCTGTTTAGCCGTTACTTTTTCATTTAACTCAACCCAGGCAGTCCTTGAAAGACTTTTACTTATTAACTCAAATTTACTTTGTTCAAGACTAAAATATAATACGTCATTTCCGTTTCTTGCTATATTATCAGCCATTTGTAACATAAAGGTTGTTTTTCCCAAAGAACTACCAGCACCCAATATATATAAAGCTGGCATAAGTCCGTCTAAATTTTCGTCCAATAATTTAAAGCCTGTTCTTTTCTTTTGATAATTTACATACTTGTCTACAGTCTTATAAAACCCTGTATCTAAGAAATGTAAAGCACTGTTTTTATTAATGTTCTTAGTACATATTTCTATTTCGTCCCTTAATCCGTCTAAGTCATTTAAATAATACTCGTTAATGTCTTTATACTTGGAATCAACAGTTAAAGAAAAATTATCAATATTTAAATTAGTTAGTCCCTCAGATAATTTCTTTGTTGCGTTTACTCCATCGGTATCATTATCAAGTGCTAAGATAAATTTAGTGTCTTTAAAGTAATTATTGGGTGTTTCTTTGATAATTTCCCCTTTTTCATTTTTTACTATGTCCACCGCATAACTTTTTATTAAAGTTATCATTTTATTAGCCATATGTACGCTATTTAGACATATAGATTTGTAGCCTAAACACTCTATACTAAGACAATCAAAAATGCCCTCAGTGATAAAAATAAAGCCCTTAGGTTGCTTTAAATGGTCACCATTAATAAACCTAACACGAGGACCTTTTAAATTTAAAGTCTTTTTATTTTCAGTACTTTTTTTATCATTTCGTCTTAAGATACAATTGACTACTTTGCCGTTTTCCCATACGGGGATAACATACTCATATGAGTTAATATTATAAAGTCCTGGTACTAAATTTAAATTGTCTTTGAATATCTCTTTTGGATCTCCGACTAAAAACTTGTTAGTAGATACTAACCTATTGAAATTATCAGTTATTATTTTGTCCTCATACTCAAAGTTTTTCAACAATCTTTCACCAAAATACATATAATCGCTCTTACTTAATGTATAATAATTATTAATGATGGAGGTTAAGTCAATTTCCTTTGTAGTTTTTGCGGACTCTTGGACTTGTTTAACCTCTGTTTTTATGTTTTCTTTGTTCATGTTCTTAGCTCCCTTTGTTTCAAAATTAATATTAAAGTCATTACATAGTTCTTTTATTGCTGTTTGTTTATCTGCTCCAAAATAAGTCATATAAAAGTCTATTATAGAACCACCCCCACAATTACCGAATGTGTTCCATAGGTTGTTATGTGTATTTATATTGAAATGGTCACCTTTGCCACATATCGGGCAATGTTTAAACCTATAAGTACCACTCCCGGCGTGGCTTGCCTTTTCGCCTATTTGTCCCTCAATGTAGTCTAATAAGTTTTTACTTTTTAGTTCTTGGATAATATCCATGTTTCTACCTCCAGTAGTTCAGTTTTTATTTAACAGTTAAAAAGAAATCTATTGTATTTATTTCAAATGGTTACATGACCGGATGATATTAGGTAAGAGATTTTCTTTTAACCGTAGATATATTTTAGCACGACGCCGCCGAAGGGTTACGGCGTTCGTGTACCTAAATAATAATAAATAATAATAAAGGATAAATGGTAAAATTTACAACCTTGTATCCATTGGAAATAGGACATTGTAGCAAGTTGGAAAAATTTTCACCGTATTTTTTAGGCACCAAACCGTAAAAAGTTGGCACCAAACCGTAAAAAGTTGGCACCATTTTTTTATAAAACTTTTTAAAAATACTGTACATAAATTATCAATAGATATTTATAAATGGGGATTTTTTACCGTAGAAATGTGGCACCCTTATTTTAAATAGCACGTTACAAATAAAATTATAAAAAAAAGCACTCTTTATTGAGTACCTTTCTTTTTTTCTGCCCGTTTAATAGCTTGTTTTATTTTTTTATCTCTTAATTGTATCATTTCAGCACATTGTTGTTTGTAACCAATTATTTTAAAATGTATCTTGCTATTGATAAAGTCCTCCCACTTTTCAGAGGTTAACTCGTTTTCTTTAATAATTATTTTATAGTCTACTTTTCCACCAGCAATATTAAAATTTATATCACCTTTATTATTTAAATATTTTTCTGGAACTCCTATTATACTTTTTATTTCTTGTAAAGCTTTATACATTGGTTCTTTAATTGTCCTATTTGTATTTCCATTATAGTTAGAACTGTTTGATACCTCTTTATATGAAGGTAACCCAGTTTTTTTATATAGTGTTCCCATTGTTAAATTAAACTCGTCCTTTTTTGCACTCCTGGCGTATGTATAAATATAATCAGCAATTAAATAAGCGTGTTCCGAAAGTTTCCCAACTCCGGCAGGTAGATTATAATAATTATTTTCTATTGAGTCGGCATAAGATACAGCAAAGCTAATTTTTACAATACCTTTTTTTATTCCACTTTCAGCAAATGGAGTTATATTATCACTTTCAGAAACTCCTTTACTCCATGTCAATCTTATATATGGTAATACGTCTTTGCAAAATTTATTAATTTTTGCGTTTGTCTTTTTAATAATATCTGGTGTTGGTTCTTTGCCCAGGAACGCAATGAACTCACGAGTATTAAAATTAAATAAGTAAGACTTATGTTTGTTGTATTGATAGTGTATAAAAGTAAAAAACTTAGAAAATATTATATCCCCCATTGGTAATTTAACACTTGGCAAGTCTTTAATACCTATTTTAGAAAAATACTTTTTCTTTTCCCCTGTAGTTGTTTTATAACTTAGTACATAGTGGTTTTGTCTTGTTTCATAAGTGTAATTTTTGTCTTTTTCTATCCTGTCCTTTTCTAAGTTTGGAAAAGCTCCCTTTAGTGCGTTAGTTACTTGACTTTGCGATACTTGTAATATATCAGGTATTGGTTTCCCTTCTATTTCTGCCTCAATTTCTGCCTTAAACTTTCTGACCTCAGTTATAAAACTTTTTAAATTATCTGTTAACTCATTTTCTAGAAAGTCTTTTATTTTCTTTTTAGTTTTTGTGTTGGCTATATTTTGTAATTTGTCTAGTTCCTCTTTAATTGTTCCTATCTCCTCAAAGTCTTCTAATATTTCTATTATTTGTTCCTTATTTTCAACAATGTTATTGCCAATTTTCATTAACATATTAGTTAGAGGTTGCAATTTTTCAATTAAGTTCTGACTTGTTTTTTCATCATACATAATGTATAATTCCTCCTATGAGTATTTAAATTTAGGTTTTTCCGAAACCTATATAGTGCCCACTAGCTAATTAGTGGGTTTTGCATTAATGACTAATATATCATTTTCCAGTTAAAAAGTAAATTTAATTATTACAATTATTGACTTTCAAATACTTTGTTTTCCCTTGGGATATCATTAACTATAACAACTCTAGGTATTGTATCTATATTATCTTTATCAAATAAATTATATCTTTTCCCCAGTAGTTCAATAGCTTTCAGTCTATCACTTATTTTAGGTTTTTTATTTATTTTATCGCCTGACATAGTGTATAGTTCCTCTGTTTCCTCTCCACGTATTATTTTAGTCAATATCTCTAATATTTCGTCCTGGCTTGCTATCCTTTCAGAGTCTTTTTTCTCCATGATACCCTCTATATAGTCCTTTATTTCAACATGTTTCAACAGTCTTTGTCCCTGTGAGTAGGCTGTTTTCTCACTATAACCCGCCTTAATTGCCGACTGTGTGGCGTTTAAAGTTTCTATATAATAATCAGCAAATAATTGTTGTTTTTCATTTAACAAGATAGTCACCCCCTAAATATCTATACTATTTATTATTTTTAATAGTTCTCTTTTATCTAATTGCCCGTATAACTCAGTTACTGTAAGAGTATGTCCTAATAATTGTTGTATGGCTGTATAAGGCACTTGTTTATCAAATAGTATTTTTGTATATAAATGTCTAAAAGCGTGGGCGTGTGCCTTAGTAAGCTTAATACGTGCTTTACCTGCGTATTTCTTAATGGTATTATGTACTGTCTGCCTGTTTATTGCTCCTCTTTGTCCGGTTAAAAGAAAGTCACTATTATTATTTCTTACTGTTAGATACCTTTCTATTTCTTTTGATAGTTTCTTAGATATTAATAACTGCCTGTATTTACCGCCCTTACCTTTTACAGTAATACTATTTTTATCAATCTTATTTATTTTT
>Ga0265297_10008995_pt1 | contig 13116 bp, 19 predicted proteins | sample Munlanlwell13791_FD_192502 | JGI IMG/M metagenome (GOLD analysis project Ga0265297, IMG submission 192502) | Leachate microbial communities from a municipal landfill in Southern Ontario, Canada - Leachate well 137-91 | ecosystem: Engineered > Solid waste > Landfill > Unclassified | place...
TAATAGTTTTAGGGATCGCAGCGCTGTTCGTTTATTTAACGGGGAAATATCTGGCCAAAAAACTCGGAGGAATAACCGGGGACGCGATCGGCGCAACGAACGAAATAACCGAGATCGTCTGCCTGTTTATTATGTGCTTATGAAAACAATATCATCCTGGAGCGGGGGAAAGGACAGCTGCCTTGCGTGCTTTAAAGCGATCAAGCAGGGCTATGACGTTAAACTGCTTTTGAACTTTATTTCCAGGGAATCAAAAAGAGGATGTTTCCACGGGCTGGAGGGAAAGCTTCTCAAACACCAGGCAGAACTTATCGGCATCCCTTTATTTCAGAAAGAAGTCAGCCCTGATATGGAAAAATACGAAAGCGAATTCAAAGCCGCGGTCAGCGAATTACGTGGAACGGATATCAACCATATGGTATTCGGCGATATCTATCTGCTTGAGCATGAAAGCTGGATCGAGCGGGTATGCAATGACCTGAAGATCAAGGCGCTTGAGCCGCTGTGGAACAATCCCGCAGAACAGATCATTGACGAACTTGTTGACCTGGGATTCAAGGCAGTTATCGTAAGTTGCAAGGCTGATATCATGGGTAAGGAATACCTGGGCAGAACAGTAGACAAACAATTGGCGCAAGAACTTAAAGCCAGGAACATATGCCCGTGCGGCGAGAACGGCGAATACCATACCCTGGTCGTCGATGGGCCGATATTCAAACAGCCCATCACTATCGTCGAATCCGAGCCCGTGCTCAAAGAAGGCTTTTGGAAACACTGGTTCCTGGACATTAAAAAATATAAATAAAGAAAGGAGAGAGGCAGCGGAACAAACCCGATAAGCGAAGGAACTCCCGGTGAAATCCCGGGGGCTGTCGCGCAACGGTAATCCTCTCAAACGAGGTAGTCCGGTCGATCGCTTATCAATTGGGAAGTACCTTCGCAGGAAAGGGAATATTCAACCGGCGCCCGGATCCTGACATTCCGGGCTCTTTACACAAGGATAACCGATGAAAAACTTCATATGGACGGCAGCAATCGGGGCGGTATTAGCGTTTTCCAGTCTATGTTACGGCCAGTTCGAATCGGATAATATCGACCTGAGCAAGATCGTCGTTACTCCATCGCGAATTGACGAACCGCAGGCTAAAGCGTCATCCAAAGTAGATATCATAACCTCAAAAGAGCTGCTCGCGTCTTCATCGAACGATCTTGCCCAGCCGTTGAGCGGCATATCCGGCGTAACGATAAGCGATTACGGCGGGCTCGGAGCGACCAAAACAGTGCGCATGCGCGGTTCTACCGCAGCGCAGGTATTGGTCATGGTCGACGGCAGGCCTGTTAACAGCCCAAGGGACGGCGAAACGGACCTGAGCTCGATCCCGGTAGATATGATCGACAGGGTAGAGTTATTACACGGGCCCGGGTCAAGCCTGTACGGATCGTCGGGAATGGGCGGCGCATTGAATATCCTGACCAAACAGCCTCCGAAAGAGGGGCAGAGAACCGAACTATTTTCGAGCTTCGGAACATTCAGGACTTATATTGAAAGAGCTTCTCACGGCGGGCGTATTGATAAATTCGGGTATCTCTTGAACAGCGGATACCAATATTCCGAAGGGATCAGACAAAACTCCGAGGTGGACGCCAGGGATATCAATAGCAAACTGGAATACAGCCTTAATGATGATAATACACTGCGGCTGAATTCAGGTTATTATAAAAGCAAAACCGGAGCGCCCGGAACAATAGCGTCTCCGGACTTGGACGACCGGCAGGATATTATAAAGAATTTCGCGGACCTCTCATGGATATTCAATCCCCAAGGGTTATTTTCTATCGAAACCAGGACCTATGTCAACAACGACAGGCTTGAGTTCATGGAAAACACCGCCGGTTCAATATGGGACACCGCTAACAAAAAAGACGTCCACTCCACCAGCGCACGTGGCATTAACACGCAGATATCGAAGGATTTTTCGGATTCCTTCCGCGGGGCATACGGATTCAATTATTTGACCAACGGCAATGATTCGACAAGTTCAGGTAAACACAAATATAATGTGCGCGCCGGATACATGGAGAATCTCTGGACCGTAACCGATGACTTACGCGTCAATTTCGGGGCGCGGATAGACGATTATTCGAACTTCGGCTCAAAAACAAATCCCAGCGCAGGCATCCGTTATGATCTCACCGGCAACGCAAGCGTGCGCGCAAACGTTGCCAGGTCTTTCAGGGCGCCGACATTCAACGACCTGTATTGGCCGGACGAGGGGTGGACAAAAGGCAATCCGTCGCTCAAGCCCGAGAAAGGCCAGACACAGGAGGCCGGGCTCGATGTTCGATTATTCAAATCCTTCAAATCGTCTCTGACTGCTTTCAGGAACGATTTCAGCGACCTTATCAACTGGACCGAAGAAGCGTTCGTCTGGACACCTAAAAATGTAAGCAAGGCGCGCATTGACGGGATAGAATTTGACAACACCTGGAACATTCTAAAGAACCTTGACGCCGGGTTCAATTATTCATATCTCAAGCCCCGTGACAAATTTTCCCGCAAAGACCTTGTGTATCAGCCGCGCAACAAATTCAGCACGTCGCTCAAATACCGCAGCGCAAACGGATTTACCGGTGAATTGTCGTGCATGTATACGGGCAGAAGATACCAGGATGCAGAGAATACCGTCAAGGTAAAGCATTTCTATATCTACAATCTGGACCTTGCAAAGAAATTGAACGCGCAGGTGGACTGCTTCATATCGCTGAAGAACCTGCTAAACCGGAAATATAAAGTGATGAGGGACTATCCTGCTCCCGGCTTTTCATTAACGGGTGGAATAAAGACAACGTTCTAAAAACCAGGGGACGCTTCGGTCTTAAAGGGGTCAGACACAAATATTTCCGGCATTAGTAATTCTAGAAATAATTGTGTCTGACCCCTTTAAGACCCCTTTAAACCGCCTGATTGTAAAAAACCATAGAAGCGTCCCCTGGTTTTCCGGCTTGACAATACTGCGCGCGTAGCATATAGTTAACCTATGAATTCAGAAAAATTCTTTCAGGGTGCATTGATCATATCGGCGCTGGCGCATATCACATTTATCGCGGTCCAGCTGCCGTCGTTGAGCTTTTTCGGGGCAAATAAAAAGAAACAGGATATCAAGGTCGTATATATCAAGAATACCTCGCCGCCGCAATACCCCAAGAAGAGCATTGTGCGCGACCAGGCCATTTCCAGGATCCCTGCAAAGGTCACAGCTGATAATAAAAGCATGCTTGCGCCGCTTCAAAACCGGAATAATTTTTTAAAACGCAACAGCTCATTCGCAGCGAAAGAACCGACGCTCATAAAACCGTTCACGCTTAAGCCCGATTTAATGGCTGCGAAGAAAAAAGTATCGCTGCCTCCGGTTGAGATGACAAAGATCAGCAACCCGTCTTATATCAGTTATTATCAGCTCGTGCGGGAAAAGATCAGAAGATCGGCGTATCAAAACTATTCCAGAACTGAGACAGGGGAGATATTCCTATCGTTCGTCATTGCCCAGGACGGAAGCCTTCGCGATATACGGCTGGTGGAGGATAAATCCACCCCGAGTTATTATTTGCGCGATATCGCCGGCCGCAGTATTAAAGCAGCTGCGCCGTTCCCGGCGTTCCCGAAAGAACTCGATTACCCGCAATTATCATTCAATGTGATCATTTCATTCGAAATCGAGTAAAAGAAACCGTTTTCAATCGGATTGACAACGGTAAAATTTATGCTATAATTATCTGAGTAGAGCAGGGAAAGCCACGAAAATCTCAGAAGGCAAGACATGTATCCACATGCAGATAAAAGGCTTTTCCCCAGGGTACGGATCAAAGGGCCCATAAGTTATCAAATACGGGGCTCGCATGATATCGATCATATCCAAACCGATGATATAAGCATCGGCGGGGTGGGATTTACCAGCGGCCGGTTTATTCCTCCATCAACCGCGATGAATCTGGAGATAAATGTTGCATCCAGGACACTGCGGCCCATCGGAAAAGTCACGAGGTCCATGCCGTCTTCGCATTCGGATAGATTCAAAACCGGGATCTCGTTTCTAGAGATGGAACCTGACGAAAAAAAGTATCTTTCTGATTTTATCACAATGAGACTCAATCACGATTAAGGAGCAATAAACATGGCAGAGAAACAAGCAAAAGAAGAAGCGCCGGTAGTTGAAAAACAAACGAATTGCCTCGGTTGCAACAAACCGCTAAAAAAACTTAGACGATATTATCGCAACGGGAAGCTGTATTGTACAAAAAAGTGCTGGATTAAAGCCACGAAATCCAAGGATAAAGAGGAAGAATCGAAATGAACAGACTAAGCGGCAAGGAACGCAGGGAACATCCGCGCCTTAATCAAACACTGCCTATTAACGTGGTAGCCAACGGCTATGATTTCGTGACCAGCACCATGAATATAAGCTGCCTCGGAGCATACTGCCGTATCGATAAGTATGTCCCGCCATTCACCAGGGTCCGCATCAAAATGGACCTGCCCATGGCAAAAAAGGAAAAAGCGCCCGTTGAATGCGACGGCGTTATTGTCAGAAGCGAAGACGAAAAAGAAGGCGGCTTTAACGTAGCGATCTATTTCAACAGGATCGCCGAAGCACCTCGCAAAAAGATCACTCAATATATCAATCAGTTCTTGCCGTAAGTACCCCTTGATGGGAAGTACACAAAAAGAGCACCGCGTAAAGCTTATCACCGGCTTGATCTACAGAGACTCTGAACAGTATCTGGCGATCAAGCCGTTTTTATTGCGTGCGTTCGGGCCGATCGATTATGAAAGCGAAGAACTAGCGTTCAGCCATACCGATTACTACGAAAATGAATTAGGCACCGGCCTCAAACGTAGATTTCTCAGTTTCTCACGCTTGATCCCGCCCCAAAAATTGGCCGGGATCAAAGTACGGACCAATAAATTCGAAAAACAAAAAGCCCTTAAGGGCAAACGGACGATCAATATAGATCCGGGATACCTCGACATGGCAAAACTCGTCATGGCCTCAACCAAGGATTTCTGCCACAGAATATACCTGGACCATAACATATTCGCAGAGGTCACGCTCGTTTACAAAAAAGACAGCTTCACTTTCTGGGACTGGACGTATCCGGACTACCGCACAGCAAAATACATAGACATATTCAATCACATCAGGCAAACATACGAACAGCAAATATGCAACCCGCTTACTTAACAGCTTTCAAGAACGGTAAATTAGCCCAGGCGATCAGCGCTGCCGATCAGCTTTTAGAATCCTGTTCTATCTGCCCGCGCAAATGCAAAATCAACCGCTTAAAAGGGGAAACGGGTTTCTGCAAAACAGGCCTTCAGGCAGAGGTATACAGCTACATGGCCCACCACGGAGAAGAACCGCCCATTTCCGGCACCAAAGGCTCAGGAACGATCTTCTTCTCCCACTGCAATATGGCATGCGTTTACTGCCAAAATTACGAATTTAGCCAAAAAAATGAGCAGGGGAGAGGCGTTTCAGACCAAGAATTAGCCAAAATCATGCTCGAATTGCAGGGAAGAGGCTGCCATAACATCAATCTGGTCAGCCCCACTCATGTGTTACCACAGATCCTCCAAGCACTCAAAATTGTCATAGAAATGGGCTTAAAAATACCGCTCGTATATAACACAAGTGGCTACGAATTGCCCGAAATGATCAAATTACTTGATGGTATTGTTGACGTTTATCTGCCTGATATGCGGTATGCAGATAGTTCAATGTCTCAGAAATTCTCATGCGCGCCGGACTATCCTAAATACAACCAGCTTGCCGTAAAAGAAATGCATCGCCAGGCAGGCATTGCCCAAATCAATGATAAAGGGATCATAGAAAAAGGCGTTATTGTCAGGCATCTGGTATTGCCCGCGAACATATCAGGTACGGAGCAAATCATGAAATTCATTGCGCAGGAAATATCCGTTCACACCTATATAAGCCTTATGTCCCAGTACACACCGTATTATAAAGCATGCGATTACCCCGATCTCAAGCGCAGGCTCAATTTGCAGGAATATGAAGCGGCGCAAGACTGTATGGACAAATACGGCCTCCATAACGGCTGGACCCAGGACTCAGGCGGCCTTGAAAGATTCGCAGGCGTTAATATAAAACCTATAAAATGAACAAGAAAACCATAGCGGGTAAATTTTTACGTTTTCTGAAAGCTCTTTATCTCAAATTATTCAGGATAAATGACAGCCCGCAAAAAGTCTCGCTAGGTTTCGGGCTTGGCGTATTCACAGGGATCTTGCCCGGTACCGGGCCTTTGGCAGCGCTGATATTAGCTACGCTTTTAAGGGTCAATAAAGCAGCTGCTTTATTAGGAAGCATCCTAACCAACACATGGCTGAGCCTCATAACAATTGTCTTGTCAATCAAGATAGGCGCGGGTATAATGGGGCTTGAGTGGAGGCAGGCTTACAATACCTGGCAGCAGCTGATCAAGAATTTCCACTGGAAAGACCTGCTGAACATCTCGATCCTGCAACTTATGATACCTGTTTTAACCGGGTATTTAATCCTGTCATTCTGCCTGGCAACGGTGGTATATTCTGGCACTCTCATCATATTGTCGTTTTTAAAAAGGAGGCGCCATGAAGATCAAAACAGAACTCATCTTTCCGGGTAAACTCAAAGACCAGGCTATCCTGTGCGATGTTTGCAAAAAGTTCGATTTATCAGTGGTAATTCTGGAAGCATCTTTTACCACGGATATCGGATGGGCTGTCGTGTGCTTCAACGGGTCAAAAACCGAAATAGTCAAACTTTTGGCATATTTCAAGAAGGTCGGCGTTGAAGTCAAAAAGACCCTGAATTTTGTGTAAAACAGCCCCTTCTTTGGCACTTTGAGAAACAGACAGGCTTCGGCAGGGGAGGCTCTCTTTCAAAAACCTGGGGACGTTTCTATGGTTTTCCGGACGCGCAAAACTTTCATGGAAAACCATAGAAACGTCCCCGGTTTTTTGAAACGTCCACGTTTTTTTCTTTTGCATTGATCTTCATACTATCAATAAAAGAAGTAAATCTAATGAAGTCAAAAATGGCTTATCCACAAGAAAATACCAATAGCTGCAACTTATTGTTCAACAGTACTTTGAAACAATTTCCCCATATTGCGAAGTTAACATAAGATATATTATAACCACTAGTGCGACATTTAAGATTAAGCTTAAAAGGCCGTTTATAAGGACTCAGGAGCTCTATTCTTACTTTCCAAATACTTGCTGATGCCAGCCAATTGCTTTGCATTGGGTTTGTTTTTTTCTTTCAACCATCTCTGTATGGTCCGCTCAGCAACACCAAGAAACTCCGCCAACTCCTTAGTCTGATAACTCCCGGCATACATATAAAATTCATGCAACTTACACCACTCCTGAAGCTCTTTGTCCATACATTCAACTCCTTTTAAAACCCTCTAAAAACCTTTTGTATTTGCGCTCCAAGTATAAGCCATTTTTCATATTTCCATATAAAACACTGAACAGTGCAATACTATCTTTATGCCCATATACGATTTTATAACAATATCCGTTTTTTGTCTGTTGCTTATATATTTTTCTTTGAGGAAGCCCTAATCGATTAAGGTTCTTTTCTAAATCAATCATAAAACACTGCGAGCCACCGGTAAATGTGCTAACTAGCTGTAGTTTAGGGTTCCGTTTATCAAAAAACACGCTGCCATCGCCATCAAAAACACCTCTTAGAAAATCGGGTATATACTCAAAAGGCACCTCAGGGAATTTAACCACCAGGCTTTTATTTGGGATCAATCCTATGTCCTCTAATTTCTGCGTCATTTTCTCTCTTGCAAAGTGAAAAATAAACAGATTCTTTTGATGCTTAGATGGCTCGATCTTATGAGTTGATCCCATGACACTCCTGATCGCCTCAAGAAGGTCCAAATCATTGATGCTAAGCGCCACTGTGCCGGCCTTCGAAACACATCCATCAGTGAACAACAGGCCAAGAACATAAGCCATATCTGCAGACCATACATCAAAAAAGCGCTCATTAACGTCAAAAAACTGTTGAGGCAACTTTTGTTGCTTCTGAGCCTCTAAACGGGCCTCTGATTTGCTGCGCTGCTGCATGCCATACAGCTTAAGCTTCTTGTAAACCGCAACGCGCGAAACACCATAAAGACCCGCAATATCCTGCAAAGATTTCTTGCGGGTTAAATACAAATCGCTCAAAACAGCCCTGGTCAAATTATCGAGCTTCATATTGTATTTTATTCTATCACTTTATTACCAACCTCGCTCAAATATTTCTTCGAATCAGCCAAAAGCTTGTTAAAGGCTGGACGAGACACCTGATTAACAGGAGATATCTGGCTAACCGGGCTTCCCTGAATATAGATCGTCTTGCCATTAACTAAAGCATCAGCTATGGCCTTCTGAGCCCTTTTAATGGTCCTGCTAAAGGTCTGCTGAGATATATTCATGGATTCAGCAGCCTCTGATTGGCTTAATCCTTTGTAATGCGCCAGGCGAATAGCCTCATACTCATCCAGGGCCAACACAGCTTCATCCGGCCTCCCAGGCCTGCCCCTGGGGCTGAATTGGCTTATCTTAGGATCTGCCTCAATAAAACGCCTTTTCCTGGGCCTGCCACGGCTTCTTTTCTGCTTTTCTTTCATAGTCAACCTCACAGAATTTACTTATACTTAACGCCGTATTTGTTTTGAGTATATACTCATTATTAATCACTGTCAAGATATTTCTCCATGCCGATCCCGCTACAAAATATGGATTTCTGAATTTCATTAATTCTGCATTTTTAAAATTTCGCGAATGTTCCACGCAAACCCGACAACCATGCAATTGTTGCCATATCGCAACAAAGCATGGGGACGTTCCCCGTAGTATTTTTTGAATTTTGGCATAAAATATGCTATACTTTGCCTATTATGGAACTCAAACAGAAGCTTGAACTTAGGAAACTCCTGGCGCCGGAACTACGGCAATCGCTGCAAATCCTGACTTTACCCATACTGGATTTAAGAGAATTAGTCGATCAGGAAATGCTCGATAATCCCGTGCTTGAGGAAGCTCCTCCGGAGACCCTGGAGAAGATGCTGGACGCCCTCTCCTCTGCTGCTGCCGAAGGCAAGAGCCTCCCCTCTGACCCGAATATGGCTCAAGAAGATGCGCAAAAAAGAGACTATATTCAGTCCATGATGACCAGGAAGGTTTCACTGCAAGACGAACTTCTTAAGCAACTAGGAATGTTTGCCGACTCAAAAGATGATATTGCCATAGGGCAGGAAATCATAGGCAATATCGATGAAAACGGATATTTACATGTGAGCCTTGAGGAAATCGCGTCCACTTTGAACGTATCTGTTCAAAAAACCGAAAAGGTCCTTAGATTGATCCAACAATTCGAGCCGGCCGGTGTAGGCGCCCGGAACATACCCGAATGCCTGTTGATCCAACTGGCCCTTGCCCAAGAAACCGACCCTGTGTTGATCGAAATTGTTAAATTTCACCTTGATGACGTGGCCAGTAAGAACTACGCCAAAATTGCCAAAACCCTCAAAGAACCGGTCGAGCGCATCAACCTTCTGGTTCAAAAAATATCCAGCCTTGACCCCAAACCCGGAAGGAACTTTTCCACTGACGATATCCAACAGATCATTCCCGATATCTTCATTGAGCAAACCGATGACGGGCAAATAAAGATCACGATCAATAATGAAAGCATGCCGCGGCTGATCATCAGCAAAACATACCGCCAGATGGCCCGACAGCCGAATCTCGATGTGGCCACGAAAGAATTCCTGACAGACAGGATCAAGCGCGCCTACGAACTTCTGCGCGCAGTAACAAGGCGCCAGAGCACACTGCGCCGGGTCGTTGAAACGATCCTCAATATCCAAAAAGAAGCGATCATGCAAGACATCACGCTGCTCAAACCCCTTACATTCAAAGATGTGGCTGAAATAATCGGAATGCATGAGTCAACGATCTGCCGGGTCGTAATGAACAAATACGCGCAGACGCCCTGCGGCATTTACGCGTTGAAGGATTTCTTTCCGAGCAAACTACCGTCGACAAAAGACGCAAACGGCGACGCGGTCTCGTCAGAACATGTAAAAGGACTCATCACTGATTATATTGCGGAAGAAGACAAGAAACACCCGTTAAGCGATGAGAATATTGTGAAACTGCTGAAAAAAAAGAAGAATTTAGATATGGCCCGCCGAACCGTTGCCAAATACCGCGAAGAATTGAAAATCCTCTCCTCCTCCTACCGCCGCACCCGCTAAAGGGGACAGGTCCGCTGAAATCGTCTCGTCGGTAAAATAAGCCAGAAGTGTCCCCTTGGGGCTGTGTCACAAAGCGAGTTGCGCAGCCCGAAGGGCTGCGCCTGTTTGAGCGACTGACACAGCCCCATGGGGACACTTCTGATGGTTTTTGTCGACGAGCGGTTTTCAGCGGACCTGTCCCCTTAGAGGACCTGGTCGAAGTAGGCGGTTTTGGTTCCTACGTATTGTTTTACGGGGGTGTAGAGAACATCTGTGGCGAGATTTACTAGATCTGTCATGCGCTCGAGGTTCTCGTTGCTGAAACGCACCGACGATACTTCAAGAGCGCCGAGATTCATCACACCGAATGCCTTATCGTCAGCGAGTATCGGCATAACCATCGAAGACTTCAGATACGGCCTATTCAGATACTGCGAGATCCGGTTATCAGGTTGAGCATCGTCGATAAGAATCGGCGTCTTTTCTTTCATGACCGTGCCGGCGATCCCTTCCCCATACGCGACACGAGCCGTTTTTACAACCCCTTCAGGCAGATTTTTGGCTACGCGGATAGACATCTGATCCGTGCCCTTATCTTTGAACATTATGGACCCCATATCCGCGCCGCTTGCCTGCATGGCAACATCAAGCAATATGTGTAAAACCGAATTAAACCTCTCCGGCACGGTCTTTAACACCTCAGGACCGAACCGCGCTTTATCATAAGCCATTTTTACGATAAACTCGCCTGCCTGCCTGATCAGTTCGACCAATGACTGCATACGGTGAAACGATATCACCCGGATTTCCTTGATCGCTTCATACATCAGGTCGAGATCGACATCCAACTCAGCAGCAAGCTTATGATAGTCCTGTTTTGACCTGCGCATCACCAGAATAGCCGGGCCCATAATAATATACGCAATAGGTTTAGAATGGTCCAGCCGCAGAGGCGCGATAAAGTTATGGAATCCAGGCGGGCAGATAAAACTTAAATTCTTATCGACAATAGCCTTGCCTCCCAGGAACGTCGGCCATCCCATGCCATAGGTATCAAGGCCGTACGGAGTGCCTTTAAGAATTTTATCGGAAAACGCGCAGCTCGTAGTTTTGGGCACGATCAGGTTTCCATCCACATCCACGGTGCGCACGCAAATACGTATAATATCGGAAAAAACATCCTGGATCTTCTGCCAATCGGCGAGATTTATGAGATCTGAAAATGCGGGGTTTTTCATCTGCCTGCAAACTTCCTCTGTTTCAGCAATCCGTACTTGAGCATCTTTTTATAAAGCGTCGTACGGTTGATCCCCAGATTTTTAGCGGCATCATTGCGGTTCCAATCCACCATATCCAGGGCTTTGACAATAATATCTTTCTCCGGATTCTTCAGGGCGTCTTTCAGATGGCGCGCATCGTCAGGATCGTCACGGCCCCCGCCGATAAGCTGCTCGGGGAAATCTTCAGGAACGATCAAAGGCCCTTTGGTCAATATGACCGCGCGCTCAATGACATTTTCAAGCTCGCGGATATTCCCGGGCCAGGCGTGATTAATAAGGATCGATAGAGCCTTGTTCGTTATGCCGTCGATTTTTTTACTAATGCGCTTGGAATGTTTGACTATAAACTCATTTACCAGAAGCGGGATATCCCCCCTGCGCTCTTGCAGAGACGGGATCGAGATCTGGATAATATTAAGGCGGTAATAAAGATCTTTGCGGAATTTTCCCTCGGAGATCAGTTTCTGCAGATCCTGGTTCGTCGCGGCGATAACCCTCACATCGACCTTTACGGTCGTAGATTCCCCTACCCTCTCCAGTTCGCCTTCCTGCAACACCCTGAGCAATTTCACCTGAAGGTTCGGAGAGCACATATCGATCTCGTCCAGAAAGATCGTGCCGCCGTTGGCCAGCTCGAACCTGCCCATTTTATCCTTGATAGCTCCGGTGAACGCGCCCTTAACATGGCCGAACAGTTCGCTCTCGAGGAGCGTTTCCGTAAGCGCGCCGCAGCTTACTTCAACGAACGGTTTGCCGCGCTCAAGCTCATTATACTGGTGTATAGCGTGTGCGATCAAATGTTTTCCGGTCCCGGATTCTCCGTAAATAAGGACCGTGGAGCGGGTACAGGCGATCGCTTCGATCAAACCGTAGATCTTCTGCATTTTGACATCTTTGCCGACGATATCGAGAAAATGGTCTTTCTGAACGGCGGAAATCTCTTCCTTCAACTTAATATTCTCTTCGATCAACTGTTGCTGCTTGATCAAACGCTGCAAAACAATACGGATCTCATTATCGATGATCGGCTTGGTAATATAATCGAACGCGCCTTCCTTCATTGCCTCGACAGCGCTCTCAATACTGCCATAACCGGTGATAAATATAACCTCAGACGACGGATAATCCTTTTTTACTTCTCTCAGCAGGCCCAATCCGTCCAATTCAGGCATCTTCATATCGGTGATAATGATATCCGCGATATAATCCTTGAGCATATGCAGCGCCTCTTTGCCGTTTGAGGCAACGCTGACCGTGTAGCCCTCAAGCGTCAGGAACTCGCTCAAAGACCTGCGCACCAGCGGTTCATCATCTACCACCAGGATATTGACCTGTTTGGATTCGAAATTATCGTCACTATACATATTTTATGAACTTCCTTGGGATCACTATAGTAAAAGTGCTCCCTTTATTGATCGCGCTCTCCACTGAAATATTCCCGTCATAACGGTTGACGATCTCTCTGCAAATTGAAAGCCCGAGCCCGGTGCCTTTATCATGGGCCTTTGTAGTATAAAACGGCTCGAAA